>Ga0105046_10006567_pt1 | contig 18387 bp, 21 predicted proteins | sample MAT03_FD_78385 | JGI IMG/M metagenome (GOLD analysis project Ga0105046, IMG submission 78385) | Freshwater microbial communities from Lake Fryxell liftoff mats and glacier meltwater in Antarctica - MAT-03 (megahit assembly) | ecosystem: Environmental > Aquatic > Freshwater > Ice > Liftoff...
CGCGGCCGTGGCGGCGATCAGTACGAACTGCGTGACGAGGATGATGCGACGGCGCTCGATAATGTCGGCCAGCGCGCCGGCGACGAGACCCACCAGCAACGTGGGTGCCGTGCTGGCCGATTGAACCAGCGCCACCATCAGCGGCGACGGCGTCATCGTCGCCATCTGCCACGCGGCAGTAGTCACCTGCATCGTGTAGCCCAGCGCGACCATGATGGAGGCGATGTAGAAGTACCGGAACCGCGGGTGGCGCAGCGGCGAGGAGCCGAAGAACGAGGCGGACGACGGGGCGAGCGGAGTTGCCACAGACACAAGTGTAACGCGGGGTGGAATGTCCCTGCGATCACGCCGCGGCGGTCACTCGGAGCGCACGACTATGCCCTGCTGCCTTCCATTAGAATGTCGTGTTTCGCGGCCGGTCCGGCCCTACCTCTAGGCGCAATTTCGTTGCGCGCTCCAGGAACCCGCATGACAACGCCAACCGCCCCACCGCCGATCGCACTCGCTGCAGGTCTGGCGGCCTTCCACGCAAATGACCTCGGCGCAGCACACGAAGCGCTGACCCGCGCTACCGAGTTGAATCCCGCGGACCCCGCACCATGGGTGGCATTGGCGCAGCTGGCAGAGCGGCAGGGCGACCTTGCGCTGACCCTGCGCCACATGGTGCATGCGGTGAATCTCGATTCACGCCAGGCTCCAGTGCTGCTGGCCGTGGGCCGCGGATTGGAATCGGTCGACCGGCTGGACGACGCCGAGTGCGCTTATCAAGCGGCAACAGAAGCCCAACCCGAGGCGGTCGACGGGTGGCAGGCGCTGGCGTCGCTGCTGCTTGCCCGCCTTCGACCGGTGCACGCGATGCGGGCACTTGAGCATGCTCTGAAACTGGCACCTGGCCACTCCGACCTGCATGCGCTTGCCGGAGACATTCTGCTCGCCGGGGATCGCCTTGAAGGCGCCGCCAAGGCTTACACGCACGCCTTGCTCCTGTACCCCAAGTCCGCCGCTTGGATGAACAAGCTTGGTTGCGTCCAGAAGCGGCTGGGGGACCTGGCGGGCGCGGAGGCCACGTTTCGCCGCGCGATCGTCCTGGCGCCCGCCACGCGCCCGGCCCGGGAGAACCTGGCCGTCATGTTCGTCGAGCAGGAACGCATCGCGGAAGCCCGTTCCGTGCTGCGCGATGGTTTGAAAGTGCAGGACCTGGAACCGGAAGCGCGGCGCAATGCGATCGCGGTGCTCGCCGTCTTCGCTGAACACGATCGCCTGTCGCCCATCATCGCCCAGGCGGTGATTCTGGCCGACGACCGTGGACTTGCAGAGGTCATTGGCGCCATGGGCGCCGGCGTGCTAACTGTCGATCAACCGCGCGTGGAGCTGCTGCGCACGTTGTCCTTGAAGACCGGCGGAACTGGACGCGCACGGGAACACGACCACTTCACACGGGGCCTTCCGGTGTGGGCCGGCTGGCCCGCCTTCGAGGCCCATTTCGCGCTGCACGGCGGCGACGACATCGATGCGGCATTGGCCACCGTGCGATCGCTTGCCGAGAATCCAGCGGGCCCGCACCCTGGCGGCGCGCGAACACTGCGCAAGCTCTGGCACTTCACCCGAGCGGTCAACTTGCGGCGAACGATGCCGCCCGCCGCAAGCACGCCAGCCGCGGCCGAGGCAAGGCTCCGGTTCTGGCATGCCGTCATCACGCAGGAGGATCGGGATGTGTTTCCGGGCCAGGTCAAGCCGATCCCCAATCTCGTGAGTTCCAATCCCGGCGTCATCCGCACCCCACTCGATGCGGTGCCGGGGACATGGCGAGTGCTCCTTACCGAGCATCGAGGCCGCGCGCAGCCGGGACCATGGCGCGCCGCCTTGCTGTATTTCGCCATCGTCGACATCCATGGATTTCGCAATGCCAATGGGCGACTCGCACGGTTCATGATGAATGTCGAGCTTGAAGATGCCGGCTTTCATCCGATCGTGCATTCTGATGCGCTCGTGAAGTCGCTAGGAGCCGCGCTGTCTGCAGTACGGTACCTCGATGACCTCGATCCTCTGGTCGACCTCTTCGCGCGTGCCAGTGCCGATACCGCGCGCCTGATCGCCGCCGTGCAGGCGCGCGAATCGTTGCAATGAACGCACTCATCCTCGCCGGCCTGCCCGCCATGGTAGTGGTGGGGTCGCGCGACATCGTGTTCATCCTTCGTTGGCTCGGCCTGTATCAGGGCGGTTGAAGTACATGCCAAGCGCAGACAGATGTTCGATCTGCGCGTTGTCGAAGCCCCAGTCGACCAGCGCTTCGCGGCCCTGCGCGCCGCGCTCCGGCGCGGGACCGCGCACGGCACCTGGCGTGCGCGACAGGCGTGGTGCGGGCGCCGGCTGCTGCACGCCGCCAATGGCGACATGACCGCGCCGCGCGACCGCGTGCGGATGCACTGCTGCTTCGGCAAAACTCAACACCGGCGACACGCAGGCATCCGCGCTTTCGAACAAGCGTGACCATTCATCCTGCGTCCGCGTTGCGAGCACGGCCGCGAAGCGTGCGCGCAACACCGGCCAGCCCGCGCGATCATTCTGGTCCTGCAACGCTTCCCCGTCCACGCCAAGCTTCCGCAACAGCTCCGCATAGAACTTGGGTTCGATGGCGCCGACAGCCACGTGCTTGCCGTCGCGCGTGGCGTACGTGTCGTACCACGGTGCCCCCGAGTCAAGGACGTTCGTGCCGCGTTCATCCGTCCAGCGCTGCGCCGCCTGCATACCCCAGAACATCGTCGTGAGCAGCGACGCCCCTTCGACCATCGCTGCATCCACTACCTGCCCCTGACCGGACTGGCGCGCCTCGAGCAGTGCACACATGAGGCCAAAACCGAGCAGCATGCCGCCGCCACCGAAGTCACCGACCAGATTCAAGGGTGGCACCGGGGCATCACCCGCGCGGCCTATCGCATGCAGGGCGCCCGACAACGCGATGTAGTTGATATCGTGCCCGGCGCGCGCCGCCAGCGGACCGTCCTGGCCCCAGCCCGTCATGCGGCCGATCACCAGCTTCGGATTGCGCGCGAGCAGCACGTCCGGACCCAATCCCAACCGCTCCATGACGCCGGGACGAAAGCCCTCGATGATGATGTCCGCACGCGCCACGAGTTGCAACGCAGCCGCCACGCCAGCGGGCGATTTGAGATCAAGCGTGACCGAGCGCCGGCCGCGCAGCATCACGTCATTCCAGCGCTCACGAGCAAAACCAAGTCCTGGATCTTCGGCGCGATCGACCAGCAGCACGTCCGCCCCCATGTCGGCCAGCAGCATGCCGCAAAATGGTCCGGGGCCGACGGCCTCGAACTCCAATACACGTACGCCGGCCAGGGGTCCCATGGGTCGATGGTAGCGCGTGACGGCGGCATGGTGTCGGCATTGCGCTATTGGCCTGGCCGGATCATGCAGCGCACCGCGCGGTCGGCCGCATCCATCGTGCGCTAGAATCAGCGCCGAGTTGCACTGTGCGCCAAGACCTTGTTGCGGGCGCGGAGCAATGGCCGCCGCCACACCGCGCGCGGAATCATCAATGCCAGCCGGCGCGCCCGCCTCCGGCTGCTGAATCACGGAGTAACGGATGAGAGAGAATCGCCTGCGCACCATCTGGCAGTCCGGCGGCGCCGCCGTCAATGGCTGGCTGGCCATCCCTGACGGATTTTCCGCCGAGACGATGGCCCACCAGGGCTGGGACACGCTGACCATTGACCTGCAGCATGGCGTGATCGATTACCAGGCGATGGTGGGCATGCTGCAGGCCATCTCGACGACAGCCACGGTTCCGATCGTGCGCGTGCCGTGGCTTGAACCCGGCATCCTGATGAAGTCGCTCGACGCAGGCGCCTATGGCGTGATCTGTCCGATGATCAACACGCGCGAAGAAGCACAAAAGCTCGTGGCCTATACGCATTACGCACCACGCGGCACCCGCAGCTTCGGCCCGGTGCGGGCACTGCTCTACGGTGGCGCCGATTATCCGACGCATGCCAATGCCACGATCGTTGTCTTTGCGATGATCGAGACCGCGCAGGCGCTCGACAACCTCGACGCCATCCTGTCAGTGGAAGGCCTCGACGCCATCTACATCGGCCCGTCGGACCTTTCGCTGTCGCTTGGTTGCGCACCAAACATGGACGATCCCGACCCGAAGGCGGCAGCAGCCATCGACCACATCCTCGCGCGCGCCAAGGCGCACGGCGTCGTGGCCGCCATCCACAACTCGGGAACTGAGTCCGCGCTGAAGCGCATCGCCAAGGGCTTCCAGCTCGTCACCGTCAGCTCGGATGCGCGATTGATGGCCGCTGGCGCGCAAGCGGTGATGGCGAAGATGCGCACGGCGCAACCACCCGCGGCATCGAAGTCGTACTGACCGGAATCGTCGCCGCGACATGGCGCGCCCCAAGCTGCCAAAAAAGGCGGTGCCGCCAGCGACCCCCGTGACACCCACGGTGGAGTCGCGGCTCGGCTTGCATACAGCGACACTCATCGCGAACGCGCTAGGCGTTGCGATCACCCGCGTCTACACGCTGGTCGGGGCCGTGATCGTCGGGATGGCCGGGCTGCTGCTCACAGTCGGCTGGCAGGCTGGACCGCAGAAAGCCATCGAGGCGCACAAGTTCACGACGTACAACCTGCGCGCGCCTGCGCACATCGTCGAAAGCTGGCTGGCCGTCGAGTTCGATCCGAAGCTGATGGGACGCTATACGCGATGGCGGCCCTTCGCCAAGGCCGCGCCATGCGTCCTCGTCGAGTACACCAACGAATGGGCCGTTGGAGCCCGGCACGCATTCTGCGGCGCCCGCCTCACGTTCTACGATCACTACACACTGCACGATGCGGGGCCGCTCACCACCGGCGTGCCTTTTGCGTGGAAGCGCGACGAGCGTGGTTTCATCGCGCCGGAAATCCGGATAAGCAGCGAAGCCGCGCAGTGGCTGACGACACATGCACCCGCATCGCCTCTGGCACAGGCCAAGGCGCCGCCGGGACCTGAAACGCGCACGGAGATGACGGAACTGATACGCATGCTGGACAGCCCCGTGGATGCCGCCATCATCGGCTGGTCCGGCGCCGCACCAGCCTTCATGCTGGCGCTCGACCCGATGCAGCCGGAGCGACCGCTGCCCGCCGGATACGTCGAGAACCAGGCGCGTCTCGAGACCAGCTGGATGGTCTCCGTGCTGGCCTTCGGCATCGGGTTGGCGCTCTGGTACGCCGGCATCTCGATGATCGTGGCCCACCTGCCGCGCTCCTTGGCGTGGTTCATCGCCATCGCCCCACTGCTGGCCCTGCCGTGGTGGGGCGATTACTTTCCCCGCGCCTTGCGCACGATGAATGCGTCGTTCGCGGGCGTGGTCACCGATATGCTGGGCGACGTCAACAAGGCAGATCGGCTGGTGGCGTCGGCGCCGGAGGATGCCGCCCTCGCGGACGGCGTGCGTATCGATTGGCGGGTGGGCAGTGGCGCGTATGCCGACGCCCTCGGCCGTTTCAACTTCAAGCGACCGCAGCCGCCCCCCGCGAATGACGACGCCGCACTGCTCGCGTTGAACGACACGATCGCCGAACAATTGCGCGGTATGGACCCGGCAACGCGCGCCAGCATTTTCGAGCAGCTCTATTTGCACAAGAAGGCAGAACGCGCCCGCGCCGGCTATCTGTTCCTGCGTGGCGCGAAGGAGGCCGTGCTCGACCCCGCAAGTCCACCGGAGGTCTACCGCGCAGCCCGCGCCTTCCTCGAGGAATGGGTGACGCAGCCGGTGGAGGAGCCGTGGCCCGACGCCCCGGGATTCGAAGCACGCGTGCAGTTGCTGCAAGAACTCACGACCATCCCGCCGCCAAGCGTCGTGGCCATTCCAGCGGGATGGATCGTTTCGCGTGGCGAGGAACGAAGTCGTGAGGCGCGCGACAAGCACAAAACGAACAGCCGCCCGTAGGCGGCTGCTCGGATTGCTGATACACGGTCAGGAAGGCGATCAGTAGTTGCCTGATGCGGCGCCGGGGCGCCGCTTGACGCAAGTCTCAATCAGCCGGTCACACCGAGCGCCGTCAGCGTCGCGCTGTCGAGACGGCCACTTTGAGTCAGGCCGCGTTCCGACTGGAAACGACGCACCGCGCTTTGGGTGTTGGGACCCCATTGGCCGTCAACGCGACCGACGTCATAGCCCTTGTCGTTGAGTGCCGACTGCGCGCTGCGCACGGTACCTTCGGCTTGACGCGAAGTCGAAACCTTGCCATTGGCGTCCGTACCCTGGTTGCCAACGTAAGCACCGATGCCTGCCCCGACCAGTGCGCCCACCGGACCACCCACGACAGCGCCGGCAACAGCTCCGGAACCTGCACCGATTGCGGTGGCTTTTTCCTTGCCCGTCATTTTCGGGTCGGTCGACTTGGCGTCATCCGCCGCATAGGCGGTGGTGAGCGCAAGCGCCAGTGACACCGCAGTGGCGAACTTCATGGCCTGATTCGTTTTCATTGCGTGCTCCTTGATGGAAGAGGAAGCGAATCGTTTTTCGATCGCTGGGTTCCATTCTGCCGTCACGAGATCACGCCGACTGTCACCCGCACCTGCATTCATGCGTCAGATGGTTCGCCGTACTTTTGTAGGCGTGCGCCGACCCGCTTGCACCACGCGCCATGGCGCGCCCCGCAAAACCGTCAGGGCCAAATCCTTGGGCGCCGGCGATCGACTGAGCGCCCGAGATCATTCTCTACCGGACGTCGTGCGGCAGCTGCGAGCGCGAGCGGGTTGTCGGATGCCCGCTTGCGCACGGCGCCACGTACTAAGCCGTAGCCTTCGCCTTCCGGCCCGGCGCCAGCGGCGGTACATAACCCGACACGCGGCACTGCCATGCATCGATCTGCTTGCCATTTTCAAAACGGGTGAGCGTGCAGGTGATGACTGCACCGGTCGCGGCGAGCGCCGTAAGCTTCTGGCGCACCGTGGCCAGGGGCAAACCCATTTCCTTGGCGATTTCGAGATCAAGCCGTTGACCGTACTTTTTCAGACACTTCATGACTTCGATCACGGCAGAAATCCTTAGGATGGCGCCAATTACGCCGATTGCCATTATACATCATAAAGTTAGGTTCCGTCTATAGCGTCATTTGGCCATCCCGGGTAACCCGCAGAGGCCAAGCGAAGCTACGCTACCTACCGATCGTCCGTGACCCAGCGGGCGCGACATGTCTTCCGCAGGTAGGTCACCGCCCTGGACATGAAGGTGTCCGGAAACGCGGGATCGTCGTCGGAGAGCGATTCGATTGCGTCGGTTACCAGATCGTCGATCCACAGTCGCTTCAAGTCCGACTGCCATTGAAGGGGAACGTGCGCTTCGATGAAGCGGATGACCGCGCCGGAGTCCAATCCATGCGACCGGGACACCTTCACGATCTCCCGCGCCTCGCGCTTTAGCAGCGTTGATTTCGGGGCCAGGCCCGAAGCGACGCGTAATAAAATGGTGGCAATGACCTTCGGGTCCTCAGCGTCGCCCGCAGTGATTCGATGCCACTGGCGGGACACCAGCCGTTCATATTCGCTCGAGTCGTTATCGAGGTCTTCCAGCATGAACAGGTTGAGTGCATCGTCGCCATGCAGAAGGGCATCGGCAGTGCGCCCTTGGTCGCGGATTCTTGGCATGGCAACGCGCAGGAAGTCGTCTTTTGCGTTCCTGGCCACGCCCTCATAGGTGGACGGCATTTCGTCCACGAAGGCTTCCCAGCGCGCTATGTCCGGACTGGCCGGGCCCCTCTTCATCGCGTTGATCAGCCGCACGCAATCCACGCGCGTCGGCATCGCCGTCGCCGAGTCCTTGACTAACAGGACCAGCATTGCGCTCATGAATACCGCCTGCGTTTCCACGGCGAAACGCTCCTCCACAGCTGTCGTGCCGAACCTCTTGAGGATCCATCGCGCCAAGTCGATCTCGGTTTGAACGGACTGCCGCGCCGATCGCTCTTCCCGATAGCCGCGCAGATCGAGCGCACCGGCAAAGGTCCAGTCGTTCAGGTCATTGCGCTGGTCCTCCACCGAGGTCATGCGGTCTTCGATAACCTGAATGGTCGGGAGCGCACTGAGCCGCCGCAACATGTCCGAGCCGCTCTTGGAGAGTGACAGAAGACTGTTGTCACGCAATGAACGCGCCGCGGAAGGGAGGTCCCCATTGGACTGGTCCTCCAGATGCAGACTCAACAGATTGACCATGCGTGCCCTGGCAATTTCCAGTTCTGTCCGAAGGTGCGCCGATCCAAAGTAGTTGGCAATCTGCACCATGCCCCTCGCGCCTTCCGCCTGGATTGTTTGCAGACGCCCGGGCGTGATCACGCCACCATGGACGCCGTGGCGCAATGCCTGCTCGAAATACGGCCGCGTATCACTGGGCGAAAGGTCGGTTGACGCCATTGCTAGATCGCTGACTCTTCACCGTCATCGCCTTCCGGCTTCGTCACCCGCTGTGCCTGGTTCAGCGCTGCAACAGCCGCGGCCTCGATCCGCTTGAGGATACGCAGGTGAAGCGTATGGAACACCGGGCCAAACCCTTCAGCCACCTCGTACCGGAGCACCCATGCGGTCTCCATCCAGTTGCTATCCGCAATTTCCGCGCGCTTCAGCAATTTCTCGCCGCCTTCCTCATCTTCGAAGGGAAAGAAGTCCGCCTCCGCCAATTGTCTGATCAAGACGTGGAGCAACGTTGAATTTTCCGGGATGTCTGGAAACGTCTCCGGCGTAAACGTGCCATGCAGGGCGAAACAGAAGAACGCCTCCAGGTGCGCCTCGAAATAGTCGCCGAGGGTGCTGCATCCTTCAGGCGTCTCCACGAGCCTGGCGAGATAGGCTTCGGCTTCATCCGGGCGCGCGTAGATCACCGAATTGATCATGCCCTGCAGTATGTCGTGCGTCTTCTCCCCGAACTTTGCCTCCAGCACGACCGCACGCGCGAATTGGTCGGGGGTGACGAGGAGATTCACGACGGACTCCTTGCCCGAGTCGTACTCCCGCAGAATCGAGACCAGGTCTTTCGCCGGAATTTCCTCAAGCACGGCGACCAGCGCTCCGTCGCCTTCGTCTTCCGCAATCTTGACCAACGCCTGCTCGGCACTTGCGACATCACCCGCGAGGATGAGTCGGGATGCCTTGGAAACGACTGGATGCATACGGTCCCCTGTTGTCAGCGCTGCGAATCAAAACCCTGTTTGGAAAGCCAATCGTCACCCTCTTCACCCAGGTCGCTCAAATCGTCACCGTCGTCGTCCTTGCCGGAACGCTCGGTCGTGCCGCTCTCCGCTTCGACATGCTCCGGGTTGCTGACGTCGAGCGAACGAAGGTATTCGAGGCACGCCGCGATCACCAGGAAACGATCACCGGCGGGATCGGCAAGCGCCGCACTGACCAGTGCCGGCGCCCAAGGGGGATGGGAAATCGTGCCATTCAATTCGCTCCACGTCGGGAATCCGGCATCATCCGGATCGCAACCGATGGCCTGCCGCACGGCCGTGACGGATTCGAACGTGAACGCGTCATAGAAGATGACCGTCACCATCTCGGGGCTTTCTTCCATCATCGGAAGGTAGCCGTCAACCTGCGCGCGCAGCGCCTTCAATCGCTGTTGCAGGACGGTCTTGCCTTCAGAGTCCGTCCGGTTGTCATCGACCTCGGCGGAATACGCCTCATACAATCCGGCAAAGAATCGCGATTGCCCGTTCAAGTGACAACCCCCGTGCAGTAGGATTCCCATATTTCGCCGGCGGTCGCCAGCGGATCGTCCAGCAAACTGCGCTGACGAAAGTCGTCGTAGCCTTTCCGCTTGGCCGGGTCCGACAGCGTTGCATAGGCCTCGCGTACTTCCCTGAACCTGGCCGCAGCATCGGGCGAGGCGTTCTTGTCAGGATGAAGCAGGTTGGCCTTCTTGCGGAAGGCCAACTTGACCGATTCGCTGGATGCGCTCGGTGATATCCCCAGGATGGAATACAGATCGCTCAACGTCGACTCCGGTGAAGGGCGCGCCCGACCAGCACGGCCAAAATGCGAAAGGGGTCGCGCCGATAGGACGCAACCCCCTTGATGTGCCTGACCAACCTGCTTGGGCTCGAACCAAGCACCTGCGGAATGACTTAATGTCGGTAGAGCCGGTTATTTCCCATTATATATCATAATGTTAATGACTTGCAAGCCTCCGGAATTTCAGCCCAGGCGCAGTTGAAATTCGGCGAAGCAGCCGAAAGCTTCAGGTGCGAATCGATCTTCCGGGAGATGAGTTGGCGCTGCTTGCCCCCTGCGCGATACTCGCCACGCGAGCCGCGACCACCTCACCGAAGGCCTTCGTTCCAAGCGGCCCGCCAAGGTCGGCCGTGCGCAGCGCCGGATCGAGGAGCACCTGATCGACCGCATCGTGAATGGCCTTGGCCACGATGCCGATGCGCGGATCGTCCCGGCGCTCGGCGAGCCACTCGAGCCACATCGCGGCCGAAAGGATGAGCGACGTGGGATTGGCGCGATCCTGACCCGCGATATCCGGTGCGGAGCCGTGCTGCGCCTGCGCGGCGCACATCGATTCGTTGGCGTTGATCGAGCCGGCAAGCCCCAAGCTGCCGGAGAGTTCGCTGGCGAGATCGGACAAAATATCCGCGTAGAAATTGGTGGCGAGCACTACGTCGAATCGCTGCGGCTCGCGCACCAGTCGCGCGGCCATCGCGTCGATGATGATCTCCTCCAGCACGACATCAGGGTACTCGGCCGCGACCTTGCGCACCTCGCGCAGGAACAAGCCGTCGCTCAGGATGAAGTTGTTGGCCTTGTGCACAGCGGTGACGAGCCGGCGTCGCCGCCGCGCATGCTCGAAGGCCCGCCGCGCAATCCGCTCGCACGCGAACGCCGTAATCTTGCGCACCGACAGCGCCATGTCTAGGGTCGGCATGAATTCGCCGATGCCAACCGCCATGTTGCGATCCGGATAGAAGCCCTCGGTGCATTCGCGCACGATGACGAGGTCCATCGGCTCGCGCGTGTGGCCGAGCCCCGGGCGGGTCCGCGCCGGCCGCAGGTTCTCGTACAGGTCGAGCCTGGTGCGAAACGCCGCTGAAACGTTGATCCCGCCCTGCTCGCGCGGTGGATAGTCGAGATGCGAGATCGGCCCGAGCAGCGTGCCGTCCACGACGCGGGCGCGCTCGAGTACGCGATCGGGGACCGTGGTCCCTTCGGCATGCAGCGCTTCGAAGCCAATCCGGTCGCGTTCGAACTCAAGCGGAAGCTGCGCGGAAGCGGCGGCCGACTGCAGCACGGCAAGCGTGGCCTCGGTGATCTCCGGCCCGATGCCGTCGCCGGGAAGGACCAGTAAGCGCAATGGCGTCATTCCGCGGCCTCCTTGGACCGCCCCGCCCCGACATCGACAACGCGTCGGCGGAGTTCGATGGCTCGTCGATGCGCGCTGCGCGCCTCCGTTGGCTTCACCTCGGCCGACTCGCTCATTCGAGCTTGATCCCCGCCTTCTTGATGACCTGGCTGTAGCGATCGAGCTCGCTTTTCACAAAATTGGCGAATTCGTCCGGCGGCATGCCGCCGGGATCGGCATTGAGCGCACGCAGTCGATCGATGACATCCTGAGACTTGAGCGATGCCACGACTTCGGCGTGCACCTTCATCACGATTTCGCGCGGCGTCCCGGCCGGCGCGTGCAGCGAATACCACGAGTTGATGGAATAGTCGGGCAACCCCTGCTCCGCAAAGGTCGGTAAATCAGGAAAGTCAGGATGTCGCTTCGGTGTGGCGATGGCGAGCGCGCGCAGCTTTCCGCTGCGCACGTGCGGCATCGCGGACGCAGCAGTGTCGAAAATCATGTCCACCTGTCCGCCCATGAGGTCGGCAATAGCCGGGCCTCCACCCTTGTAGGGGATATGCAGGATGTCGGTTCCGGTCATCGACTTGAAAATCTCCCCGGATATGTGCGGCGTCGTTCCGTTGCCGCCGGACGCGAAGGTATATTTCCCTGGATTGGCCTTTGCAAGCGCGATTAGCTCCCCGACCGATTTGGCCGGGGAATCGCGGTTGACCACGAGCACCGTTGGCGCGACCGCCAGGATGGTGATCGGCACGAAATCCTTAATCGGGTCGTAGGGGACTTTTGGATAAAGTGCTGGCGCTAATGCATGCGTTACGATTGAAGAAAGAAGGATTGTGTACCCATCGCCAGTCGCCTTTGCAGCCGCCTCGGTTCCGATCAGCGTTCCCGCGCCCGGCTTGTTCTCGACGATGACCGGCTGTTGCAAGCGCTCGGACAGTTTCTGCGCAAATATCCGCGCCAGGTTGTCATTGCCGCCGCCTGGCGGATACGGCACGATGATCCGAACCGGCTTCACGGGCCATGCTTGGCCGGCCGCTGGCACTGGCAGCAGCCCCAGGACGAGTGCCAGTCCACCGAGCACCGCTATTGACCATTTGCTCATCTCGCCTCCTTGCGCGCCCTTGCTTTGCGCGATTATAATGCATGCATTAACTAGATTATAGAACGCATTAGATGCCGTCAAGTCCCCTTCTCAATCCCGTGTTGGACGACGCGCCCCAGTCCGAGCAGGCGTATCGACGCATCAAGCAAGCGATCCTTTCCCGCGAGATGCCGGTGGGATTCCAGTCGCTCGAGCCCGCGCTAGCACTTCGCCTCGGCATGAGCCGCACGCCGGTACACGAAGCGCTGGTGCGCCTGCAAGACGAGGGCTATATCGACCTGCAGCCGCGCCGTGGCATGCGGGTCGTCGCATTGTCGTTGCGCGACATTCGCGAGATTACCGAGTTACTCGCGTGTCTCGAGGTCGAGGCCGCACAGCAAACGGCGGCGCGCCGGTTGCCACCCGAAGAAATCGCCGTGTTCGACGACGCAATCGCTGCCATGGATCGCGCGCTGGAAGCGAGCGACATCGACGCCTGGAACGAGGCGGACTATCGTTTCCATCTGCTGCTCATCGATGCCTGCGGCAATCGTCACCTGATCGATACCGCAAGGCGCTTCCTCGAGAAGGCCAACCGGTTTCGCTACCTGACGTCTGCATACCGCAAGCCGCCGGTCTATTCAAACGTGAACCACGCGGCGGTGGTCGAGGCGATTCGCCGTGGTGATCCGCAGTCGGCGGTCGAAATTCATCGTGCCCACAAGCGTCGCTGGCTGGCCGAACTCGACGAGATCCTGATGCGCATCGGTGACGATCGCGCCGCGCCTGACGTGCCATGACGATTCGCCGCCCGCGCATAGCGCTGATCCACGCGGTGACCGTCGCGATGCGCCCGGTCACGGACGCGCTCGCGGCACTGTGGCCGCAGGCGCAGGTGCAGCACCTGCTCGATGACGCGCTCTCCCCCGATCGCGAAAGCGACGGCGAGCTCACCGATGCCATGCGTGCGCGCATCGTCACGCTCGCCCGCTATGCGCATACCGCCGGCGCCAACGGAATTTTGTTCACGTGCTCGGCTTTCGGACCGGCGATCGACGACGCGAAGGCGGCGTTGCCCGTCCCCGTCCTTAAGCCGAATGAAGCGATGTTCGCCGACGCGCTGTCGCGTGGCCGCCGCGTCGGCATGCTCGCTACTTTCGCGCCAAGCGTTGGGTCGATGGAGGCGGAGTTTCATGCGATGGCGCAATCGCGCGGCGTGCAGGCAACGTTACGCTGCGAATGCATCCCGGCGGCGATGCAGGCACTGCGCGACGGACGCGGTGACGAGCACGACCGGTTGCTCGCCGATGCCGCGCCTGCATTCGCGGATTGCGATGTGCTCCTGCTTGCGCATTTTTCGACCAGTCGCGCGCTCGATGCGGTCGGCGCGCGCGTCGCAATGCCGGTGCTGACGAGCCCGCGCAGCGCCGTGCTTGCCTTGCAGGCGGCGCTACCGTGACGAAGATGGGCGCGCCGCTGCGCCTGCCTTCACGCGCGACCGATACGCACGTTCACGTGCTGGACCCGCACAAGTTTCCATTCGCGGCCGACACGCCGTACCGGCCGATCGCGGCGGAACTCGGCGCCGCGCAGGATCTCCTCGACGTGCTGGACGGGTCCGGCGTCGAGCGCGCAGTGATCGTGAATCCGACTTCCGGATATGGCGACGACAACCGTTGCACGCTCGACGCGCTCGAGCGATTGGGACGTCGAGCGCGCGGCATTGCGCGCGTGCCCGTCGGCGTCTCGGGACGCGGACTCGACGCACTGGCGCGGCGCGGCATTGCCGGTGTCCGCGTGGACTTCATTTCCTCAGGGCTGGCACCCTTACGCGATGTGGCGTTCGGGCGACTGCTCGCGCGTCTCGCCGACCGCGACCTCGTTCTCGACGTGCAGTGTCAGGGCGACCAATTCGTTGCGATTGCGAAGGCGCTGGCGGACGTGCCGGTACGCGTGGTGGTCGATCACCTCGGCCGCCCACATCCCGAGAAAGGTGTGGATGCGCCCGGATTTCGCGCGCTGCTTGGCGTGGCCGCAAGCGGACGGGTTGTGGTGAAACTCTCCGGGCCCATGCGCTGCTCGCGCGAAGCCGCCCCGTATCGCGACCTCGATCCTTTTTGTGCGGCATTGCTGCGCGAGTATTCGGCGCGGCAACTCGTGTGGGGCTCCGATTGGCCGTTTCTGCGCAGCGACCGCCGCTTCGACTACGGACCGCTACTGACATGGCTGGCGCGCGTCGTGCCGAACGAGAACGACCGCCGATCGCTGCTTGCGACGACACCCGCGCGCTGGTTCGGGTTCACTTAAGCTGCGAAATTTACAGCGCGGGCCGGTCCCGAGACGGGATCGGCCAGATACCGCGCCGCGGCCAAGCTTGGCCGTTCAGCGGGCCGGCGCCAATGACAGCCAGATTTCGTTGCGGCGCATGAACCAGGGCGTGAACGGCGCGTTGTAACGCGCGTACAACGGCTCGCCGGTCCATGCCAGGTCCGCAGCGCGCAACGCTGCCTGCAACTTGGCCAAGTGTTCATCGTAGTTCGACTGTGACCAAAAACCCGAGTAGCGGATGACGGCCACCTGCGCGGGCATCACCTCGCGCAGTTGAACACGCGCGTCCAGGGGTTCGGGCGCGGTAGCCACGGTCACCCCCTTGGGCAGCACGAATTGCACGACGAAGCCGCCGGGTGAGGCGGTCTGCGTGACCGGCGCCGTCATCTCCAGCTTCACCGAAGTGGCCGCCTGTGTCACCGGCGCCGTCATTGCGAACTTCCGCTCGCCCTTGTTCTTGCCGAAGATGTAGCCCGCCAGGATCGGAAACGCCTGGTTGCCCGCTTCGCCCGCCGGGCCGGCCACCACGACCTCGGCGACGGCGTAGGCGGCGTACTGGCGCACCTCGATGCCCGCGAGCTCGCGAACAACCTGGTATTCCGGCTCTTCCGTGGCGTGACTAGGCGTGATGAAGGTGCTCATAGTGAGTATGAATAGTGCGGCAGCAGCGAGCGTCAGGCGAGGACTGCGAGGCATGCACAAAGGGTTGGATTTCATCGGGTCATGATGTCATGGAAGTCGCGTCCTGTCCGTTGCCTGCGTTCAGCCAACTCGCCGCGTCTGTGCGCAACCGCCCACGCGCCACGGATTCTTGTCGAGTCGCGGCCTCGGTCTATGTTGGCAAGCGCACAGACGTTGCTCCATCCCAGCACTATGCTTGTTTACTGGCGCAAGTTATAGAAAGAGACATTCCCATGGCAAATGCTCGCTGGCTCTACATCAAGGGTACGCTGCTTTGCTGCTGGGGCGCGATTACCGGCAGTGACCTGCGCAAGGGGATCGGCCAGCGTCTGCGGCGTGCCAGCTCTTTGCATTTTGGGTACGAGGCGGTCAAAACCAAGCTCGGGCGCGAACTTGACGCCGTGCACCGCCGAAGCCGGGCGATTTCGCCTGATCGTTCGTCGACACGCTTTCCACTCCATCCCATTTGCTGACGTCTTCTTGCACGACTGGATATTGAATGACCAGCCTTTTCGACCCCATCCGCGTTGGCGCCTTGCAACTCGCCAACCGGATTGTCATGGCACCCCTGACTCGCAACCGCGCGGCGCCCGGACAAGTGCCGTCGCGTCTCGCGGTCGAGTATTACCGGCAACGCGCGAGTGCGGGGCTCATCATCACCGAGGCCACCCAGATCAGCCGCGAAGGCCAGGGCTATCTCGACACTCCCGGCATCTGGAACACCGAACAGGTTGCAGGATGGCGCCGCGTCATCGACGCCGTACATGCGGAGGGTGGGCGCATCGTGGTTCAGCTTTGGCACGTCGGTCGCATCTCGCATGTTTCGTTGCAGCCCAACGGCCAGGCACCGGTGTCCTCAACTGCGCAGCGGGCGAAAACCAAGACGTTCACCAAGGACGGCTTCGTGGACGTGTCGACTCCGCGTACCCTGCGTACCGACGAAATCCCCACAGTGGTTGCGAGCTTCCGGGACGCCGCCCGCCGCGCGATGGACGCGGGCTTTGATGGCGTGGAGGTTCACGGCGCCAATGGCTACCTGATCGAGCAGTTCCTGCGCGACAGCATCAACGACCGTGGCGACGAATACGGTGGTTCCATCCAGAACCGCAGTCGCTTTCTGTTTGAAATCATGGAGGCGGTAGTTCAGGAAATCGGTGGCAGCCGCACCGGGCTGCGCCTTTCGCCGGTGACCCCCGCCAATGATGCCGACCAGGACACCAACGCGCAGGCGCTGTACGAATACGCCTTGGCGCAGCTCGCGCCGTTGCAGTTGGCGTTCCTCGACATCGTCGAAGGCGCAACCGGTGGCGCACGCGATTTTGCGCCTTTCGATTACGCGTCGCTGCGCAGCAAGTTCAACGGTGCGTGGATGGTCAACAACGGCTACACGCGCTACATGGCGCTCGATGCTGTGGCCTCGGGCGCGGCCGACCTGGTCGCATTCGGGCGCCTCTTTATCAGCAACCCCGACCTCGTGCGGCGCCTGCGCGACGATGCGCCACTGAGTGCGCTGAACGCGAAAACACTTTATGGCGGCGGAGCAGACGGCTACACCGACTATCCCGCGCTGGACGCTCAATTGACGGCCTGAACCGAGCGCGGCAAGGCACCCGAGTACCCGTTTGGTGCCTTCGAGCCCCGGTTTCGGGCGTAGCCGAGGCCGCATAGCGCCCCGTATCCTGGTCGCGCTTCACCTGCCCCGACAGTGACTTGAAGAACGCCGTCGGCCGCACGATCGAATAGGTGAGCCCTTCGACAAGGGCCTTCTCGAACGCCAGCTTGGCGTGCCGGAAGGCAAGCCGCGGCTTTTGCACGCAGATCGCGGATAGCAAAACGACGTGCGCCACGCCAGCAGCCTTCGCGGCGGCCAGCGCTGCTACATGGGCACGATGGCCGATGGCCCACGCATCGCTGGGCACACCGGTGCGCGAAGCGAGACAAGACACCAACACATCGAAGTGTTCGCCGCGGAATCCGTTGCGCATGAGGGATATCGGATCCGTAGCGTCCCCGAGCCGAACAGTGGCACCGGCGAGAAGCCTGATGCCGTCGTCCCCCGACCGTGACCCACGCAGCCGGGACGTGCGCGCACCATGCACACGACCTCGTGGCCACGCCGCATGAGTGCATGGACCGCGGCACCTCCTATCGTACCGGTGGCGCCCAGCACGAACACACGCCGAGGGTTCAGTGAGCGTGCAGTAGTAGACAGCATGGGTGTTGGCTCCGCAATCATCGAAGTACTTTGAGCCGCATCGGCGCGCGTATCAAGCCCCGCGGCTAACGACAGCATCGCCGCCGCACCAAACGTTCGTGAGCGCGAGCACATCTGCGTCGAGCGCTGAACGACCTTGGATGCCGCCCTTGCCCCGCCAAGACCGTACTGCTTGAGTTGGAATGCCTGCATGGTGACCTCGCTCCCATGGGGTCGTCGAACTCGACGTTTCTTGATCTGCATCATGGCCAGGCAGCGGTCCGGATGTCATCATTACTCGCATACTTAGGAGTCAACCATGTTGCATAACGTAGGTTCCGTGGATCGGGCCATTCGCATCGTCGCTGGCGCCGCGCTGATCGTCGCCACAGTTATGGGCGTCATCGGCCCTTGGGGCTGGATCGGTGTGGTGCCCTTAGCAACGGGTCTGTTTCGATTCTGCCCCGGCTACCTGCCATTCGGCCTGAGCACTTGCAGCGTCAAGCGCGGCAGTGCTGAGCGTTAAGTAACCGCGGAGTTCGCCGTGTCCACCACCAGCCATGTGCTCGACAGAAAGACCAAAGAACCGTTTGCCGGGACGCGCTGAAGACATTTGCACTCCATTGCTGTCGTTCGAAATCGAACCGAATCCAACAGCATGAGCATGCCTTCAATCGATCGAACAACGGCGGCACGACTGGCGGGTGAACGCAAGCAGATCGAAAGCATGTCCGCCGGCCTGGCCA
>Ga0105046_10006571_pt1 | contig 18380 bp, 16 predicted proteins | sample MAT03_FD_78385 | JGI IMG/M metagenome (GOLD analysis project Ga0105046, IMG submission 78385) | Freshwater microbial communities from Lake Fryxell liftoff mats and glacier meltwater in Antarctica - MAT-03 (megahit assembly) | ecosystem: Environmental > Aquatic > Freshwater > Ice > Liftoff...
TTACCCTACCCAAGGCGGTCGGTTTCCAATCAACAGATCGTCTTCGAGGCGATTATCTCCGCTTGGTTCCGCCGAAGATGCCACCCATGAGGCCACGCATGATCTGTGTGCCGATCCTTGAGGTTGCGGAGCGCATCGCGCTTTTCGCAATTTGATCGATGAGGCCTGCTTTGGCGCGACCTTTGCCGGGGCCGCCTTCGCGTCCGAAAAGAATCTCCGTGGCTTTGCCCATGAGTCCGCCGGTTTCTTCGTTCACCGGGTTGCCTTCCATATCATGAGCTTTTGCGACGACACCGGTTTTAAGTTTTTCGAAAGCTGACTCGCGATCCATCACCTGACTGTACGTCGCTTTAAGAATCGAGGCGTCGATGATGGCTGCGCGCTGGGCGTCGGTGATCGGGCCGACCTGTGCGCGTGGCGGATAAATGAACGCGCGCTCGACAACGCACGGTTGGCCTCGCTCATCAAGAAACGAGACGAGCGCTTCGCCGACACCGAGTTCCGTGATTGCGGTTTCGGTGCTGAATTTCGGATTTTGGCGGAAGCTGTTCGCCGCGCTTTTGACGGCCTTTTGTTCGGTCGGCGTGAAGGCGCGAAGAGCATGCTGGACGCGGTTGCCGAGTTGTCCGAGCACGGTTTCCGGGATGTCGCGCGGATTTTGCGTCACGAAAAAAACGCCGACGCCCTTGGAGCGGATGAGTCGCACGACCTGTTCCACTTTGTCCATGAGAGCGGGAGGCATGTCATCGAAAAGCAGGTGCGCTTCGTCGAAGAAAAAAACGAGCTTCGGCTTGGGAAGATCGCCCGCTTCGGGCAGGCGCTCGAAGAGTTCGCTTAATAGCCACAGCAGGAACGTGGCGTAAATTTTCGGCGACATCATGAGCTTATCGGCGGCGAGGATGTTGACGACGCCGCGGCCTTTTTCATCGGTCTGCATGAAATCCTCGAGATCGAGGGCGGGCTCGGCGAAGAAGCTGGTAGCGCCCTGTTGTTCGAGCGCGAGCAGATTGCGTTGGATGGCACCGATGCTGGCGGCGGCGATATTGCCGTAGGTTCCGGAGAATTCCGCGGCGTTTTCGCCAACGTGCTGGATCATGGAGCGCAGATCCTTGAAATCGAGCAGGAGAAAACCGTTGTCGTCGGCCACTTTGAAAACGATGTTTAACACACCGTTTTGCACGTCGTTGAGGTTGAGCAGGCGTCCGAGCAGGAGCGGCCCCATTTCGGTGATGGTTGCGCGCACCGGATGACCTTTTTCGCCAAACACATCCCACAGCGCGACGGGATAGGAATCGGGGCCGTAATCGGTGAGACCGAGTTGCTGGGCTCGGGCCACGATCTTGGGACTGGTCGCGCCGGGTTGGGCGATGCCGGAGAGATCTCCTTTCACGTCGGACATGAAAACGGGCACGCCCTGTTTGCTGAAATGTTCCGCAAGAACCTGAAGCGTCACGGTTTTGCCGGTGCCAGTGGCGCCGGCGATGAGCCCGTGGCGGTTAGCCATCTGGGGGAGAAGAAAAAGTTCAGATTCGCCTTTGGCGACGAGAATCGGTTCAGCCATGCGCGGACTATCTTGGAAGATTGCTTCGCTGACAATCCCGGGGAGAAGATGTCTGAACAAATCTATTTCTTCTGCGGGCGCAACATTGGTCTTGGGGCGGGGTTGTGACTGAGGTTGCGTCGGACAGTCGTTCGTGAGAGAAGGCGCACAGTTTATCCTCCTTGAATCATGACTACCAAAACTCGCTGGGGCATCCTTGCCACGGGTGCCATTGCCCGGAAATTTGCAGCAGGCGTCAAAACCTCACGGCTTGGCGTGTTGCACGCGGTGGGAAGCCGCAGCGTGGAAGCGGCGCAGCAGTTTGCGGCGGAATTTGAAGTTCCACACGCTCACGCGAGTTACGAGGCGCTGCTGGCGGATCCGGAGGTGGATATTGTTTATGTTTCCACGCCGCACCCGATGCATGCCGAATGGGCGATCAAGGCTGCGGAGGCAGGCAAGCACATCCTTTGCGAAAAGCCGATGGGTATGAATGTGGTAGAGGTCCAAACGATGATTGATGCCGCGCGCAAGTACGACGTTTTTCTCATGGAGGCGTTTATGTACCGCTGCCATCCGCAAACGGCCGGGGTGGTGGAGTTGATCCGATCCGGGGCGATTGGTGAGGTGCGTGTGATAAGGGCAACCTTTTCTTTCCGTTCGGAGTTTAAGGCGGGGAGCCGGCTTTTCACCCCGGAACTCGGCGGTGGCGGGATTTTGGATGTGGGATGTTATCCGGTGTCGTTTTCGCGGTTGATCGCCGGGGCGGCGGCCGGCAAGCCGTTCATGGATCCGAAGAGGATTGAAGCGGCAGGCGTGATCGGGGAACGAAGCGGGGTGGATGAATACGCGGTGGCATCGCTGGAGTTTGCGAATGGTGTGGTGGCGCAGTTGGCCTGCGGAGTGGGTGTGGCGATGGAGAACGACGTGCGGATTTACGGGACGGGTGGAACGATGGTTATACCGAGTCCGTGGGTGGTGCGGCGGGATGCGGGACCTTCGAGTATTTTTGTGAATGGCGAAGAGAAAGTTTTCACGACAGAGCACAGTCTTTACGCTTTGGAAGCGGATGAGGCGGTGGCCTCGATTGCGAAGCGGCAGAGCGGGGCGATGAGCTGGCAGGATACGCTGGGAAATGCGGAAACCCTGGATGCCTGGCGCGCAAAAGTGGGTATGGTTTACAACACCGACCAACCTGCGACCGGACCCTAATATTAATGAACCGTCGGTTAATCGCGATTTTTTCGTCCCTGGTGCTGTCTGTTTGGGCGTTGGGCTTTTACATGGGGCGCCGCTCGACAGTTCCTGGTGAACAGGTGCTTGCGCAGGCGCGGCAGGAGGCAAGCAGAGAGGGGTCGGAGCTCGCGCGTCGCGAGATTCACGAGCAGCGGGAGCAACCGGAGGAGTCGTCCGGGGGCGCGGATGGTGAGTCGAGTTTTGGTCCGACAACCATGGTTGCGGATTCTGGTGCTGCGAGCAGTGGCGGTGAGCCGGGGGTTGCGGGCGATGCGGCGTCGGCGGGAATGGAGACATCGGATTCCTCGGGTTCAGGTGGAAGTTCCGGTAGCGTCGGGAGGATTATCGATATTCAGGCCGCGTTGCAAAATGCGCTGGCGCAATCGGACCGCAATAAGCGGTGGAATGCCATCAATGAACTGATTCAGCGCCTGGCTCCCGAGCAACTGAAAGAGGCTTTGGCCATGGCGGAAGGTTTGGAGAATGAGCGGGAACGGGGTGCGCTCATTCCCATGTTGGTGGGGCGGATGGCCGAGACGGATCCGGCAGGGGCGATGGCTTATGCGCAAAGTATCCCGGACATGCGGATCGCTGAACGGGCGGCGGGGAGCGCGCTCAACACTTGGGCGTCGAAGAATCCGAACGCCGCGCTGAGTTGGATCCGGAGTCAACCGGCGAGTGCATCTCGTCAGCGCTGGATGTCCGATGCGGTCGGTGTCTGGGCGCAGTATGACCCGCGGTCGGCCTGGACCTATGCCGGGTCGTTGAGTGGGCCGGAACGTGTGGCGGCTTATCAACGGGTTGCCAGCGGGTTGGCGTCGAGCGATCCGGCGCAGGCTGCGCTTTGGACGATGCAGGTTGGCGATGCTGCGGTTCAGCGGGCGGCGGCGGGGCCGGTGGCTTCGGCGTGGTATCGAACGGATCCGGCAGCGGCGCAGCAATGGATTAACACGCTGCCTGCTGGTGAAACACGGGATGCTGCAGTGGCGAGCATCGGCAGGCAAATCGCCGGTCGAGATCCAGCGGAGGCGGTGGAATGGATTTCGACGTTATCGAATCTTCAAACGCGGGATCAATCGCTCGAATGGGCAACCCGCCAGTGGATGCGCAAGGATTCCGGTGCGGCCACGGCCTGGTTGCAGCAGACCGATCTTTTGACGGATGCGACAAAGCAGAAGCTGTTGAAGCGGTGAGGTGCAGGCGCGGTCATGACCGCTAGTGGAAATGCTGACAAATTTGCGACGGTCACAGACCGACGGTACAGGCGCTTAATGCAAGAGGTTGAGTCCGCGTTCAATGGAGCCGAACAGCTCGTCGATTTCCGCATGGGAAATGGTGAGCGGCGGGGCTATGGCGATGAGGTCGCGGATGCCGCGCACGATGCTGCCCTCGTTGCGGATGAGCGCTGCGGCTTTGATCCCGAGCATCGAGGTGGGAGTGAGCGCAGATTTTCCTTCGTGCGGAATAATTTCGAGTGCACCGATGAGCCCGGTGCCGCGGACTTCGCCGACGAAGTGGTGCGCGGCGAGCGCCTGGAGTTTAAGCTGAAAATAAGGGCCTGCGTCGTGGAGAACTTTTCCCACCAGGTCCTCACGCTCGATGATGTCGATGTTGGCGAGAGCCGCCGCGCACGAAACCGGGTGGCCGGAGTACGTGAAGCCGTGGGCGAATGCGCCGCCGTGGATGAGCACATCGGCGATTTCATCGGAAACCATGGTGGCACCGAGCGGGACATAACCGCTGGTGAGCCCTTTCGCGAGATTCATGATGTCGGGATCGAGTTCCCAGAGCGAACTGGCGAACCATGCGCCGATGCGTCCGAAGCCGGTGATCACTTCGTCAGCCACAAAGAGAATACCGTGTTCGCGGCACAGTGCGCGGAGGGCGTGGAGATAACCGTGCGGCGGCACGATGACACCGCCCGCGCCTTGGACGGGTTCGGCGAAAAACGCGGCGATGGTATCCGGTCCTTCCCGCTCGATGAGTGCGGCGGTTTGTTCGATGCACAAGCGTCCGTAAGATTCGGGATCCATCGTGTGGCCGCGTTCGGCATCGACGTAGGGATGCGGCGCGGGCGCGTGGAAAAACCCGGGGAGCGGAAGATCGAACGAGGCGTAGCAGGAAGGCAGACCAGTCATGCTCGTCGTGGCAAGGGTCACACCGTGGTAGGCGTATTCGCGGGTGAGAATTTTGGTGCGTCCGGGTTGGCCGCGAAGTTTCCAATAGTTGCGGATGATTTTCAGCGCGGTCTCATTGGATTCCGAGCCGCTGCCGGAAAAAATGGTGTGGTTGAGCCGGGCCGGGGCGAGTTGGGCGAGGCGCGCGGCGAGCCGGACGGCGGGTTCCGTGGTGGAGTTGAAGAAGGAGGGGTAGAACGCCAGGGTGCGCATTTGCGCGCATACGGCGTCCACGATTTCCTCGCGTCCGTAGCCGACGTTCACGCACCACAAACCGGCGAGACCATCCAGAAGTTTGCGGCCCTCGGCGTCGGTGACGTAAATTCCATCCGCCTTGGTGACGAGTTGCGTGCCCTGCTGGTGCATGTCGGCATGGTTGGTGAACGGATGGAGGTGAAACTGCTGATCGAGCTGACGAAGGGAATCTGCCTGGCTTGCCATACGAATCAGCTTCCACGATGTTGCTCCGAATGGCAACCGCGCCCCAGTTTTTTCCCGAGGATCTTGCCCCCGGCGACGGCAAATCGCTGGCGTTGGATCGGTCGCATTTTCGGATGGAATGCGTGAGGGATGTCGGGGCGGCGGAGTTTCGCACGGCTTACGGTGCGCTGTGGGAGGAGTTTGGCGCGGCGCATGAGATTGAAAACGAGGGCGTCATTGCACGTCGGCTCGCATGGAAAATGGAGGAACGTCCGGGTGGTTGGGCGATGCGCTATGAAATGATCGCGTTGTTTGCCGGCGAGACGTTGGCGGCAGTGCGTGATCACACGGCGATGACACGCGAAGACCAGGCGCTGGTGCATTTGTCTCATTCGCTGGTGATGCCTGCGTGGCGGCGGACCGGGTTGGCGGGTTGGTTGCGGGCGCTGCCGGTCGATGCCGCGCGACGGCTTTGTGCGGACTGTGGATTGTCAGATAAAACTCCGGTGACATTGGTGGCGGAAATGGAGCACCTCACCGAGGCCACAGCGTTTCGTTTGAAGGCTTATGGAAAAGCAGGGTTTAAAAAGGTGAACCCGACCGTCGTGCCGTATCATCAGCCGGATTTTCGTCCACCGGAAATCATCGATGAGACGGGAGGTCCGAAGCCGCTTCCGTTCGCGTTGTTGCTGCGAAATGTCGGGCACGAAACCGGGCAAACGATCACTGCACTTTCGCTGCGGGAATTGGTGGGCGCGCTTTACACGATGTATGAAAGGGAGTTCCGGGCTCCCGACATGGCGCAATGTTGGGATTGGCTGGAGCGCTTTCCAGAAACCGGAACGGTTCAGTTGGTGGAACCGGCGTGATTTGGCGGCCTGGGCGAGGCGTCGGGATAAATGTCTACCTGCAAAGAACCCGATATATCCGCTGGTGCGGGCCGTTTTACGGGCGGCTCGGTTCGCCCTACTTCGAGAAAATCTTCAAGGGCTTCTTCCAGCTGATGCTTGCCTGATTTCGCATGGAGCAGGCACAAAAAAACGGTGGAAGCCTTTCGACTTCCACCGTTCTGATTTCTTTCTGAGTAAAACCTAAACGGCTTTTTCTCCGGTCTCTTCCGTGCGGATCCTTATGGCTTCCTCCACGGGTGAGATGAATACTTTGCCGTCGCCGATTTTTCCGGTCTGCGCAGCTTTCACAATCGCCTTGGAAGCGCTCTCGACGAGGTCGTCGGTAAGCACTACTTCGACTTTGATTTTCGGCAGAAAATCCACGGTATATTCACTGCCGCGATAGATTTCCGTGTGACCCTTCTGACGTCCGAAGCCTTTGACTTCCGAAACCGTCATGCCCTCAATGCCGAGTTCGGCAAGAGCGTCTTTTACTTCCTCCAGTTTGAAGGGCTTGATGATCGCTTCGATTTTTTTCATGGAATGTTCCTTAGTTGTTTCCCTGCTGTATGCGGACGGGGATCAGCCCCGACCGCACACTAAAACGCAGGGAGTTGGATTACAGGATGTAGCCTTCTTCGCTGTGTTCGCTGGTGTCGAGACCGGCAGTTTCCACTTCCGGTGTTGGACGCAGTCCGATGACGGCCTTGACGATGAACGCGATGATCGCGGTCGCCACAACACTCCAGATGATGGTCAAACCGACTGCCTTGAACTGAGCCATGAGGAGACCGTCCTTGAGACCGGCCACCACGCTGTTCACTTTTTCGTCGGCAAAAACACCCGTGAGGATCGCGCCGAGCGTTCCACCCACACCGTGGATGCCGAACGTGTCGAGCGCATCGTCATATCCGAGCATGTTCTTCAGGAAGACCACGGCAAAGTAAGGAATGATGCCCGCGAGAATGCCGATCCAGACTGCGCTGGTTGCCGTCACGAAACCGCAACCAGGAGTGATGACCACGAGACCTGCCACGATACCCGAGCAGAAGCCGAGGACCGAAGGGTGACCGCGATGTATCCATTCCACGAGCGCCCAGATGAACCCTGCGGTCGCAGCGGCGAGTGTGGTGGTCGTGAACGCATTCGAAGCAATGGCGTCTGCGCCAAGTGCCGATCCTGCGTTAAAGCCATACCAACCGACCCAAAGCATGCCCGTACCGATCATACAAAGCACCATGCTGTGCGGGGCCATCTTTTCTTTTCCAAAACCGAGACGTGGCCCGAGGATGATACAAAGCACCAGAGCGCTCCAACCCGAGGTCATGTGAACGACTGTTCCGCCCGCGAAATCGATCGCCTTGATCGCAGCATCTGGATTCAGCGGTCCGCACATCAAACCCGTCGTACTCCACACCATGTGGGCGAAGGGGAAGTACACTGCAAACATCCAGAGCGCGACGAAAACGAGCACTGCGGCGAACTTCATACGCTCCGCGATGGCACCGAGAATAAGTGCCGGAGTGATGATCGCGAACGTGAGCTGGAACATGGCCCACATGGAATCACTGATCCAGTGGTAGCCTGCGCCGACGTTGCCGGGTTCAACACCCTTGAACATCGCGTAGGTCATGTCGCCAATGATGGCGTTGCCAGCTCCGAAGCTCAGGCTGTAACCGCACGCCCACCAGAGGATGGTGACGAGTCCGGCAATACCCATACACTGGGCCAGCACGGAGAGGACGTTCTTTTTACGAACCAACCCGCCGTAGAAGAGAGCCAGACCGGGCAGCGTCATGAATAGAACGAGCGCCGTGCTGGTCATTTGCCATGCATTGTGGCCAGGACCTGGGCCGGCAACTTTGGAGGCAACCCCCTCGGCTTTTTCGACACGGGCTCCATTGTTCATGTAGGCCTCGATGTCGGCGACGCGTTGTTCTATGCTGGGTTCAGCCGGAGCAGCAGCCGCTTCGGGTTCCTGAGCCATTACGGGAACCCCACTGGCAAGCAGAAGTGCTCCAGTGGCAATCACCGCCAGGCGTGTGAATGATTTCAGTTTGTTAAACATGTTGTTTGGTGTGTTTGTGTTTGTATTTGGTTTGTTTTCGCTCCCGTCTCGACTGGCGGAGAGGGCGATTCGGGGATTCCCAAAGCGTCCGCTCCGCTGGCCTCAGCGGTCAGATTGCTTTTTCCCCGGCTTCCTCCGTGCGGATCCTCACCACCTGTTCGATGGGTAGTATAAAAAGTTTGCCGTCTCCGATTTTTCCTGTCTGTGCGGCTTTCAAAATAGCCTTGGTCGCGCCTTCCACAGCGCCATCGGCGAGGACGATCTCCACCTTGACCTTCGGCAGAAAATCCACGGTGTACTCACTTCCGCGATAAATTTCCGTGTGCCCCTTCTGCCGTCCAAACCCCTTCACCTCCGTCACCGTCATGCCTTCGATGCCCAAGGCGGCAAGTGCGTCTTTAACTTCTTCGAGTTTGAACGGCTTGATGATGGCTTCGATTTTTTTCATTGGATAGTGGTTTAGGTAACGATGCTTCTGCGGAGCACCGCGAAGTTGACTCCGCTGTAATCCGAAAGCCTTCAACCGCCATTTCGGGCAGTTAAAAAATTTCAACCGCACCTTTAGCAACGCCTGTGCCAACCAGTCTTCACACCAAGCATTTCCAGTGTAAAATAATCATAAAGCCCCAATTTCACGACCAGAACGCACGGAAATAATGGTGCTTTTTAGACACCATTCCAAAACAAGGGCAAAAAACAACACCGCCGCGGACACCCGGCAAAATGCACAGATCGCCCCACTTTTGTACCGGCGGTCTGTGACCGTCGCAAATATCCCCGCGTAGCCGAAATCCTTCGTGGCTGTTGGAAAGGAAGGTGATGGTTGAGAGATGATTGTTGGAAGTCAGCGGCTTACGCCAGACGGGGTTCCTCACTCGCAGGGTGACACCTTGGTTCAACGCAAGTTGCTCCTATTCAACCTATGAACCATCAACTTTCATCTCGGAATCCAGGGCTATCCGCTGTCGCAAATAAGCCCCGCTTTCAACCGACGGTCACAGACCGACGCTACAGCTCCCGACGGGCTGCGACGCTACAACATTTTGCCTAGATTTTTCTCAGATACGCGGCGCTTTCCTTCATCACGCGCGGGGCGTCTTCCCCTTCAAACTCCACCACCACTTCCCAGTCGTTGGCGCGAGCCATGGGAATGATGGTCTGAAAATCCACGTCGCCCAATCCGGCTGCCACGTCACTCTGGTCGGACTTCTTCAATTCCTTCGCGTGGATCATGCCGACTCGGCTTTCATGCTTTTGCAAAAAGGCCACCGCGTCTTCACCGCCGCGCTCTAGCCAGTACGTGTCGAATTCAAATTTCACCAGCGAAGGATCGGTGTTCTCCAACAACACATCGATGCCGCGCCCGTCGTCCAAGAGCGCGGAAAATTCGAAGGCATGGTTGTGGTAAAGAAACGTCATCCCTTCGTTCGCCAGCAAGCGCGCCATGGTGTTAAAACGGCTCGCGTAATTTTCAAACACCGCGCGCTTCAACTCGTGCTGCACATAGGGAACGATGATGCGCATGTTCCCAAGTTGCCGCTGAAACTCCACTGTCGCGGCAAAATCTTTTTCCAAAAGATCGAGCCCCACATGCGCCCCGACGACCTTCAGTCCGGTCTCATTCAGGATGCTTTTCCATTCATCCAACGTCCAACCGTAGTCGCCCGCCGTTTCGACGCCGTCATATCCCAGCCCCGGAACGCTGAGCAAGGTCCCCGGTGCATCGTTGGCGGTTTCGCGGCGAAGGCTATAAAGTTGGATGGAAAGTGTGGCGATGCTCATGCCGATGATGAAACTCCCGCGCTCCCGCTCCCTCAATCAAAAACATCACGGGTGCGCAATTTATCCGCCCACCGAGTTACTAATCATCAGTCACTCATCCGCCACGGGAAGGTGCTCTTTTTGGCCAAGAAATTTCGGGCGCGTATCGAGCACATAAAGATCCAGCACCGCTTTCACACGGGCAAGCCATTCGCGAAGACGCGTCTTGAATCCGCGCGGCCGCGAAACGTCCTGCGCGTCAAAGGCCGTTGCATCCAGGTCGTGGTGCCGTGCTATGAACAACGCGCGCTGATTATGAAAATGCTGCGAAACCACGACGCAGCGTTTGAGTCCGAACACCTCCTTGGCACGCACTACTGAATCGAACGTGCGAAACCCCGCGTAATCGAGCGTCATGACCTCGGACGGAATCCCCCGCTGGATCAGCGCGGCGCGCATCATCTTCGGTTCGTCGTAATCCTTCTGCCGATTGTCGCCGCTGAGCAGCAGGTGCTTAACTTTTTTCTCGTTCCAAAGCAGCGCTGCGGCGTCCATGCGATACTCAAAATAAAGATTCGCACGCCCGGCAACACGCGGCGAAGTGCCCAGCACCAGCGCCACCGGCAAGGCGGGCATGGTCTTCACACTGTCTGCGGAATAGCACCGTCCTTCGCCTGCCGAGAGCACGATGAGCTGGCACACGAGCACGAAAACCAATCCGGCGACGAGCACGAGCGTCCCCGTCCAAAACAACGCGCGCACCACGCGTCTCATTTAGACTTTGCCCTTCACCGCAGCGCTGTGCTTGAGCGTGCCGGGACGGGGTGGTTGGCGCATGATCTCCGAAGGCGCGCGCCCGGCTTTCAACAACCCGACCATGACCTCCATGGCAGGTCCGACATGCGGAAAAAAAGTCCGGTACGCGGAGCAGAGATAATTCAGCCCCGGCTCACCGTCGGCAGTCGTGAGAAACCGGTGCTTCGGACATTCGCCGTGGCAGGCAAAACGCACCTCGCATTCGCGGCAGAACTTCGGAAGCGTATCGCGCTTGTCGTTGCCGAATTTTTCCTGCTCCGGCGAGTTCACCATGTCGCCGAGGCTTTTATTCATCAGGTTTCCAAGACGAAACTGCGGATAGACGTAGTGATCGCACGAATACACTTCGCCGTCGTGTTCAAGGGCAAGCGCACGTCCGCATGTCTCGGAAAAGACGCAGAGCCCGCCGCCCACACCCATCCAGTTCCCAAGCGCCACATCGAAGAGTTGCACGAACACTTTACCGACATCCTCCTTTACCCAGAGATCAAAAATTTCCGTCAGGAAACGGCCATACGCCTTCGGTGGCACACTCCAGTCGGTGACCGGATAGCGCTCAGTTTCGCCCGGCAACGGCGGCGTGGCGTGATCCAGTCCGAGGGCCGTCGCTGCGGCATTCGGCAACCGTTCGACGAGCGGGATGAATTGAATGAACCCCGAACCGTGTTTTTTTAAAAACTCATACACCTCGGTGGGACGCTGCACGTTGCGGCTGTTCACGACGGTGAGGGTGTTGAATTCGACCCCGTGCTTTTTCAGCACACGCAATCCGCGCGTCACGAGGTCAAATGTCGGGCGCTGCTTTTTATCGACGCGATACGTGTCGTGCAGTTTGCGCGGACCGTCGATGCTGAGGCCCACCAGAAATTTGTTATCGGCGAGAAACGCGCCCCACGCATCGTCGAGCAGGGTGCCGTTGGTTTGCAGCGCGTTGGTGATGCGTTTGCCGTGTGCGTATTTCTGCTGCAGCCGGATGATTTCGCGGAAATACTCCACCCCGAGCAAGGTCGGTTCGCCGCCCTGCCACGCGAAACTGATTTCCGGCGTGTTGTGCCCCTCGATGTAGGACCGGATGTAGGTCTCAAGCACCTCCGGCTGCATTTTGAAATTCTCGTTCGCCGGAAAGAGCTTCTCCTTTTCGAGGTAAAAGCAGTAGGTGCAATCCAGATTGCAAATCGGCCCGATCGGCTTGGTCATCACATGAAAACCGGAAAGTGCGTTTCGGGACATGGATGTTTGCATGGGAAAGAGAGTCGTCCGCTAGGTCGTCACCATTTCCGGGTCAGCGGCCGACAGCAGCCAATCAATTACCTCATGCGCGCTGTAGTGCAACTTTTCCTTGGCCAAAAAGTGTTTCAACTGGAGGAGAAAATCTCCCGCTGTGACGATGGGCGGTTCCACTCCAGAACCTTCGTGCCATTGCGGAAGTCCGGCGGTTGCGAGGAGTCCGTTGCACAGACAGACCCGGCCCAGGGTATCCTCTGCGTGTCCGCCTTTGCGCACAAAACTTTCCACCGGTTCCGCAGGACAACGGTAGCCGAGACTGCCGTCCTCTTTTTTGTACGCATGCCTCAGGTAACCGAGGTCGCAGGTGCGATTCCGCGGCTCCATAGCACTAAGCTCGGTGACCGTGCCATCGACGTGACGCACGACTTTGAATGGATAACCCGTGGGCGATGCCAGCGGATCCGTGAACACCTCCGCAGTGCCGTTCCACACACCCTCCAGCACGCGGCGTTTGATGCCGGGTTCTATGCCCGATTCATCGCTGAACGCGAATGCCGTCCCGACCTGTACCCCCGCCGCGCCAAGTTGCTCCGCTTCGCGCAACTTCTCTGGCCCGGCAAAATTTCCTGCGAGCCAGAAAGGCAATCCCAACGCTTTGATTTTATCCAAATCGGCCACGTCCTTCTCCCCGTAAATCGGTTCGCCCTGCTCGGAAAGCTGGACGCCTCCGCGCGGCGGCGCGTTGTGCCCGCCCGCCAGCGAACCTTCCACCACAAAGCCATCCACGCGGCCTGATGATTTTTTCACCAGCGCAATCGCCAGCGTCGCCGACGAAATAATCGGCAAAAAGCGCGGTCGTTTCAGCACGGGCCTGCCGCCGCAGAAATCCTGCGGGTCAAATTGCATCGTCCACTCATCGTCGCCGCCAGCCTCCTCGACCTCGACCTTCAATTGCACGGCTTCACCTGCGGCCAAGCCGTCGAGCACCCCGGGAATCGCCCGCGGAATTCCTGCGCCCATCAGCACATAATCCACACCTGCCAGCATCGCGCCAAACAACGAAGGCAACGTGGGGAACTGGATTTTCGCCAGTTGATTAATCCCGACCACGCCATGGTGCCCCGATTTCGCGAGAAGCACCTCGACAAAACTGGCCAGCACCGTGAGCTCCACCAGCGCCCGGGGCGGGTTCAGCGAATGCATAGGCACCGGTTTAAAGGGCTGCACCGCACGTTTTCCTTTGGCCAAAAAATATTGTTCCCACACGCGACGGGCGATTTCCACATACGGAAAATGTGCGATCGCCCAGGCCATGTGCCCGCCCGGATCGCCGTTCTGCAAGCGCCGCGCCAACATCACGTCCAGCGCCGTGCCCGCCACAACGCCGAGATGCCCGCGCTTCGACACCGCCTGTGCAAGGCGCCAGCCAGAAACGCCGACACCCATGCCGCCTTGAATAATTTTTGGATGAATCATGAGAGTGTTCTTGGGAGGGGGTGATAATTCAGGACTGAAAAAGAAAATAGTGCGCTGGTAAGGGTGAAACCATCAAAATCAAGAGCTGCCGAAGCAGCGCTCAACACGCTTTTTTTCAAAAAACAAAGGATTCTGGTGGACAACACAAAAACGAACATTAGAGTTGCTTATGAAATACGACAATGCGGACCAAATGCAATAAAAATAAGTTTTATTGATGTATGCCGCCTTCCCAATTCACCCCGTTTTTACCGCCTGATCGTCCAAACCCCGGTCGCCCCGGCTTCGCGCTCCCTGATTTCGATGAAAACCCGTTCCTCGTCATCTGGGAAGCCACCCGCGCCTGTGCCCTCGCTTGCAAACACTGCCGCGCCGAAGCTCATCCGCTCCCCGATCCCGCTCAACTCGACGCCAAGGCTTGCGAGCTGTTGATTGATCAGGTCGCCGAAGCTGCTCCCTCGCTTTTTGTCATCACGGGCGGCGATCCGATGTGCCGTCCGGATCTCCTCCATCTCATCCGCACCGCCTCGGGACGCGGCCTGCGCGTGTGCCTCAGTCCCAGCGCCACGCCGCGCCTCATGCGCACCGATTTTGAAACGTTGCGCGGAGCTGGCGTTGCAGGAATGTCGCTCAGCCTCGACGGACCCGACCGCGCAAGCCATGACGCTTTTCGCGGTGTTCCGGGCACGTGGGATCGTTCGATGGAAATTTTGCGCCGCGCAAAACAGGCGGACATCCCGGTGCAGATCAACACCACCATCGACGCCGGAAACATCGGCAAGTTCACTGCGTTTTCTGAACTCATGGGCGAATTGCAACCCTCGACGTGGAGCATTTTCCTTCTCGTGCCGATGGGACGCGCGACACGCAGCCAACTCCCCGATGCCCGCGACGTGGAAACGTTTTTCGAAAACCTCGCCGTGCTCAGCGATTCCGTGCCGTTCAGGATCAAAACCACTGACGGCCAGCATTTCCGGCGTGTTCTGCTGCAACGCTCTTCCCACCAGAAGGCGCGTTCGGCGTTGCTGTCCCCTACGACCAACGCCGGACGCGGATTCGCGTTCATCAGCCACACCGGCGAAATTTTCCCAAGCGGCTTCCTGCCGATCTCCGCAGGCAATATCCGGAAAAACCGGTTGCTCGACGTGTATCGCTCGCATGTGCTTTTCAAAACCCTGCGCAAATCCGCCGCGCTCAAAGGCAAATGCGGCCGCTGCGAATTCAACGACGTCTGCGGCGGCTCCCGCGCACGCGCCTACGCCATGAGTCGCGACATGATGGCCGCCGACCCGCTCTGCGCCTACCAACCAAACTAGGAACCCAGCCCATGATTAATCTCACCCGTTTATGGACCGGCCGCAGCCAACCCGCCGACAACCTGCGCTACGGGCGCGGTCACGGCGCAGCCGCCAGCGCCGCCGCACGCCGCCCCGTCGTCGTCTGGAGCATCACGCAGAGCTGCAACCTCCGCTGCATCCATTGCTACGCCGACTCCACGCCGAGAATGTATCCCGGCGAACTCACGCCCGGCGAATGCAGCGCCGTGCTCGCCGATCTCAAAGCGTTCGGCGTTCCCGTCGTGCTCCTCTCCGGCGGCGAACCGCTCGTTCATCCCCGCTTTTTTGAAATCGCCCGCGAAGCCCGCGGCCTCGGGCTGCGCCTCACCCTTTCCACCAACGGCACGCGCATCACCGACGCCGTCGCCGCCAAACTCCGCGAGATCGACTTCGGTTACGTCGGCATCTCGCTCGATGGCATCGGTGCCGTGCATGATTTTTTCCGTGGAAAAAAAGGTGCGTTCGACCTCGCCGTCCGCGCCTTTAAAGCGTGTCAGAAAGTGGACCAAAAATGTGGCCTGCGCCTCACGCTCACGCGCCACAACGCCGATGAAATCGACCGCATCCTCGATTTCGTCGAAGCCATGAACATCCCGCGCGTCTGCTTTTACCATCTGGTTCCCAGCGGACGCGGACTCTCCCTCGAGCTGCTCCCCGACGACATCACCCGCTCCGTGCTCCAGCGTATCCTGACGCGCATTGATGCGTGGGACCGCCAAGGCATCGTGCGCGAAGTGCTCACCGTCGATCAACCCGCCGACGCCGTCTTTTTGCTCCAGCGCCTTCAGCACACCAAGCCCGAGCGTTATCAGGAAGCCCTCGAACTGCTCGGATGGAATGGCGGCGGCTTGCACAGCACTGGCACCGGCATCGCCAACATCGACGCCACCGGCAACGTGCACCCCGATCAATTCTGGCAGGATTACACCATCGGCAACGTGCGCAAGACGCCCTTCAGTCAGCTCTGGGGAAAACCCACCGACCCGCTCCTGCTGCAGCTACGCGAACGTAAAGCCCATCTCACCGGCCGCTGCGCAAGCTGCGCGCACCTCGACTACTGCGGGGGCGGCTTCCGTTCCCGTGCCGCCCACGTCACCGGCGACCCCTGGGCCTCCGACCCTGGTTGCTACCTCCACGACCAGGAAATCGCGCACTCACTGAGTTAAAGAAACGCCGATTTATCACCAAGAAATTCGCGAAATTCGCGAAGGGAACGCGCAGAAAAACCCATGCAAAATGTTCGCGCCCTTCGCACCGTTCGCGTGCTTCGTAGTTCCCCATCATTTGTTCACGGCCCGGCGTGGAAAGGTTCAAAACGCGCCATAGCAGGCTGTCTTTCCTTCCTAGAATTTGCTCACGGTGCCGCCGGTCTGGTTCGTCGTCCAGATGCTCACACCGTCGAAGCAGATGCCGTTGGGACTGCTTCCCACGGTGGTAGTGCCGGTGACGATGCCTGTACTCGCGCTGAACTTTTTGACGAAGCCGTCATCCATCGCTGACCACACGTTTGCTCCATCGAAGCATACTGCGTTCGTAAATGTTCCCGTGGCAGCAGTGCCCGTCACTAGCCCGGTGGTGGCGTTCACTTTTACTACCCCGACACCGTCCGAGCCGACCCAAATGTTCGCGCCATCGAAACAGATGGCAAAGGGACTGCCGCCCACGGTGATGGTCGTCTTGCTGAGGTCGCCCCACTGGAGCAGGGCGATTTGCTGGGCGCGGTAGTCGCCCGGGCCTGCGGGGCCAGTGGCTCCTATAGCTCCCGTGCCTCCTGTTGGCCCGATGGGGCCTTGTGTGCCCTGAATGCCCTGCGGGATGGTAAAGTTAAACTTCACCGTCGTGGGCGTCTTGGTGATCTTCAGGCTCGCGGGCGTGCCTGCGGTGCCGGTGGTGGTGGTGCCTGCTTTGAACTTCGGCGTCTATGCGAGGACGGTCGTTGATAATGTCGCCAGCGCGAGCGCGATGGCGGTGAGTGATGCGATGCGATGCGTTTTCATCATGTTTAAATTTCCTTCGGTTGCATTGCCATTCTCCCGTTTTGAACCCGATCCGACTTCGATACGAGCGGGAGGTTAGTGAATATTTAACATTTCGTGGCGCAAAGTCGAGTGCAGGCTTTTGCAGGAAATGAGTTGAGATAATAGGTCTTTCACTCTGTGCGCTACGCATGCCGCTTTTTAGCGGCCTCCAGTGCCTCTTTGGGAGAAGCGAACTTCGAATCATAAAAGTCCTCTGAGAACGTAACCCCGTCGCGAGTATATCTTGCCCGCCAGCCGGGTGACACCGACTCATATTTCAGTCGGGAAATGCCGCGAAACTTTGGCCAGTCGTCCATTATTTAATCGACCGGTCTATCGAAACCTAAATTAATGCGTTGGCAGGCGCTGGAGGAGTTTGCCGCGGCCTATGGTGCCTACGAATTTTCCTTCGCGCACGGCGACTTCGCCGCGCACGGTGACCACGGACGCGCGGCCTTCGATGGGCCAGCCTTCGAAGGCGTTGTAATCGACGTTTTGCGTCTGCGTTTTTACGGAAAGCACGCCGCGGTACGCGGGGTCGAACACCACAAGGTCGGCGTCGGCGCCCGGTTGGATCGCACCTTTGCGCGGGAACAGGCCGAACAATTTCGCTGCGTTCGTGCTGGCCACGTTGACGAACGTGTGGAGGTCGATTTTTCCGGTAAGCACGCCGCATGTGTAGAGCAGGTGGACGCGGTCTTCGATGGCGGGAATGCCGTTCGGGATCTTGGTGAAATCTTCGCGGCCCATGGGCTTCTGCGTGTAAAAATCGAAGGGCGCGTGATCCGTGCCGACCGTGCTCGCAATGCCGCTGGCGAGGGCGTTCCAGAGGATGTCCTGATTTTTCCGGTCGCGCAGCGGCGGGGACATCACAAATTTTGAACCCTCAAAATCCGGGCGTTCGGCGTCGGTTTTGTCGAGGAGCAGATATTGGATGAGCGTCTCGACCCACACCTTCACGCCGCGTTGCCGTGCGGCCATGGCTTCGCGAAGGGCTTCGTCGCAGCTCGTGTGAACGCAGTACACGTGCGCACCGGTGGCCTCGGCGAAACTGCACAAATGGTGAACGCCCTCGGCTTCGACCCGGGGCGGACGGCTCTCGTGATGCGCTTCCGTGCCGGTGACGCCTGCGGCGAGCAGTTCCTTCTGGCGTTCCGCGACGAGCGTTTCGTTTTCGCAATGCGCGGTGACGATGACGCCGAGTTCTTTCGCGAGTTTCATCACGTGATACAGCTCGGTGTCGTCCACGCCGAACGCGCCTTTGTAGGCGAGGAACACCTTGAAGCTGGCGATCCCGGCTTTAACAATCTCGCGCAACTCGGCGGCGGAAGCTTCATCGAACCGCGTGACGCCCATGTGGAACGTGTAATCGCACGCGCTTTTTCCCTCGGCCTGCGCGCACCACGTTTCGAAA
>Ga0105046_10006572_pt1 | contig 18380 bp, 16 predicted proteins | sample MAT03_FD_78385 | JGI IMG/M metagenome (GOLD analysis project Ga0105046, IMG submission 78385) | Freshwater microbial communities from Lake Fryxell liftoff mats and glacier meltwater in Antarctica - MAT-03 (megahit assembly) | ecosystem: Environmental > Aquatic > Freshwater > Ice > Liftoff...
CGGTTTGCCGCTGCCGGTCTACTACGTCGAGCGCTTGCCCGTCGTGGTCGACCAAGCCGAGGTCGCGCTGGTCGGGATCGCGGCGATGGTGATCGTGTGCCTGTCGAGCCTGTATCCCGCGCTGATGGCCTCGCGCTTGCGCCCCGTAGACGCGCTGCGCCAAGCCGAGCAGTGATCCCGGGCGCGTTGACACCCCCGGGGCGGCGTTCTAGCCTGCCCCGGCTTCGCGCCCCGATGAGCCCGCTCGACCCCGCCGACGCACCAGCACTCGTGCAGGTGTCGCGAATGACGAAGCAGTTCGTGATCGGGTCGCAGGTCCTCACGGTGCTGAAGGACGTCGACCTGACGCTCGGCGTCGGCGAGATGGTGACGATCATCGGCGCCTCGGGTGCCGGCAAGTCGACGCTCTTGCACTGCCTCGGCACGCTCGACCTGCCGAGCTCGGGCAGCATCATGTTCGACGGCGTCGACGTCGTCGCGCTGTCGCCCCCGGAGCTCGCGCGGTTTCGCAACCGCACGATCGGCTTCGTCTTCCAGTTCCATCACCTGCTGCCCGAGTTCTCTGCGCTCGAGAACGTGATGATGCCGGCGCTCGTCGCCCGCATGACGATGCGCGAATCGAAGGAGAAGGCCGAGGCGATGCTCGAGTCGGTGCGGATGTCTCACCGGCTGCGCCACCGTCCAGGTGAGCTGTCCGGCGGCGAGCAGCAACGCGTCGCCATCGCGCGCGCGCTCGTCATGCAGCCGAAGCTCCTGCTCGCCGACGAGCCGACCGGCAACCTCGACACCAAGACCAGCGACCAGATCCACGAGCTGTTGTTCCAGCTCAACGAACAGCACCGCATCACGATGCTCGTCGTCACGCACAACATGGATCTCGCGCGCCAGATGCCCCGCAAGATCCGCATGGCCGACGGCCGCCTCATCGGCGACACGTTCGAGCCCGAGCAAAGCGATGGTCCTCGCACGTGATGCCGCGGGCGTTCGTGCTGGTCGGCCGCGGGTCCACGTGACGCGTCGGCTCGCGGCATTGCTCGCGCTCGTCGTGGTGCTCGTGGTCCCGAGCCTCGGACGCGCCACCGCGGCCGTGCGCGCCGACTGGAACCTGGTCTGGGCGCTGACGCAGCTCGAGTCGGTGCCCGAGGAGCTGTACGGCCAGCCGATCGTCGAGATTCGCTTCGAGGGCAATCGCCGCGTCGAGTCCGAGGCGATGCTGCTCGAGCTCGACAGCAGCATCGGCGAGCTGTGTCAGCCGCGAAAGCTCGGCGCAGATCTGAAGCGCCTGTGGGGCCTCGGCTATTTCGAGGATGTCGCCGTCGAGGGCGAGCTCTCGACCGCCGGCGTGATCCTGACCTACGTGGTCAAAGAGCGCCCCAGCGTTCGCAAGATCATCGTCGAGGGCAACGACAAGATAAAGCTCGACGACATCAACGAGCAGCTCGATCTCGAGAAGAACCAAGTCCTCGATCTCGGCAAGGTCAAGGCGAACATCGAGAAGGTCAAGACCCTCTACACCGACGGCGGCTTCTTCCTCGCCGACGTGAGCTACGAGCTGCGCGCGGTCGAGAAAGAGCCCGGCAAGGTCGACATCGTCATCGTCATCAACGAGGCCGCCGAAGTCGTCGTCCGCAACATCGAGTTCGTCGGCAACAAGGCGTTCTCCGACAAGGATCTGCGCAAGCACATCCTGACGAAGGCGGGCAACTACATCAGCGTCGTCGCGAAGAAGGCCGGCGGCGTCTTCAACAAAGAGGCGTTCCAGCAGGACTTCGCGTTCTTGCGCGCGTTCTACGGCGACAACGGCTATCTCGACGCGAATCCGAAGGACCCCGAGCTGTCGTTGACGCCGGATCGGCGCTTCGTGACGGTCACGGTGCCGATCGAAGAGGGGCCGCAGTACAAGCTCGGCGCGTTGACGGCCCGCGAGGTGCTCGCCAAGGGCGAGACGCGGCTGTTCGACGCCGACACGCTCGCGGAGTCGATCGACCCGGTCATCAAGCCCGGCGACGTCGCGTCAATGGGCAAGATCCAGAAGATCCGCGAGGACGTCGAGCGCCGCTACAAGGACAACGGCTACGCGTACGTCAACGTGAACGCGGACCAGCGCTTCGATCGCGAGCGTCTGCTGCTGTACGTCAACTTCTCGATCGAAAAAGGGCCGCTCGTCTACGTCGAGCGCATCGAGATCAACGGCAACGAGAAGACGGCCGACAAGGTCATCCGCCGCGAGATGACGATCTCCGAGGGCGACCTCTACTCCGAGACCAACAAGGAGACGAGCGAGTACCGCATCTTGCGCCTCGGGTACTTCTCGGCGGTCAACATGTCGACCTCGCGCGGGTCGCAGGACGATCGCATCGTCATCAACATCGAGCTCACCGAGCAGCTCACGGGCACGTTCCAGGTCGGCGCCGGCTTCTCGACGATCGAGAACTTCGTGCTCCAAGGCCAGGTCGCCTACGACAACTTCCTCGGCCGCGGCGCGACGGTGCAGGTCATCGCGCAGTTCTCGAGCCTGCGGCGCCTCTTCAACTTCTCGTACTTCACGCGCAACTTCCTCGACAGCAAGTGGAACTTCATCTTCAACGTCTTCAACTCGCGCAACATCTTCCCGAGCTTCTCGCGGCAGAGCACGGGCTTCCGCGTCAGTTGGGGCTATCCGATCTGGCGCGACCTGACGGCGTTCATCGGCTACGAGCTCGAGGACGTGAAGGTCGGCTTCGGCACGTTCGGGAGCGTCGGCGGCGTGTTCTCACCGGGCTCGCTCGTCACCGTGCCGCAGCAGGCGCTCATCACGAACCTGTTCGCGAACGGCATCACGTCCGCGATCGAGTCGCGGCTGCAGTGGGACACACGCGACAACTTCCTGTTCCCGACGTCGGGCCAGTTCCACCAGCTGCGCGGCACCTTCGCGAGCAGGTATTTCGGCTCGCAGAACCGCTACAACCGCTACGTGCTCGACAGCCGGTTCTACTTCCCGGTCATCCGCACCGAGAAAGCGTTCCGCGCGTGGCTCGTGTTCAAGACCCGCTTCCAGGTCGGCTTCGTGCACGGCGTGCAGAAGAACGGCGTGCCAATCTTCGAGCGTTGGTTCCCGGGTGGCATCTACGGCGACGGCGAGATCCGCGGCTTCCGCCTGCGCAGCCTCGGGCCGAAGATCAAGGTCGCGAGCTCGCCGGACCCGACGTCGCCGCTCATCCCGTACGAGATCGGCGGCAACTTGCTCACGGCGCTGACCGCCGAGTTCGAGTTCATGATGATCCCGCCCGCCAACATCAAGGGCGTCGTCTTTTACGACATGGGCAACGCGTTCAACACCGAGGCCCACTTTTGCAACACGCTCAATCCTACGGACCTGCCGAAGAGCGATCCGTGCGAGCAAAAGTGGGGCTTGCGCGACCTCCGATACTCAGCGGGCTTCGGCTTCCGCTGGCAGTCGCCGATCGGCCCGCTGCGGTTCGAGTGGGGCTTCCCGCTCGATCGCCAGCGCGCGAACACGTTCCTGCGTCGCGGCGACGACCCGGTCGTCTTCGAGTTCGCGATCGGCAACTCGTTCTGAAGTCGGCCCGCGAGTGATGCGGGTCACTTGATCCGACTCATCTTCCGCGCGCGTTCTCGTCGATTGCGCCAGGTCGGACTGCACTGCGGCGTCGACCACGGCGAAAGCTTCGCTGAATCGGACCGTTGGTCCCCCCGTCAGTCGCCGGCACGCTTGCCCGGTCGGAAGCCGGCGGCTAAGGTTCGCGCAATGCAGCGGTTCGCACGCTTCACCCTGATCACCGCGCTCACGTCGGGGCTCACCGCGATCGCGCCTGGGCAGGCCAGCGCCGCCGCGCCGAGCGTCGACGCGACCGCGGTGAATCGCGTCGCTGTCGTCGATGTCCAGCGCTGCCTGCTCGAGACCAAGGAGGGCAAAAAGGCGAAGGCCGACCTCGAGAAGTCGATGGTCCGCAGCCAGGCCCGGATCGAGAAGAAGGCCACCGATCTGCAAAAGCGCCTCGGCGATTTGCAGGCGAAGGCATCGATGCTCTCGGAGGTCGAGCTCCGCAAGCGTCAGGAAGACCTGATGCGCGGCCAGGCCGAGCTCGAGCAGCTCAGCATGGAGATGCAGGAAACCATCGCCGAGAAAGAGGCGCTGCTCACCGAGAAGATCTACAAGAACGTCTCCACGATCGTCGCCCAGATCGCGATCGAGGAGAAGTTGCAGGCCGTGCTCGTGCGATCGGAGATGACGATCATCTACGTCGACCCGAAGCTCGATCTCACGAATCGCGTCATCGTCCGCTACGACAAGGAGCACCCGTGATCAATTATCTCCACGGCCCTCGGGGCCTGAAAGCCTCGATGTCCCGCAGCCTCCGCATCGGCCTCGCCGCGCTCACCGTGGCTTTCGCCGCGCCGATGGTCGCCGCGCCGCAGATCGCCCTCGCCGAGGTGCCGGCGCTCAAGAAGATCGCGATGGTCGACATGCAGCGCGTGCTCAACGAGACCAAGGAGGGCAAAAAGGCCCGCGCGGATCTCGAGTCGAGCAGCAAGACCAAGCAGGAGAAGCTCGACAAGAAGCGCACGAAGCTCGAGGCCGATGCCTCGAAGCTCGGCAGCTTGAAGGGCGCCGCGCTCGCGAGCGCGCAGGAGACCCTGCAGAAGGAATCGATGGAGCTGCAGAGCATGCTGATGACGCTCGAGCAGGAGCTCGGCGACATGCACAACCGCACACTCGAGAGCATGTACAAGCGCGCGCAGGACATCGTCACGAAGCTCGCGAAGGAGCGGTCGGTCGACCTCGTGCTGGTCCGCGACTCGATGACGGTCATCTACGCGAAGGACGGCCTCGACATCACCGACGAGGTCGTCAAGCTGTACAACGGCAAGCATAGCTGACGCCCTGCACGGGCATGCCCGGCCAGCGCCGTCGACCGCTCCCGGTCGGCGGCGTTGTTGTATGCTCGGCCCGTGATCGAGGCCGCCCAACTCGAGAAGATCCTGCCGCACCGCTACCCGTTTCTGTTCCTCGATCGCGTGATCGAGGTGACGCCCAACGAGTCGGTGGTCGCGCTGCGCCTCGTGTCGAACAGCGATCCGATCCTGCAGGGGCACTTTCCCGGCAACCCGATCGTGCCGGGCGTCGTCCAAGTCGAGGCGATGGCTCAAGCGGCGCTCGTACTCGCCCACGCGAGCGGTGTGTTCGACCAGGCAACGCACAACTGCTTCTTCATCGGGATCCAGGATGCGAAGTTCCGCGCGCCCGCAGTGCCGGGTGAGGTGCTGCGCATCGAGGTGAAGGCCCTGCGCCTCGGCAGGGTGGGGAAGTTCACCGGCGAGGTGCGTTGCGGCGAGCAGCTCAAGAGCAGCGCGACGTTCACCGCGATCATCGAGCCGAAGGCGCCAGCGCCGTGATCGCGCGAGTGCTGTGCATCGGCGTGGTGCTCGCTTCGGCGTGTGCCGCCAACCGCGGTGCGGTGGCGCAGCGCAGTACCAAGTTATCGCGGGCGGTGCGGCGCGGCGATGTGGAGGACGTGCGTGCGATGCTGTTGCCGGGGACAGCGGCGACTGTCGACATGCAGGCGCTCGTCACCGAGTCCGGGCGCAAGCAGCGGGCGAAGCGACTGCGCGCGGACGAGGTGCACCTCGAGGCGACGATTCTGCTCGCGGACGGGCGTCCGGCGCGCCTCGTGAGGGGCGCCCGCGGATGGTTCTTCGCGGAGGATCCGACCGACGTCTATCGCCAGGACACGCCCGAGCACGCGGTCGCGGCGCTCGTGTGGGCGAGTCGGCGTGGGCGCTGGGACGTCATCGTCGGCCTCGCGCCGCGGCGGTACCGCGTGGGGCTGTCCGAAGCGAAGCTGGAAGCGGCGTGGACGGAGGGAGACGGGGCTGCAGAGCTGCGGGCCGCGAGAGATCGCGTCGCGGCGCACCTTGGGGATCCGATCCCACGTGACGCCCACGAGGCCCGACTCGACCTGGGGGACGGACGTGTCCTGCGGCTCGAGCGCGAGGCTGGCACGTGGGTCATCGTCGACTTTTGAGCAGTTTCGCGGCTGCGCCACTGAACAGGTGGTGAAGGTGCAGCCCAGCTCACGTCGTGGACTTGCCTCGCCCGCCAATCACGTTAGGCTGAGGTAGAGCGGTGACGGACCACGGCACCAGGGAGCGCGGCCACCTGACACGACTGTCGCAGTCGCTCGGGCGGCTGCCCTGTGTACCCGTAGGCCAAGTGCTTGTCGAGGGTCAACTCACGATGGTGGGGTCACACTCAACGCCCGGTGGTTCATCTCTTGCAGCCGTAGCCCCGAAGGGCCCTACAGATTTTTCCGTCATGGCACCCGAGACCAACCTTTCCTGGTGTCCGATGCGTACTTGCTCCGAAGGGGGCGTCCGAATGAACGCGAGGCCGAACATGGAAGACAGATGGATCCACGATCGTCCGTTTCGCGCACCCACCCGCCGCAAGCCCGCCACGCGCGGCGTGCAAGAGCAGCCGCGGCTCGAGCTGCCCATGCCGATGCCTGTGGCGAAGCCCGAGGCCGAGGCCGAGGCAGCGACGGAGCCGCAGCGCGGCGTGTCGCTGATCGACTTCTACGTCTGATCTCCCGCTGAGCCGGGGGGAGTCGGCGAGTCTGAAAAGGGGCGGCGCGTCAGCGTCGTCCCTTTTTATTTTTACTTTCAAGGGAAGCGGCCCGCTTCCCCCTGGGCGCCGGCACAGCCGTCGCCGAGACTCCCCCTTTTCATCGCTTCGCTCCTTCGTTCCTTGCTACCGCTACCGCGTGTAACGAAAGTAGAGCTGCAGCAGCAGCACGCCGGAGTTCTGCAGCGTGGGCGTGCCGATGAACGTCGCGATGAAGCCGCCGGAGTTGTGCCGGTTGAGGCTGTGCAGGTCGAACGACAGCCCGGCGTCCCACGCGAACGACATCCGGCGGTTGTCCGGCGCGATCTCGGCGACTTGCAGCAGGTTGTTGCTGAGCTGATCGACGCCACCGCCGCCGTGCACCGCGATCATGAAGCGACGAAACGGAACACCGAGTCGCACCTCGCCGGTGTACACGCCCTCACCGAGGAGCTCGCGACGCAGGACACCGTCGTCATAGCGACGAATCCCGCCCGTGGCGTGGAGCTGAAACGCGATCCAACGACGGATCTCGTAGCCGATGCGCGCCGACAACGAGAACCCATGCGAGAGCACGCGCGATGTCGGCCCGATCGTGACGGCCGGTCCCGTGCTCGCCTCGACGAAGAAGCCGCGGCTGAACTTGCGTGGATCGGGAAACACCGTCGGATCCTCAGGCTTGTTCTCGACGACGCCGACCTCGGCGGTGCCCGCGGGTCGTGCGGTGCTCTGGTCCTCGGAGGGCGCGAAGGCCAAGAGCGCAAAGAGACCGAGCGCTGCGTTCACCCTTCGCTACCGCCTTCGCACGCCATCGCATCGGTGCCGCCCGAAGTGCCGCCGGCAGCGAGAGCTCCCGGCAGTGCGTAGGGCTCGGGCATCACCTGGTAGCGCCGCTGGTCGCGGGCACTGTCGAAGATCTTCGCCTCGGAGTCGCGCAGTCGCACGTCGTACTCGAGCGTCGCGGGGCCGCTGGCGCCGAGCGTGATGCGGAGCATGATCGACGCGGCGATGACCGCGTCGTCGGGCACCACGTCGGTGCCGACCGGATCGGCCTCGTGTCGATGGTTGAGTACGGCAAGCGGTCCGGCACAAAAGCGCGTGACGGCATCGAGGTCGTACATCGCCTCGCGGATGTCGTCCTCGCGGAACTCACCGCGAAGCACCTCGTTCGGTCCGAGCTGTCGCGGCGTGAAGCCTGCGAGCGACGGAAACTGGATCTCGTCCTCTTCCTCGCCGCCCGCAGCGCCGTAGGTCGAGATCGGGTCGTAGTCGAAGAACTCCGTCGCGCCGTCGAGTAGCACCCACGCGGTGATCGGCGCGTCACTCTGATTGGTCAGCGTCCACGGGATCGCGGCGGTGAGCTCGTCGCGGCGGATCCATGGCGTCTGTTCGCTCGGCATCGTGCCGGGTGGCTGCAGATCGTCGAGCTCCGCGGCGCTGGGCTCGCGGAAGTCGAGCCAGTACTCACTCGCCTTGTAGGCGCCGATCGTCGGGTTCGCGGTCATCGAGTCCTCGGCGGCCGCCGCGTCGATGTCCGCCGTGACGATCGAGAGCCGCTGTGCCCCGTCGTAGAACGCGGGGTTGTTGCACGCGACCAGGAGGAACAATAGCGCCGTCGCGCGGGCCGCCGCGTCGATCGTGTTGGGTCGGTTTCGGGTCATCGGCGGCCTCACTTGGTGTCGAACACGAACGGGTACTCGACCTCGACGACGCCGCCTTCGGGCTTCGGGAATCGCCAGCCGCCGAGCGCACGGACCATGCAGCTCTCGGCGTCACTGCTACCGAGCGAGCTCGACTTGACCTTTGCGTTGCTCACGGAGCCGTCGAGCCGGATGATCCACGACAGCAGTACCTTGCCCGAGAGGTCCGGCTTGCGAGTGAGCTGCGCGTTGTAACAAAAGCTGATCTGCGGCCGGTGCCGACGCACTTCCTTGTCGATCAGCTCCTTGCTGAGCTGGCCCTTCACCTTCGCGGTGCCCGTCGTCACCGAGACCTCGCGCTCCTTGGGCCCGCTGCTCGGCTTCGCACTCTTCGCGCGTACGCCCGTGCCGGCGCCGCCGGTGTCGACCTTCGCGGTGCCGTGGATCGAGCCTTCGCCCTCGCCACCACCGCCGCCGCCACTGCCGCGCGTACCCATGCCGCCGGTGCCATTGCCGATGATGAGCGGGCCGCTATCGGTACCGCTGATGACGCCGCCGACCGACAGCAGGTTCGCCATCGTGTCGCTCTGCGCGAGCGTGTTGAGCTCCTTCACGAGGCCGACGTTCGTCGCGTTGCTCGACGCCGCGTCGGAGGTCTTCGGGATGTTGCTGCGGCCCTGCAGATCGGGTCGACCGTAGCGGCCTTCCTCGCCGCCGGCCTTCTTGCGCGCCGCCGACTTGTCCTGCTCGGCGGACTCGTCGACCGCCTTGTCCTCTTCTTCCGGTGGCGGGTCGCGCGGCGGGTCGTTGAAGATCGCGCGAGTGAAGCGCTCGTCGACGGTGTCGAGCTCGAGCGTGCGCTTGCCGGGGTCGTAGTTGAGGAACGTGATGCCCAGCAGGATCGCGAACGCGATCGCGGAGAGACCGACGCTCGCGTAGAGCGGACGTCCCGATCGATCGCCTGGCAGCGGCGGCACCGGCTCGCTCGCGACGCGCAGCACGACGAGGCGACAGTCGCTGCGCTCCTGCAGCCACAGCACGCCCCAGTCCTCGGGCGCGAGCTTCACCTTCGACTTGCCGTCGGCCCGCAGCTCGGCGACGTCGTGCTCGACACCGCCGAGCACGAGACGACCATCGAGCGAGGCGGGGATGTCGAGGATGTCGCCGTCGACGAGCGTGTGTCTCGCCGATGCGGGCAAGAGCGGTACGACGAAGTCGCAGCTCGCAGCGTGACCGACCGTGATCTTCGCCTGCGACGTCGTGTCGATCTCGCGGACGACGTGCGCGCCGAGGGCGAGCGCGACGCGCGTGATGGTGAGCGCGGGTCGTTGCGCGGGGCTCGTCACGTCTACAGCGCGTCCTCGGTCACGGTGAAGCTCAGCTCGGGCATGAAGCTGCGGTGGGGGATACCGACGGTCTCGAACTCACCGCCGATGCGCGCGAGGAATTGCAGCAACGCAGGGGTGCGGAGCTCGCCGTCGATGTCGAGCCCCGTGAAGGTGTAACGCGTCACCTCGCCGTCGGCGCTGGGTGGCTCTGCCCCCGCGCTCGGGGGTGCTGCACCCGAAGCGGAACCCGAGGCAGGTGGTGCGGTCGCGGGTGCGGGTGTCGCCGCAGGCGGTTTCGCGGGCGCTGCAGGTGCCGTCGTCGCGGGCTTCGCCGGCGCGGCGGCAGGCGGCTTCGCGGGCGCGGCGTTGCGTCGTGCCCAGGCCACTGCCGGCACGCACAGCGCAGCCGTGAGCACGAGCGAGGAGATGGTGCGAGCGCGTGGAGCGTCGATCATTTCGGCTTTCCTTCTGGGGCAGCGAGCGCCTCGAGCAACGCGAGACGGTCCTTCGCCGCCGCAGCCTTCTCGCCGCCGTTGCCGACGACCTGCAGATACCGTTCCAGATGCTTCTTGGCCGACGCGGGTTGTTCGGCGAAGTCCATGTCGAGCACGCCGAGGTTGAAGTGCGCGGCGGGATGGTCCGCATCGATCGCGAGCACGCGATCCCAGCTCGCCCGCGCCGCGCCGAGATCGCCCCCGAGGCGCACGGCGATGCCGAGGCCGAGCAACGCTTCGGTGTTGCCCGGCTCGATCGCGAGCACGGCTTCGAGCTCCGCCTTCGCGCGCTTGTGATCGCCGGCGCCGAGGAACAGCGCCGACTTGTTGAGGCGCCCGGTGACGAAGCTCGGATCCGCAGCACTCGCCTTGTCGAACAAGGTCAGCGCCGTCTGATCGTCGCCGCGCTTGAGCGCGACGAGGCCGAGGTTGGTGACGAGCAGCGGATGATCGGGATGCCGCGTGAGGCCCTTGTTCAGGAGCAGCTCCGCGAGGTCGAGCTGGCCGCGATCGATCATGATCGCACCTAGCGTCGCGTACGCCGACGGATCGAACGCGTGCTCGCCGAGGATCGCGCGACACTCTGCTTCGGCGTCGTCGAGGCGATCGGCGTGGCGCAGCGCCGCGGCCAACGCGTTGCGTACGCGGACGTTGCCCGAGTCTTTCACGAGCGCACGCTCGTACAGGCCGACCGCGCGGCCGGTCTTGCCCTGGCGCAGATACACGGCGCCGAGGGCATCGAGCGCCTCGGGGCTCGCGTAGATCTCGAGGCTCTTCTCGAGCGCCTTCGCGGCCTCGCCGAGTCGCGCGCGACGCAGCTCGATCACGCCGATGTCGAGCCACGCCTCCCAGAGCTTGGCGTCGAGTGCGATCGCAGCCCGGAACGCCGTGACCGCCTGGTCGTACTGCTGCGCGCCGGCCTCCATGTGGACGACGCCAGCCTCGAACTTCGCGCGCGCGTTCGCGGGCACCGCCTCGGTCGGGGCCTCGGCCTCGCGCGTGTCCTGCCGCTTGCACGCGGGCACGAGCGCGAGCGCGATGCAGACGATCGCGATCCTCATCGGCTCAGCCTCCGGATCGACGCTGCGGTCGCGGCACCCTCGGCGGGACGTAGCTCGGCGCCGATCTCCGCCATCGGTGGATATTCCTGTGCGGAGAGTCGCCCGAGTGCCTCGCGGATCTTGCGGGTGTACGTGTTGTAGATCGCGAGCTCCATCGCGCGCTGATAGCCGCTCTTGTACGCGCCGATCGCCTCTTCCTCGAACGCGAGTGCGAACGTGCCGAGCTGCTCGCTGTACTGGTCCTGCTGATCTTGGTCGAGGCCCGACGGTATCGGATAGTCGCGCAGACCCTTTGCGAACGACTCGTACGACTCGCCGATGCGATAGAGCGCCGCGGTCGTCCACTCAGCGGTCGCGTACGAGAGCACGTCGAGGTAGACGTCCTTCGCCTGCGCGAGCAGCTTGGCCTTGCGATCGAGGCTCGCGCCGAGCTTCGCGGGCTTGGGATCGAGCTTCGACGCCTCGAACTCGCGATAGATGATCTCGCCTTGGAGGTATCGCGCTTCCGCGCCGGCGATCCGGCCGCGGCCCTGCGCCGTGCGTCCGGCCTTCGCGGCGCGCGCGAGCACCTTGTCGGCGTCCTTCAGCTTGCCGAGCGCCATGAGCGACTTGCCGAGCTGCATGTTCGCCTCGATCGCCTCGGCGCTGCTGCCGTGGCGATCGACGAACTTCGACAGCGATGACACGGCGCCCTTGTGATCACCGGCCCGCGCCTGCACGACACCGACCCGCAGCTCGACCTGCAGGCTGTCCTTTTGGCCGGAGTACTGCTTCGCGTAGCTCGAGTAGCGGGCCGCAGCCTGCTTCGATTGCCCGAGTCCTTCGTAGAGCACGCCCGCGTTGTAGAGCGCGTCCGCGCGACCCTCGTGCTGCGGATAGCGCTCGATGAAGCCGTCGTAGCGCTGGGCGGCGCGATCGTAGTCACCCATGTTCTCGAACACGCGCGCGACGACCAGCGTCGCGTCGGCCGCGTACTTGCTGCTCGGGTAGTCCTTGGCGACGCGCTCGTAGGCCTCGGTCGCCGCGTGCGGCTTCTTCGCCCGCTCGAGCGCAGCTCCGGCGTTCGACAGCGCCATCGGAGCCTTCTCGTGCTTCGGGTGCTCGGTCGCGACCCGTAGGTAGTAGCTCGCGCCGCGCCCGGGATAGCCGCGATCGACGAGCGTGTCGCCTTGCTTGAGCAGACTGTCGACGATGATGCGATCGAGTCGCGTCTGCTCTTCGGGTGGCGAGAAGGCCTTGGTGCCCTTGAGCTTGCCGGCCCAGATCTCGATGTTGTCGTAGTCCGCGGCCTTGCCGAGGCTGTCGAGGATGCGGTCGCCCGCGACGCCTGCGTTCGCGCTGGTCGGATGATCGACGACGATCTTGCCGTACCGCTGCACCGCGCCGTCGTAGTCGCCACGGTTGTGGAAGAACTCGCCGAGCGCGTAGAGCACCGCGCCGTTCTGCTCGTCCTCGGCAAAGAGCACGCTGAAGAGATCGGTCGCGCGGATGAATTTGCGCTCGAGCGGCGTGTAGCGCGACTCGGCGGGGTCGGCCTTCACTTCTGCCTCGGGCTCGTCGGGCTTCGCGGGCGCCTTCGGATCGACGGGTGCTTTCGGAGCGTCGGCGGGCGTGACCGGTACCGCAGCGGTGGGCGCCTCGGTCATCGCCTTCTCGTACGCACCGATTGCGGCGAGCAACGCGTCGCGATGCATCGCGCCGACGGGCGCCGACTCGCCGACGCGCAGATACGCGTCGCCGGCGGGCTCCGCCTTGCCGAGCTTGAAGAAGAGGATGTCGCCGGTGAGATACGAGACCTCGACCGAGCTCGGGTCGCTCGGATAGCGACCGACGAAATCGCCGTACGCCCGCGCGGCGAGGGCGTAGCGCTCCTTGTCGGGGACCTTTGTGTCCTTCTCTGCCGCCTGCGCACCCTCGTGGATCGAGCGACCGAGCTCGAACAGCAGCGCAGACGCGCTCGCCTGGGCCTTTCTCGCCGGTTTTGGGTGCGCCTTGCCCCACTTGCTGCCGGTGCCGTACTGGTCGTGGATGACGCCGAGCTCGTCGAGTGCCGGCGCGATCTGATTCGCGCCGCGCAGCCCGGTGAACACGTGCAACTCGTAGTCCGCCGCATCGACGTGGCTGGTGTCGAGCGCGATGAGGAATCGCCACGTCGGTACCGACTTGTCGTACCGCGTCTGCGCCTCGTAGGCCTCGCCGAGGCGCACGAGCACCTTGCGCGAGTAGTGGGCGCCGTCGATCGACGCGAGAAAATCGTAGATGTCCTTCGGCGTGTTCTTCTCGTCCTCGGAGATGACCTGCACGAGGTACTCGAGCGCCTCTTCGCGAAGATCGGCGAGCCGCTTGCGTCCCGCCTCGTCGGTCTCCTCGGACGTACCCTGATCGAGCACCTCCTTGAAGCGCGCGATTGCGGCCTGGCTGTCGCCGAGCTTCCAGTGACACCACGCCGACTTGAACAGCGCCATCGCGTACGAGTCGCTCTTCGGGTAGCGCAGCACGTTCTCGTAGGCGACGAGCGCCGACGCCCAGTCGTTGCCGCCGTAGAAACGTTGATCGCCGATCGCGAGCCACGAGTCGGGCACGAACTGCGACTTCGGATGCTTCTCGATGATCGCGCGGAACTGGGCCTGGGCCTCCTCGGACTTGCCTTGCTCGCGCAGCGAGAACGCGTAGAGGTAGCGCACCGTGTCGAGCTTGCGGAAGCTCGGGTACTCGTTGATGAGCCGCGCGTAGATCACCTGCGATCCACTGAGATCGAGGATCGGTTCGTCGGGCGGGCCGCCGGGGCACGACTCGGGCTCGTCGCGGCACGACTCCACCTTGGTGGCCCACGCCTCCATGCCGGTGAGGAACTGCTCCTGGCTCCGCTCCCAGTACAGCGCAGCGAGGCGGTACAGCGCCTCGGGCATTGCGCGGTTGTCTGCGTGCTTGCTGATGAACTCCTCGAGCAGCCCGATGCCGCGCTTGCGGTCGGTGCCGATTTGCGCCTCGCGACTGCGGAGCTCGAGCTCGATCTGATACGAGGTGATCGGCGGCGGCGTGTCGGCGTCGGCCTTCTTGCCCTTGCCCTTGCTCTTGCCGTTCCCGATCTTCGCCGACCGCTCGCTCGGCATGTTGCGCGGCGCCGCGTCGGCGGGCGTCGCAGATGCGACGAAACCGACCCAGACGGTCGCGACGATGCCGAGTCGCATCGTCATCGATACCCCTCGTATTCGTCGGCCCAGTACTCGCCTTGGTACGGCCAGAACTCCTCGTCGTCCCCGACGATGCCTTCGATCTGCAGCTTGCCGAACAGCTCCGGCGGGAAGCGACCCGCGGCCATGTCGCGCACCTCGATCTCGAGCTTCTTCTTCGCGCCTAGCACCGCGTCGATGCGACCCATGCGGGCCTCGCCGAGCAGGTCCTCGATACGGGCCGAGAGCTGACCGAGGCGCGTGCTCGCGACTGCGGCAGCCTGCAGGTCCGCGCGCTCTGCCGTGCGTAGCGTGCGGGTGCGCAGTGCGAGGATGACGGCGCGATCGGCCTCGAGTGCGGAGCGGAGATCCTTGCTGACCGCGCTGCCGACCGGTGGGCCTTCGAGCAGGAGCTCGGTTGCGCGGCGTCGCAGATCGCGGACACGCTGGCGCAGCGTCGCGGCCTCGTTCTCGAGCGGTGCGGTCGACTCGGGTGTCGCGCCCGCGCCTTCGGCCCGGCGGATCTGTTCCTCGAGCCCTGCGACGCCGCGCTTGAGATCCTCCGCGTCCGCGATCACGTCGAGCGCGTCGCCTTGGGGGGCGCGTCGCGTCGCGGTATCGGAGTCGCCGAGCTGCATCGCCATGCGCGACAGCTCGCCATCGAGCGCATCCGCGAAGTCGGCCTCGCGCCGCAGCACGTCCGCGTGGCGGCCGAGTCGCTCGTACGTAGGATCCTCGTCGAGCATCGACAGCAAGAGCCGATGGGCCCCGAGCTCGCCGTCCATCGCTTCGCCCGCGCGCAGCCGCGACAGCTCGCGATGCAGCGCGAGCAGCTTGTCCGGATCCTTGCGGATCGCCTCGATGTGATCGCCGACCGGCGCGAGGTCGTCGATGAACCGCGTGAACTCGGCCTCGGCGTCGCGGAAATCGCAGTCGTAGAGGCGCAACAGTGCAGCAAGCAGACGAGCTTCGACCGCCTGCGGTGCCTCGGGGTAGCGGTCGTCGAGCTCGCGCAACAGATCGCGCGCCGTCGAGTACTCACCCGCCTCGGCCATCGTCCATGCGGACTCGAAGAGCGCATGGCCGAGCTCTTCGGAGTCCTCGGGCACGCTGAAGTAGTGATAGAAGGCGTGCTCGTGGCGGCGTTCCTCGTGCGCGACGCGCCCGAGCCCGAGATGCGCGAGGTCGCGGACGGGGAAGTAGCGACGATCGACGTAGTACGCCGACGTCTGCTGATCCTTGCCGCCGATCACGTCGCAGAACGCCGACTCGGCCTTGCGGTAGTCCTTGCGCTTCGCGTAGCCGACGCCTTGCAGATAGCGGGCAGCGGTGTGGAAGCGGCTGGTCTTGCCGATCGTGTCGTAGGTGCGCAGCGCAGCGTCGAGGTCGCCGCGCTGCTGGGCCGCGCGCGCGACGAGGTACTCGCGCTCGTCGAGATCGTCGCCCTCGAGTGCGACGCCGCCGAGGCTGCGATCGAGCTCGGCGAGCGCGTTCGCGTAGTCCTTCGTCGCGAGACCGGAATCGACGTGCCGCCGCAGCGCGGGGGTGAAGTAGGGGTCGTCCTTGCCCCGCGCGAGCACCTTCGCGAACGCAGCTTGGGCGGTGAGATCGGCACCGTAGGCGAGCAGCGACATGCCGAGGTGGTAGTGCGCCGAGCTCACCTCCGGCGTCTCGGCGAACGCCTCGTAGCGCGGGTGGCTCACGAGCTCGAACAACCCGATCGCGCTGCCGAGCACGTCGCCGCGCACGTAGCGATCCTGCGCGGCCGCGAGCGCGGCGGTCAGCTCCTCGAGTGTCGCCTCGCGATCGTCACCGAGGCCGGCCTTCGCGAGGTGGTCGTAGTACGCGCGCAGCCGCGGATCGAGCAGCGACGGTGCACCGACCGGCGTTGCGACCTCGGGCTTCGCCGGGGTTTCGGGCGGCGGCTCGGGTGTCTGCGTGGGCTCGGTCGTCGACGCGGGCTCGATCGTCGGCGCCGGCTCCGTTGCCGGGGCCGCGAGCGCGACGCAAGCGATCCACGCTGCGATCACTTCTTGCCTCCGACCTTCACGGTCGCGCCGGTCTTGGCCTTGGCTTTGTTCGGGCTCTTCGCCTGTGCACGCAGCGAGATGCGCATGTCGCTGCGGCCGCGCTTGGACTTGGCGAAGCGCCACATGTTCCCAGTCTCGCGCAGCAGCAGCTTCGTGGAAACCCGTTGGTCGACGTCGACGGTGATGACGACGCTGTGATCGAAGCGAATCTTGTAGGTCGCATCCCTACGCGAAGCCAGATCGGCCGATACCGACAGCTCGTGCGAGCCGGGTGCGGCGTAGACCTCGAACAGATCGGCGTCCGTCGCGGGCATCCCCGCGTCTTGCACGTAGACCGGCGCGCCATCGATGCGCAGCGTCAGGTTCGACACGGTGTAGAAGCGCTCGAGGTTGCTGCGCAGCCGCAGCGTCACGCGCGTCGTGAACAACTTCGCGGCGACGAGCGAGACGCGACCGCGCGCCTTGAACAGCGCGTCGCGCAGCTCTCGAGCTTCTTGTTGCAGCGCCGCGACGGCGGCTGGGTCCGCGTTCGAGATCGGCGCGGCTTCACCGGGGTCGGCGGGCTCGGGGTCGACGGGCTCGGGGTCGACGGGCTCGGGCTCGACCGGCGTGGTGCTCGGTGGCGTCGTCGGCGTCGTCGGCGTGCCTGGCTTGGGGGCGGGCGCCGTCGTCGTCGCGGGTTTCGTCGCGGGCGCGGCATTTGCCGCCGTCGTGCACATCCAGAGCGCGCTCGAGATCATCACGGTGAGCAGGCTGGGGGCCATGGTCAGTTCCTCACGGGGAGCAGGACCGAGAGTCCGGTGGTGAACGCGAAGTCGTTGACGTAGTAGGACTCCGACAAAAGCGACTGGCGATAGAGGTGATCGCGGACCTCGAAGCGCAGCGCGACGGCACGATGCAGGAACAGGCGCACGCCGATGCCGAAGTTGCCTGCGGCGCCGAAGCTGACCGGATCGACGACGACGCCGGGACCTGCGAGCAGGTAGAGATCGTAGCGGAGGATCTTCGCCGCGATGAGCCGCAGCTTGCCGTACAGCGGCGACCAGGCGAGGCTGCCGAACACCCGCACGATGTCCTGACCGCCGACCGCGAGGCTGAAGTTGTTCGCCGACTCGATCGTGTCCAGCACCGAGCTGCGCAGCCGCGACCAGCCGACCGACAGCTCGGTGCCGAAGTTCTCGGACATGAAGAACGTGTACTGACCACCGAGCGTGAACGTGCTGTCGAACAGGTCCGACACGTAGTAGCCACCCGCGAGCGTCAGCTCGTGGCGCAGCGCCTTGACGAACAGGCGATCGCGCGTGAGCCGATGGCGGCGCTTCGCGAGCAGCTGCTCTTGCAGCGTTGCATCGACGCACTCGCCGGGCTGACCGGGGACGCCGACGGGCGGGCCCGACGCGGCCGCGGGTGCGTTCTTCTTGTCGCGCCGACGGCTGCGGAACGTGCCCTCGGTCGTCGAGGCCGACACCGACGCCTGGGCAGGCTCTGCCACGCACGCCATCGCCGGGTCGGCGAGCGACCACGAGAGCGCGAAGGTGTGCAGCGAGGGAAACATAGGGAAGCTAGCGGCGACGCGGCGGGATCCACAACGCGACACCAGCGGAGAAAATCAGGTCGTTCGCGATGCGGCGGCTGCCGATCGCTTCTTGGGCCATGATGCGATCGACGAGATCGAGACGAAGCGACACGAACTTCGCGGGGAACAGGTAGAACCCGACGCCGAGGTCGAACGCCGCCGCCTGCACGCTTGGGTGCAGCACTGCGCCGCCACCACCGATCAGCACGAAGTCGCCGTGGATGATCCGATCACCGCGCGCGCGAAGCTTGGTGTGAAATGGTGCGAACAGCACGTGGCCGAGCACCGCGTACGAGAGGTTCGCGATGACGCCGTCGGGATAGCGATCCTCACCGGTGAACGACGTCGCCGAACGCTCCACGCGCAGCGTCATCGGCGAGACCTTGAAGTCGACGTCGAAGCCGAGATCCTCGAACGGCCAGAACGCGAGGTTCGCCCCCGCTTGCCACTGCGTATCGAGCAAGTCGCCAGCAC
>Ga0105046_10006574_pt1 | contig 18378 bp, 17 predicted proteins | sample MAT03_FD_78385 | JGI IMG/M metagenome (GOLD analysis project Ga0105046, IMG submission 78385) | Freshwater microbial communities from Lake Fryxell liftoff mats and glacier meltwater in Antarctica - MAT-03 (megahit assembly) | ecosystem: Environmental > Aquatic > Freshwater > Ice > Liftoff...
CTGGCCGATGCACGGCGATTGAGAGTTGCTTGTCATAAGCCCACCGCCGTCGCGCGGCAGCCGCTTATCATGGCGTTACACCTGACCAAGGAGGATGCTTTCGTGACACTGCCAATAATTCCTTCAGGCCCCGGTGATTTTGACTTCGTCATGGGTGACTGGCACGTGCGGCATCACCGACTGCGCGAGCGTCTCGTCAATTGCCAAGACTGGGTCGAGTTTGAGGGTGCAATGCCCACAAGATTCTGGGTGGCTTTGGCAACATTGAAGACAACTGGCTCAATTTTCCAGAGGGAGAGTTCCGCGCTATTGCGATGCGCTCCTTCGATAGAACTACGGAAACCCGGGCAATCTGGTGGTTGGATGGACGCTTTCCCGACCAGTTGGACTTGCCTGTAAAGGGTCGCTTTGAAGATGGCGTGGTGGGTAGCTTCTACGCAGACGATACATTCAAGGGAATCCCAATTAGGGTCCGCTTCCTTTGGGCAGGTCCAGATCCGCACACGCTTCGCTGGGAGCAGGCATTTTCAGCAGACAACGGAGCCACTTGGGAGATCAATTGGATAATGGAGTTGACGCGTGAACCCGCATAAGGCGTATTCGCGAGTAGGGTGGATCCCGCACACGCTTCATCGTGCGCAATCCACCGGCTTTCGGGTGTAAACAAGATATTCCCGTCCACCGATATACGTCCCTACGGGACACGATTTTGTGTTGCCCTTTTTTCTACCGACCTTAGGTGCCTACGGGACAGGTTTTGGGGCTAGGGTGAATATTGCCGGCGACGGTGGCGCTTAACATCTTTTGAATTTTGAATTGCAGTCAAATCGAAACTCTGTGGATTCCCATCAATCGGCGTGCTTGCGTACCCAGGCGACATAATGGTCCATCCATTTCTGCAAATGACTGCTGTGAGCGGCGCCGATATTGCCGGCCTCGTCGAATAGTCCCTCGCGGGCTTGGATGAAGGCTTCTGGTGCGGCCAGGGTGGGGACATCCAGGTGGGCGAGCACGCTACGCAAGTGCTGTTGAGCCAGCGCGGTGCCGATGGCGCCGGGGGAAGTGCCGAGTATGCCGCCGGGTTTGCGCGCCCAGACATTCTTGCCGTACGGGCGTGAGCCATGGTCTAGTGCATTTTTAAGCACACCCGGGATAGAGCGGTTGTATTCGGGGGTGACAAAGATCAGGCCATGCGCGGCGGCCACCTGCGCTTTCATACGCACTACCGGCGGCCCTTGATTGGCATCGTCATCTTGGTTGTAGAGCGGCAAGTCGTCGATGCCAATCTGCACGAACTCAAATTCCGACGGTGCCAAGCGTGCGATGGCGCTGGCCAATTTACGGTTAAGGGAATCTTTGCGCAGGCTGCCAACGATGACGGCGATTTGATAGAGGCTCATGGAAGCTCCAGGGAGATGGGACTGCCTATCCTAATGTGGGAAGTCGCCTAACGTGGTCGTTGATTGAGGTGGGTTCGACCTGCGCTTGATCGCTCGAACGCCTTTGGCCGAGCGCGGACCCACCGTCGATGCTTCGCGCGGCGGTAATCGGGCCGCGCAACGTGCAGTCGCCGGGCGCGGCAGTGCATCCCGATAACAGGGTATCGGCGCCGGTGTCGACGATCAGGGTCGCCGCGGGCGCGGCTCCAGGCAGTGTGAGCAGCAGTCCAGCCAGCAATTTGCGCATCGACAGTCACCAATGAGGGGATTGTCGATGCATACGCCGGAATGCCGGCGCGGCGTCCCGACGCTTTTTCTACCCACATTAGGTCCCTACGGGACGAACCTGGTTTGGGGCTCGAATGACATTGGATTCTTAGGAGCCGCGCTAAGGCCATCGTGAAGCGGTCAACTGAGGCTGCTAGATCAAATATCCCCAGCAAACGCGGCGCTTAATATCTGTAGTGCTGCCGGCAAATCAAAAGTCACCGGATTGCCTCCTGCTGACGGATCCAGCACCGCCTTCGCGGCGATTTCTGCGCTGCGCGCTGGGTCTATGCCAAGATCGATCAGGGTATTTGGCACGCCTACATGCTGGCGCAAATCGACAATAAAGCGCAGGAAACTGTCGAAACCGGGGTCGGGCAGTTCTAGATAGGCGGCTAATCGCGTTAATCGCGATTCAATGGCGCTGCGGTTGTAAGCCAATACATAGGGCATCAGGCAGGCGTTGGTCATGCCGTGGTGGGTGTCGAATAACGCGCCGATCGGATGGGACAGCGCGTGCATGCCGCCTAAGCCCTTTTGAAAGGCGGTGGCGCCCATCGCCGCGGCCGCCAGCATATCGGCGCGGGCGTTGAGGTCGTTGGGATCGGCCATGACTTTGGGTAAGGCAGTGGCGATTAGCCGCATGCCTTCCACCGCTACGCCGTCGGCGAGTGGGTGGAAACCCGGCGCGCAATAGGCTTCCAGACAGTGCGAAAGCGCATCCATACCGGTGCCGGCGGTGATTTTTGCTGGCATACCCACGCTCAGCTGCGCGTCGCAGATGACGATGCTGGGCATGATTTTCGGATGGAAGATGATGCGTTTGGTGTGCGTGGCCTCGTCGGTCACGACCCCAGCGCGGCCCACTTCCGAACCGGTGCCGGCGGTGGTGGGCACCGCGATGATCGGCGCGATGCCGGCCGGATTGGCGCGCGTCCACCAGTCGCCGATGTCCTCGAAATCCCACACGCTGCGGGTTTGGCCAGACATGAATGCGATCAGCTTGCCCGTATCGATGCCGCTACCACCGCCAAAGGCGATCACCCCGTCGTGGCCACCGGCGCGATAGAAACGCACGCCCGCGTCCAAATTGGCGCCGCTGGGATTGGGCCGAATATCGCTGAACAACGCGGCAGCCAAACCCGCGTCGAGCAAATCGACCAACACCTGATGCACCATCGGCGTCTGCGCTAGGCCCGCGTCGGTGACCAGCAGCGGCCGCTGCATGTTGAGCGTGCGGCAATGATCGGCGAGTTCTTTGATGCGACCGACGCCGAACTTCACCGCGGTCGGGTAATTCCAATTGGCTTTGTGGCTCATGCGCTTAACTCAAATGCGGTGGCGAAGATGGAAAGATTTTGGCCGCGTTAGATGTTCGTAGCCAATCGATGACAGCGTGGCGCCGTGGCCGGTGTGTTTGACGCCGGTCCAGGCCAGAGCCGGGTCCAAATAATCGCAGCGATTCATGAATACCGTGCCGGTGTCGATCTGCTGGCCCAATGCCTCGGCCGCGTCCAAATCGGTCGTCCAAATCGAAGCGGTGAGGCCGTAGGCGCTGTCGTTCATCAGGGCAAGCGCCTGATTATCGTCCTGGACCGCCATAATGCCTACCACCGGTCCAAAATTCTCTTCGCGCATCAATGACATGGAATGATCCACGGCAACCACGATCTGCGGCGCCAGGTAGGCGCTGCCGAGCGCGTTGGCGGCAAATCGGGACGGGTCGATCAGCGTGCGCGCGCCCGCCGCGACCGCAGCTTGAACCTCATGGCGCACAAACTCGGCGGCGGCCGGTTTGACCAATGGGCCCAGCGTGGTCGCTTCATCCAATGGATTACCGAGCACGTAGTCATAGGTCAACGCGGCAAAGCGTTCGATGAACTCGGCGTACACGGCTTGCTGCACATAGATGCGTTCGATGCCGCAGCAGCTCTGACCGGAATTGAAAAAACTGCCATCGACCAGATTTTCGACCGCGTGGGCCAGATTGGCATCGGCGCGTACATAGGCGGGATCTTTGCCGCCCAGCTCTAAGCCCACACCAAGAAATCCCGGCGCGGCTGCGTGTGCGATGGCCCGGCCGCCCGCCACCGAGCCGGTGAAGTTGACTTGCTGGACTTGACCGGACTCGATCACGGCGGCCGTTTGCGTATGCGTCAAGAGCACATTTTGAAACAGCCCAGCCGGCAAACCAGCCGCCGCAAAAGCCGCAGCGAAGCGTTCGCCGACCAGCAAGGTTTGCATCGCGTGTTTCAGGATCACCGCGTTGCCGGCCAGCAAGGCCGGAATCACCGCATTCACCGCGGTCAGGTACGGGTAATTCCACGGCGCGATGACCAACACCGTGCCTAGGGGCTCGCGGCGGATGTAACGTCGAAAACCGTCAATCGGCGTGGGCTCAACATCGGCCAGCGCGTGTGGGGCGATCGCTATCATGTGGCGTGCGCGATCGGCAAATCCGCGCAATTCACCGGCGCCGTAGCGCACCGGTCGGCCCATTTGCCACGCCAGCTCAGGCACGATGTCGCTTTGCATCGCCAACATGGCCGCCACCGCCGCCGAACAATAAGCCGCGCGATCGGCAATCGGCGTGCGTCGCCACGCCGACTGCGCGGCGCTGGCGGCGCCCAGTGCGCTGGCGATCGCGGCATCGTCGGCGCAGTTACGCTGCGCATAAATACTGCCGTCGACCGGGGAAATCAGTTGAATGCGTAGGGTCATAGGGTTCGGTTGCTCGTCAAGAAATCCGCCGGTGTACGGATACTGCAAAATCAGTACTGCTCAAATCCGCGCAGCAACTCCCAATCGGTTACTCGGCGGTCATATTCCAACTGTTCCCAATCGGCGGTGTGTTTGTAGTGCTCGACTACCTCATCGCCGAGCGCTTCGCGCAGCAAGCTCGACTGCCCGAGCGCAGCGCTGGCAGCGCGCAAGGTTTTCGGCACTTCAGCCAAGTTCGTGCCGGTGTAGGCGTCGCCAGCAAACGGCGCTGGCAAGTCCAAAGCTTCGTCGATACCCGCGAGTCCGGCGATGATCAGCCCGCTATAGGCCAGATAGGGGTTCAAATCGGCGCCGCCGATTCGGCATTCAATGCGGATGCCTTTGCCACCTTCGCCACACAAACGATAACCCGCGGTGCGATTATCGCGACTCCAGATGGCGCGAGTGGGCGCAAAAGTGCCGGCCTGGAAGCGTTTGTAGGAGTTGATGTACGGTGCCAAAAAGTAGGTGATATCGCGCGTGTATTTGAGCTGGCCGGCGACCCAAGATTGCATCAATTTAGACATGCCATAGGGCTGATTGGAATCACAAAACAGCGCCTGATCAGCGTCGAGATTCCACAAAGAGTTATGAATATGGCTGCTGGAACCGGCCAAGTCATAGCGCCACTTGGCCATAAAGGTGATCGCTTTGCCTTGCGCGTCGGCAATTTCTTTGCAGGCGTTTTTTAGGATCGCGTGACGATCGGCCGAGGTCAGCGCGTCGCTGTAGCGCACATTGATCTCTTCCTGGCCCGGGCCCCATTCGCCCTTGGAGCACTCGACCGGAATGCCGGCCGCCTGCAAACCGGTGCGCATCGCCCGCAGCACCGGTTCCTCGCGGCTGGTCTGCAGCACGTGGTAATCCTGGATATACGCCCCGGCGCTAGTCGGCTGGTGATAACGCTTGGCGCGTGCCTGCGCGTAGCTGTCATCAAACAGGTAAAACTCCAGTTCTGATGCAAACATGCCTAACCAGCCGCGATCGCGCAGACGCGCCACTTGGCGTTTGAGCATGCCGCGTGGGCTGTGCGGCAGATCGTGGTGGTGGTGATCTTGCACATCACACAGGACCAGCGCCGTGCCCGGCAACCACGGCGTGAGCCGCAGCGTGTCCAAATCCGGTTTCATCACAAAATCGCCGTAACCCTTACTCCAACTGGCAGCGGCGTAACCCGGCACTGGTTCCATATCAATATCGTTGGCCAGCAAATAATTGCAGCCGTGGGTTTCTTCCATCGCGCTATCGAGAAAGAACTCGGCCTGAAAGCGTTTGCCAACCAAACGGCCTTGCATATCCACAATGGCTGCAACCACGGTATCGATGCGGCCAGCGGCAACCGCGGCTTTGAGTGCGTCTACGCTGAAGAGTGCGGTCATCGGTAATCTCTTGAGAATAGGAGTAAGAGTTCGTGGCTAGACATCATTCCCGCTTTCGCGGGAATGATGATGTTGAAACTTCCTGGACAACATTAATTAACGCTTCTGGCTGTTTTTTTCCGCCGCCGTCATCGCAAACTCCTCTTCTGGCGACAGAATCAAACGATGTCGGCCGACCAGTGCGAAATAGACGATGCAGACCGCAAACCAACCGGCCACCCAGACCACGCCGGTGCGATAGACCGGATCGGTAAGTTGGATGTACAAGGTGACCAACGCAATGATGACGGTCAGCGCCGCGCCCGGCACGCCCAACGGGCTGCGGTAGGGACGATCCATATTCGGCAGTTTGCTGCGCAGCATAATGAACGATAAGCCCTGCATGATGTAGGAAAACATCGCACCAAACACCGCCATATTCAGCAGCGTGCCGCCGATGACGGCGGCACCTTGGTCAGAGCCCAGCACAAACCATAATGTAAACATCACGCTCAGTGCGACTATCGAGCCGAGCAGCATCGCCACGTGCGGAGTTTTGCGGCTGCCGTGGGTAATCGATAATCCAGACGGAAAATAGCCGGCACGGCTCAGCGAATAAATCTGCCGACCTTTGGCAAAGATAATCGTATGAAAACTGGCGACTAGCCCTAAAACCGCGACCAATGCCAAGGCTTTGGCAATGCCATCGCCAAACAGCGCTTTGAAACCATCCAACAAAGGCTCACCCGAGCTGGCGAGTTGATAAGCGCCGATACCAATGACGGAGGAATTCAGCCACAGAATCATAAAGGCCGACACAATCAGCGTAAAAATGCCGGCAATGATGCCACGTGGCATATCGCGTTTCGGATCGACCGATTCTTCTGCCGCCAGCGGTAATTGTTCGATGGCCAAAAATAACCATACCGCAAACGGCAGCGCTGCCAATATGCCCATGAATCCTTTTGGCAAAAATGGCCCACCGCCGTCGGCAAGCGCCTGACTGCCCTCGACCACGCCGCCAGCCGGCACATTCATCGCCCACTGGTTGAAATTGATATTCGGTAGCGCGGCAATCCAAAACACCACCAGACACGCCAACGCGGCCAAAGTAATACCGACGGTCACTTTGAAGGATAATTCGACACCCATGGCGTTAAGGGTGACGAAAACGACGTAAAACCCGATCCACCAGAGCGGCTGGTAGGCGGCGGGGGTCTCAAAGATACCGCCCATATACGAGCCGATAAAAAATACGATAACAGCCGGTGTCAGCACATATTCGACGTTTTCGGACAATCCGGTCAGAAAGCCGCCCCACGGCCCCATCGCGGTGCGCGCAAAAGAATAAGCGCCGCCGGTGTGGGGCAGGGCAGGGGACATCTCAGCCAGTGAGAAAGTTAATCCCAAATACATCACCGCGATAATGGCGGTGGCGATAAACATGCTGCCCCAGCCATTCGCCAGACCGAAATTCCAGCCGGAAAAGTGTCCAGAAATGACCGCGCCCACGCCCAGTGCCCACAATGACCACACGCCCGCATAGCGTCGTAAGCCGCGTTTTTCGAAGTAACTTTTATCGACCTTGGTGTAAGTGACACCGGATTGCTCAGCCATGATTAGTCCCCGTGATTGATCCCCAATGGACGATGGGTGGGCTTCCTGCGCCACCCATCGCGAACAAACCGGCAACGCCGATTTGGGTTAGTCAGGAAAGTGCCAGAAACCGCAGCAAGGCTTCCCATCAGCGTCGCGCCTCCAGCGTGACCCCGACACCAGACCTTCCCGGTCCGGTAAATTCCGTATTCCAAAGCAGCGCCAACGCGCCGTGCAGCGCGTTTAGCAGCGTGTCGCGCCACTGTCGCACCGCGCTGACAGCGGCCAATTGGTCATTGCGAATTTCGATCATCGCGCACAGCAAGCCGTGGTTTTGCCCATGGCGCGCCACCGTGTGGTAAACCCCTTGCTGCGGCGCATACGGCTGATTGTCGCCCACACAGTGCTCGGGATTGGTCCGTAGACTGCTTAACAGGGCGTCGGCCAGACGACGATCTTGGTCCGATAACACGCCCATCTGCCAAGGTCGTGCGTAACCGTTTAGCGATCGGGTGAAACTGTGGATCGACAGCACCGCAGTGGGCTGGCCACGCAACAGACGCGCCTGCAACACCTGGTCGATGGCCGCGTGAAAGGGTTCGTATAGCCAGCGCCGACGCAGTTCGCGTTCGTGGCTGTCGATCTGTTGATTGCCGGGGATCGGCGTGCCATCGCTGTGCGCTGGGATCGAGTCGGGGGCTTGCGGGTCACGATTCAAATCCATCAACAAGCGCGATTGACGCGCCAGGATCAGCGGCGCATCGAGCGCGTCGCTGAGTTGCAGGGCTAGCGCGCTGGCGCCGATGTCCCAGCCGATGTGGCGCTGCAAATCCTCCGGCATTAGACCCAAGTTGGCGAAAATGGCTGGCACCGCGGCACTGGCGTGCTCGCAGATCAAAACGACCGGACCCAGACCGTTGGCGCGATGCACGTCCATCGCGGGCTCGGTAGCCAGCAGGCTGTCCCATTTTGCGCTGTACTGTGCCGACATCTGCCGCGCGCCCCCGATGGGTGTAATGAGCGTTACATATGACGATCAATGCTGCCGATGCGTTATGATTGATACAGAGGTGGGTCGTTTGTCAATAGCGGGTGATGAGTTTCTTGCAGAGGACCGATGAGCGATACCGTGGTCGATCAGTTGCGCAGCAGTCTCGGTGCCTTTCCGGCGACCGAGCGGCGTGTCGCCATGCGGCTGCTGGCCGACTACCCGATTGCGGGCCTCGGCAGCGCCAGCGAGTTAGCCCGCAATGTGGGGGTCAGTGCGCCCACCGTGTTGCGCTTGGTGAGCCGCCTGGGTTTTAGCTCCTATGCGCAATTTCAGGCCCAGCTGCGTGAAGAACTGGCAGCCCAGCTGAGCCCGCCGTTGAGCAAAGTGCCGGTTGACGCGATACAGGCGCCAGCGGATTCCTGGCGCGCGTTTGCGCAAGCGGTGATGGCCAATGTGTCCGAGACCTTCGAGCACATTGCCAGTGCCGAGGTAGAGCAGATCACCCGTCTGCTGGCCGATCCGCGTTTGCGCGTGCATCTAGTCGGCGGTCGATTCACCGATGCGTTGGCGCGCTATTTGTCGGTGCAACTGCGCATTTTGCGACCCGGCGTCAATCATCTGCAGGATCAAGAGGCCAACTGGCTGGACCAATTGTTAGATATGGGCGCACGTGATGTGCTGCTGATTTTTGACATTCGCCGTTACCAAACGAGCCTGCTGCGCTTGGCAATGCGCGCCGCCGAGCGTGGCACGCGCATCGTGCTGATCACCGATCAATGGTTGTCACCGGTCTCCAAAGTGGCGCGCCATGTATTGCCGGTGCGTGTCGCGGTGCCATCGATGTGGGATTCCAATGCCGCAATGATGGCGGTGGTGGAAGCCTTGCTCGCCGCGCTAACCCAGCAACTCGGCGCCAAAAGCCGCGCCCGCATTGCAGACTTAGAAAAGTTGCGCGAATAGGTGCGCCGTCACTCATCGGCTGCGTCGGCATAAATCGCCCAGCGTGAGTTTTTCTATGCGCGTAACGCGCGAGGCCTGGGCGAGCAGTAGCTCGGCGCAGGCCAGCGCATCGACCGCGGCGTTGTGGCTGCGGTAGCGCGGTAGTTGGTAGCGTTCGCGGCAGGCGTGTAGGCGCAGTGCGCCGTCTACATCGTGCTGATGGCTGCGCAGCTGGGCTTCGATGGCCATCGTATCGACCACCCGAAACAGCGGGGGTGCGCGGTAGGTTGCCAAACACATGCGGGCGATGAATTGCGTTTCGATCAGCGCGCAATGCGCCACCAGCACGCGGCCGCACAATAGCGGCAGCACTTTCTCTAGCGCCGCGCGGATGCTGATGCCGTTGGCCATATCTGCATCGAGTAAGCCGTGAATGGTGGCGCTGTGACCGACGCTGGCCGCGCTGCTATTGATCAGCAAGTGTCCGGACTCGCGCATGCAGATCCGACCGTGTTGCAGTAACACCCAACCAATGCTCAAAACCCGATCGGTCGCGGGATTAAGGCCAGTTGTTTCAATATCCAGCGCCAAAAACTCGGCATCGAGAAAACGCAAAGTGAGGGCCGGCAAGGGCTGCGTATACATCGCGGCCAGCGGCGTAGTGCGCGCCCCATCAGCATATCGCCAGCGCTGCAACCAGTTCACCGTGGGCTCCTGCATGCCACTTTTGTCGAAACATACAAACATCCGTCGACAGAGGACAGCCAGACGCCTGTCCACACTTTTTCAAGCCGCGACTTCACACGCGACGTGTCCGCCGCCAAGCGGGCGGCTGCGGACGGCCCTGTTTTCATCACCGATCGCGGCCGGCCTTCGCGCTGCTGAAGATCGAAGACTACTATCGCATCACCCGCCATGGTGACACGACGCTGCTCGACATCATGGATGGTATCCCTGGGGGAGAGGGTATCGCGTTTGAGCCGCCGCGCCTGGACATCCACGTCGGCACACCACAGTTCGATTGAGGCGCGATGTTCGTTCTGGATACCAATGTTATCTCTGAACTGCGCCAAGGCAAACCCAGCCAATCGCCCGAGGTGCGTGCGTGGGCTGCGGCACAACCGAGCGGCCGACTGTTCTTGTCAGCCATCACGATTCTAGAAATGGAGAAGGGTGTTTCTGCCCTGGAGCGGCGCACCCCCCCACACGGCAGCGCGCTGAGCGCGACGCCATGATCGCCGCAACGGCCATCGAGCATGGCTTCACGGTGGTCACGCGCAACATGCCGGACTTCATCAACACGGGGGTACAGCTTCTCAACCCGTGGCCGCACACCTTCGCAGGCAAAATGCGGGCGCCTCGTACCCGTCAGCCCCCAGATCCCCAATGAGGTTAATCAGTGACCGCTGCGAAGATTTTTGGATTTGGCATCAGCCAAGCGGCCGAGCTTGATCGACAGATCGCCGGCACGCTTGCCCGCATTCACCGCACACCATATTCATTCGCCAACGCGGTTTGTGCGTGGCGGATCACCGCGAAGGCGTCGCGCAAGGCATCGCGATCACGGCGGTCCGACTGTTCTGGGTTGATACGGTTGTCGGGATGGATGCCGGCGCGCAATTGCGCGGCTTGGTGTTTGAAGCGTAGCCCTAGAATCAGCCGAAATACGCTGGATAGTTCGACGCCCGCGGCGCTGCTCAGATGGCCTGCGCTGCGCAGCGCATCGATACGCGGTAAACAACCGGGCTCGCGGATTCCTGCGGCGAGCGCGTGTACACGCAGCACATCGGTGAGCGGCATCGCGCCGGCGGCTTTTAGGTCCAGCGTATCGCGATGTTCACCCGCCCGCGCGACCACAAAACGGCGGAATAGGCCCAGCGGCACCTCGTAGGCCAGCGCTTGTTTGGCCAATAGGGCTAGAAATAGCGGCTGCTGCGCGGCGCTCGCAAAAATGTCGGTCTGTAGCGCGTCGAACAAGCCGCGATCGCCAGCGACGCAGCGTTGATCGAAGAAGATACTGGCGTGTTGCAGCGCGCCGGCCTTCGGTGCGGCGATCCAGCTGGCAAAAGCCTGCTGCCAGGCTGCCAAAGGCAGTCGCCAGCTCGGGTTTTTGGCCATGATGCCGCCCTCGCACCACGCGTATCCGCAGGCGTTCAAGCCGTCGCACACCGCGTTGGCAAGGTCGGCAAAATAGGCGGCAGCCTGTGCATCGGGTGGCTCGGCCAGTATCAAGCCGTTATCTTGGTCGCTCAGCAAACTGAGTTCGTTGCGCGCCTGCGAGCCAAAACAAATCCACGCAAAGGGCAGCGGCGCAGCCCCCAAACGCACCTGCGCCAGCTGCACCAGCCGTCGGGTAAAGGCGTCGGCCAACGCGCTGAGCATGCGCGCGACGTCATCTGGGCTCGCGCCGCTGGCCAATAACAGCGCAAACATCTGCGGCGTGCGCGCGGCTAGCGCCTGCAAGCCATCAACGCTGTCCTGCTTATGGACTTGGCTGACCAAATAGAGCGGATGTTGGGTCTGTAAACTGATCAGATCGCGCGTGGTGAGCATGCCGACCGCGAGGCCGTCACGGGTCAATGGCAAATGGTGGATGCCGCGTTTGGCCATCGCCAAATAGGCCTCAAACACTGGCCGAGTAACGTCCAAACTGACCGGATCGCGCGTCATAATGTCGCTGACTGGCGCAGTTAGATCGTGCCCCACGGCCAGCACCCGATTGCGCAGATCGCGATCCGTCACGATGCCGAGTATCTGGGTGGCGTTGCCGATCAGAATCGACGAGACATTGTGTGCGGCCATACAGCGCGCCGTATCGCGGATACTGGCGTCCGGCGCCATGATCACCGGCGGGCGGCGCATCAGATTGCCCACCGGCGCCGCCATCATCGGATTGGCCGCGTGGTCTGCGGCGGCGCCACGCAGACGTTCTTCCAGCGTGCGCACGTAGAACTGATCGAAATTCGGATCCGCCGCACACAAGGTGCGGAACTCGGCGACCGGCAACAGATAGATCAGTCCATCCTCAATCATGCTGACCCGATTGCGCACCGGGTTACCGGTCAATAACGAGGGCAAACCGTAACTCTCGCCTTCGGCCAGGTGAATAACCAAACGATTCTGCGCGTCGTGTACCTCCACCGCGCCACGCCGAATCACGGCCAGCGCGGTATTGGCCGCGCCGATAGCCAGCAGCACCTCGCCCTTGCGCCGGTAGATGATCTCCATCTGGCGTGCGGCATCCACCAGCAGCGCAAGGCGCAGTCGGTCAAATGGCGCGTGCTGCTTGAGGAAGTCGACAATTTCGGACAGTTCGGGAGAAATGCTCATGCTGGCAAGAATCGCACGGGCACGCGTCGCTTACCTTGATTCGATAGTCGAATGCCCAGGCAGATGCAGCGCACGAAGTGCCGGGCAGGTTTAAACCCCGGCCCTTTGAGCGCATGCTGACGCGCCCGCATCGCCGCCGGGCGTTTTCAAGCAGCGCCGTGACCGCCAATTTCCGAACCATCGATGACCTGCGTCGTCGCATTCCGAGCTTCAAGTGCGTTGTGGGTTGCCACGATTGCTGCGGCCCGGTTACCGCATCGTCCGAAGAAATGTCGCGATTGCCGGTCAAATCAGCCGCTGAGCACGATCGCGCACTGGCGCACCTCAACTGCCCACACCTGGGCGCGCACGGCTGTGAGGTGTATGGGGAGCGCCCGCTCATCTGTCGTTTGTTCGGCACCACGCCCAAGCTGCCGTGCCCCAACGGCAGGCGTCCGCTGTACATGATCGATAGCGCCACCGAAGCGCAGATCCACGCCTTTTTGGCGCGTACGCGGCAAGTTTTGGTTTGATGTTTACGCGCGGTGGTGCGGCCGAGTTCGCTAGCGCCGGCGTCGGACAGGCCAAAGTGCGCGTATCCAGTGATGAAATGAACGCGAGCATCGCGCGTCGCGGGGCACAGGTACCCCAACACCAATACGGCGCAAACCCCTAATCTTCGCGCCTGCCTCAACTTGATGGACCGCGCATGAGCGATTCCCCACGTGATTTTCCGCCCGCCGCTGAACGGGTGTTGGCGGTTACGCCTACCGTTGCTGATGTTGATCCCGAGGAAACGCGCGAGTGGCTGGAGGCGCTGGACGCGGTGGTGCACGTCGATGGCAAAGAGCGTGCGCAGTATCTGTACGATCGTCTTGCCGATCATGCGCTGACGCGTGGGGTGCAGTCAGCGCGGGCACGCATTACGCCGTATCGAAATACGATCGCGCTGCACGCACAGCCGCCGTATCCCGGCGATTTGGAATTGGAAGCGCGGCTTGGCGCGGCTTTGCGTTGGAACGCGCTGGCCATGGTGGTGCGTGCCAATACCGAAGCGGGCGAACTCGGCGGCCATATTGCCAGTTACGCGTCGGCGGCGGATTTGTTTGAGGTGGGTTTCCATCATTTCTTTAAGGCCGCCGGTCATCCGGACGGCGCAGATCTGGTTTATTTCCAACCGCATTCGGCGCCCGGCGTCTATGCGCGCGCCTATCTGGAAGGATTTCTGTCGGAGGAACGCATTGCCCGTTATCGACGGGAAATTGGCACGCCGGGTTTGTGTAGTTATCCGCATCCGTGGTTAATGCCGGATTTTTGGCAATTCCCGACCGGTTCGATGGGTTTGGGGCCGATTAGTTCGATCTATCAGGCGCGTTTTCTGCGTTATTTGGAACACCGCGGACTGGCGAGCACGCAAAACCGCCGGGTTTGGGGATTTTTTGGCGATGGCGAAATGGATGAGCCCGAATCCATCGGCGCGCTGTCGCTCGCGGCGCGTGAACGCCTCGATAATTTAACTTTCGTGATTAACTGCAATCTACAGCGGCTGGATGGCCCGGTGCGTGGCAATAGCCGAGTGATCGATGAATTGGAGGCCTTATTCAACGGCGCCGGCTGGAATGTGATTAAAGTGCTGTGGGGATCGGATTGGGATCCGCTGTTTGCGCGCGATAGCGGTGGTGAATTACTGCACGCTTTTGCGCAGACCGTCGATGGCCAGTTTCAGACCTTTTCGGCCAATGATGGCGCGTATAATCGCGCGCGTTTTTTCGGCCAAAACGCAGAATTGGCGCGACTGGTGGCGGATTTATCTGATGGGGATATCGACCGCCTCAAACGCGGGGGTCACGATGCGCGCAAACTGCACGCGGCGTATACGGCGGCACTTGCCCACCAAGGCCAGCCAACCGTGGTGTTGGCCAAAACCATGAAAGGGTTTGGGATGGGCAAAGCCGGGCAGGGACGCATGACTACGCACCAGCAAAAGAAGCTCGATGTCGACGAATTGCGCGCCTTTCGCGATCGTTTCGGGCTGCCGCTTAGCGATGCAGATGTGGACGCCGTGCGCTTTTACAAACCCGCCGACGACAGCGCGGAGATGCGTTATCTCAAAGCCCGGCGGTCACAACTCGGTGGGCCATTGCCACGCCGCCGCCAACACGCCAGCCATACGTTAGCGGTGCCGGTGGTCGACAGCTTCGCGCGGTTCGCGCTGGACGCCGCTGGCAAAGAGATGTCGACCACAATGGCGGTGGTGCGCATGCTCGGCAATCTGCTCAAAGATGTAGCCTTGGGCGCGCGCGTGGTGCCCATCGTCGCCGACGAAGCGCGCACGTTTGGCATGGCCAGTTTGTTTCGCCAAGTCGGCATTTACGCGCCGCTGGGGCAAATGTACGAGCCCGAAGATTCGGCATCCATGCTCTATCATCGCGAGGAAAAAAGCGGCCAAATTCTCGAGGAAGGCATTAGCGAAGCGGGTGCAATTAGTTCGTGGATTGCCGCGGCGACCAGTTACAGCACCCACGATCTGCCGATGTTGCCGTTTTACATCTATTACTCGATGTTCGGTTGGCAGCGCGTTGGCGATTTGATCTGGGCCGCCGCCGATCAGCGCGCGCGCGGTTTCTTGCTGGGCGCCACCAGCGGCCGCACCACCTTGGGCGGCGAAGGTTTACAACATCAAGACGGCGCCAGCCATTTGGGCTTTGCCGGCGTACCCAACTGCCGCGCCTACGATCCGGCATTCGCCTATGAGATTGCGCTGATCGTGCAACAGGGCATCACCGAAATGCTGGCCGAACAAAACGATGTGTTCTATTACTTGACGGTGGGCAACGAGAACTATGCGCAGCCGTCGATGCCCGACGGCGTGCGCGAGGGTGTGTTGCGCGGCATCTATCGTTTGGATTCGCAATCTGCCAATGCGGCAAGCGATGCTGTCGTGCAACTGCTGGCATCCGGCGCCATCTTGCCCCAGGCGCAAAAGGCCGCGCTTTTGCTTGCTGAGTTCGGGGTGGCCGCATGCGTCTGGAGCGTGACCAGTTGGACGGAACTCCAGCGCGACGGCATCGACTGCGAGCGCCGCTCGCGCATCGACTACGCAAAGGCCGCGCCGCTGCCCTATGTCAGCCAACAATTGGCGTTAAGCCGCGGCCCCATCGTGGCCGCCAGTGACTATCTGCGGGCTTTGCCCGAGCTCATCCGCGCCTTTGTGCCGCGCCCTTACGTCACGCTGGGCACCGACGGATTTGGGCGCAGCGATACGCGTGCGGGTCTGCGTGACTTTTTTGAGGTGGACGCCAACGCCATCGCTTTTGCCGCGTTGAAGGCACTGGCCGACGATGGCGCATTCCCACTAGCGCAACTTCCCGCCGCCGCCGATCGTTTGGCTTGGGCGCAGCGTGATCCAACGCCGCCATGGGCGCGGTAGCCTTGCGCCACACCCAAGTCCGCGGGCACACTAAGGCCTAACAGCCTGTCGGACTTTGCGCGCACTCGCGAGGGCTGCTAGCGGGCTCGGTTCGAGTAGCTTGCGCGGCATGCCGCGCAAGCAGCCGGCTCTCACTCTTCAGGAGGTCTGCGTGAACGAAGTCCATGTGAAACCTTTGCCAGCCCTCGGAATGGATGCCGATAGCCTGCAATATGACATTCAGCGCCATCTGACCTATACGCTGGGCCGCGATCGTTATAACGACAGCAATCGCTACCGCTATACCGCCACTGTGCTGAGCGTGCGTGACCGCCTAATGGAACGCTGGGAAGGCACGCGCGGCGCCTATTTTCAAAATGACCCTCGGCGCGGTTATTACCTGTCACTGGAGTATTTGATGGGCAGGGCGCTCGGCAATACGCTGTTAAATCTAGGACTCAGCGGGGAAGCGGCGCAAGCACTGAGGCAGCTGGGCCTGCGGCTTGAAGACGTTGCCGAAGAAGAGCACGACGCCGGTTTAGGCAACGGCGGTCTGGGCCGTTTGGCGGCGTGTTTCCTAGATAGCTGCGCAACTTTGCAATTGCCGGTGATGGGTTATGGCATCCGTTATGACTATGGCATGTTCCGCCAGCGCATTGTGCACGGTTATCAGGTGGAGGATCCTGACCATTGGCTGGCGCACGATTTGCCCTGGGAAGTTGTCCGGCATGAATGCACGGTGCGGATCAAATTCGGTGGACACAGCGAATTCTTTAATGATGAGCGTGGCCGCTCGCGGGTACGCTGGACCGCTACCAACGATGTGTTAGCCATTCCACATGATTTTCCAGTCGCCGGGTATTTGAATGGCACGGTTAACACTTTGCGCTTATGGCGTGCCTCGTCATTGGAGCAATTTAATTTGGCCGAATTCAACGCCGGCGATTACGCGGCGGCGGTGTCGGCGCAGAGTGATGCCGAACGCATTTCGCAGGTTTTGTACCCCAACGACAAGAGTGCGGACGGCAAAGAACTGCGCCTGAAACAGCAATTTTTCCTGGCCTCGGCCAGTTTGCAGGACATCTTGCGGCGCTGGATTCGCGCCCACGGCGCAGACTTTAGCCTTTTTGCCCAGCAGAACGTCTGCCAGCTCAATGACACCCATCCCACCATCGCCATCCCTGAGCTGATGCGTTTGTTAATGGACGAGCATGGTCTGGAATGGGATGCGGCCTGGGCCATCACCGCGCACAGCATGGCGTACACCAACCACACGCTGCTGCCGGAAGCCCTCGAACGTTGGTCGGTCCCCTTATTCAAGGCCTTATTGCCGCGCCATTTGGACATTATCTTGGAGATCAACGCGCGCTTTTTGCGCCAAGTCGCCTACCGTTGGCCGGGCGATACCGATCGACAAGCGCGGATGTCGATCATCGAAGAAGGCCAAACGCCGATGGTGCGCATGGCGTGGCTGGCCATTATTGGCAGTTTTTCGGTCAACGGCGTCGCCGCACTGCACAGCCGACTATTAACACAAGACTTATTGCGAGATTTTTACGAGTTCACGCCGGCAAAATTTAATAACAAAACCAATGGTGTCACGCAGCGACGCTGGCTTGCCCTCGCCAATCCACGATTGGCCGCGCTGATCAACGAAACCATCGGCGCGGCCTGGATTACTGATCTTAACCAGCTGCACAAACTCGCCCCGCTGGCACACAACGAACAATTTCGAGCGCGTTGGCGAGCGGTCAAAGCCGCCAACAAAGCGGATCTCGCCGCCCTGATCAAGCGTGAATGCCAAGTTGAATTCCCGCTAGATGCATTATTTGATGTGCAAGTTAAACGCATTCACGAATACAAACGACAGTTGCTCAATGCGCTGCATGTCATTCATTTGTATATCCGCATCAAACGCGGCGATACCGAAGGTTTGGTGAAACGCGGCGTGTTATTTGGGGGCAAAGCGGCGCCCGGGTATACGATGGCCAAATCGATTATTAAATTCATCAACGCGATTGCCGATGTAGTCAATCAGGACTCAGCGATTGGCGAATGGTTACGCGTCGCTTTTGTGCCCAATTACTGCGTATCGCAGATGGAAGTGATTTGTCCGGCCGCCGATTTAAGCGAGCAAATATCGACCGCCGGCAAAGAAGCGTCTGGCACCGGTAATATGAAACTTATGATGAATGGTGCGCTCACCATTGGCACTTTGGACGGCGCTAACATTGAGATTCGCGAAGAAGTCGGCGAGGAGCATTTTTTCCTATTTGGTAAAACCACGCGCGACATCGCCCAACTACGGCC
>Ga0105046_10006575_pt1 | contig 18377 bp, 9 predicted proteins | sample MAT03_FD_78385 | JGI IMG/M metagenome (GOLD analysis project Ga0105046, IMG submission 78385) | Freshwater microbial communities from Lake Fryxell liftoff mats and glacier meltwater in Antarctica - MAT-03 (megahit assembly) | ecosystem: Environmental > Aquatic > Freshwater > Ice > Liftoff...
GTTCAGCAATCTATGGCTCAGTTACTTCCAGTTTGGTCCGCTGGAGTGGGTGTGGCGGAGTGTAACGTATCTTCGTCTCCCACTCATGCGGCGGGGCGCGGGCAGCGGGGCACGTGCAGGAAGTACGGAGTAGCACCGGCGCTAAACGCACGCGGCCTTCTGCCATTACGCGTGCTGAGGCTGCATGATGGGACGGGGTTCGATAATTCTGGAAACTTCGGCCTGCTTGGGAGCCGGTTGCCACGCGGGAGCAGCGGGCAAAGGCCGAACCGGCGGCGATTTGTGCGCAAGTTTGCAGGCGAGGGCCATGCCGCGGGCAAGAAGCTTCACGGCCTTCCAGGATGCCGAAACGGGTTTGACCTTTCGGACGAGATAACCATCGGCGGTGACTTGAAAAAGAGTAGTTCCGCGAAACCAGTTGGTGGGCCACCCGGTTGGGACGATGGCGACATCGGCGGTCGGGCCAGCCACAGCGCGCCAAGCCGCGCCGATCATATCAGTGACGATGTAAGTTCCCTGCTGACGTTTGCGCCATTGTTTCCAGTTGGTCGGCCAGGTAAACGTAAGTTCACGCAGGGCTTTGCGCAGGTTTTCAAACGCGGGCATGTTGGTGCGGAGTAACGGATGCACATAAAGCGTCGCGGTGGGCCCGGCCGAGTGAAGGGCCTCTTGAATATGGGCGGCGAAACCTTTATAGGGTTTCATCCCGATGGGGGCAAGCAGGTCTTTGGGTTCGATCGAGGGAAAGTGCGCGTTGCTTGCGTCGGTGAGGCCGCGCAGATGGAGCTGTGCAAGCTCATCAAGGCCCATCATTGTCTGAGCCGCAGCACGGGGAAGCTCAAATATGACCCGCCGGAAGCGTTTGGTGGCGCCCATGCCTCGCAGGGCCAGGACTGTGAACGCGTTACGGGCAATGTAATATCGACCCCAAGTCGCGAAGCGCCGGATACCGGGAGGGTGGAACGCCCGGGCGCGGCGAGTGGCCCGGCACACCAGCCCGGTGGCCGCGGTCATGTGCAAGCACCAGTCGATATCATCATAATAGATGAAGTTATCCGGGAACAGCCCGGTCTTGCGCAGCGCATCCGCACGAATAAGTGCACAACACGCGGCGACGTAATGGCATTTCACCAAAGCGCGCCGATCAACATCGCCGCGGGCGGCGGCGCCGAAGCTACCGCGTTGTTTATAGATCTTGCCGCCCACTTCCCAAATCTGCCCGGTTGCAATCTCACCCATGGCCGCACCCACGGCACCAATTCGGTTGTCCTTGGCGAGCACCCGCACGAGTTCGCGCAGGCAACGGCGACTGACACGAGCATCGCTATCAACCCACCACACGAAGTCGGGCTCGCCCGCATCCGCCATAATGCCCGCGCCACTTAAGATGTGGTGCATCCCTAAATTAAATCCACCCGAGCCTCCGGTGTTCTTTTCGGACCGCACGAACTCAACCCGCAGCCCAGGAGGGCGCTTTAGGGTGTAGAGCGGAACCGTCGAGGCGTTGTCAACGATGATTACAGTGAGATCAATTCCCGGGAGGTCAAGCCGGGCAAAGTCCTGTAACAAAACTTCAAGGTCTTGGGGACGGTTGAAGCAGGGGCATACCGCAGCTACCCGCCAAGGGCGGTTTGGCAGTGGCAAACGATGTGAAACCGCGCCAGCCGCGGGCATGGGAACCATCTTCATTGAACATTAAGGGTATGCAAAAGATGCTCCGGGTGGCGAAATGGTTGGATTGTGTTCGGACGCACTTGGGGTGATGCCACCGAGACTTTGACGAAAAACGAGGTTCTCAGCTTCAAAACAGCGAAAAATAGGCGCGACAACAGTGCCGAAAAGCGGCAAGAGACTTCTGTTAAGGCTGATTATCAAGTTTTTTTAGCTAACGGCGGGTGCGGTGACAACCCGGTGTGGTCGCCGTCGGATCTAAGAATGCGTGGCCGCCGTACCCATCACTGTGGGCTCGTTCGCTGAATGAAAGGGCCGATGGCAAACTTAGGTGTGAGGCAAAGCGATGCGGGCGGAGCTCGCCCGGGGCGCAAGGGCGACGCGAAAACTTATGATTACTTTAGACTCTATCCCGTCTAAGAACCAGCACGACCGCAACGCCCAACGCGGCGAGCGCGATTCCAATGACCGCCATGGTTCGAATAAACTTAGATAGAGCCCACGGCTGGGCGGCGGGCTGGGCGAGTCTGGCGGAAGCCAAGTAAGGAACAAAAGCGTGACCTTCCAAGATACGCACACTTTCGATCAGCGTCTGGAATAGCGGCTGCGTAGCAACAATAAGCTGCTGTGGTGCATAACAGTTAAACTGGATGACCCCGTGTCGAAGCAGAAAGCCCGTGCTTGTCAGTTCAATTACTTGTACGCGGCTCTGGCCATCCTCGCTGGCTGCAAGAGATTCAAAGGGCATGTTCAACCGCGATTGCATGATAAGTCGATTGCGTACGCGGTCAATATAAGAGGTCAGCGGAGCGTTAGAAGCACCCAAAGGAAGAATCCCCGCCGCCTCGTCGACGCCTTTGTTGGTCGTCTCCGAACCGAACAGCCCATCGAGATCGTCGTAAGTTAATAAGCTCATCGGCTGTGCTTGATATTGCACGAGCACATAGGGGGGGATCAACTCGCCGGGCGAGGGCGAAGTAAGCACAAATCCACACAAGAACCGCACGTTGGTTCCAGGAATCGCAGCGTCAATCCGCTGCTGCGCATCCTTGATTACTTCTTCAGAAACAAACGCCCAGCCGCTGGGCAGCGTGATCGACCAGCCCCGTTGGGAATCGTTATATTCGAGCACGCTCGGACCAGCAGGATCGCCCAGTCCGTCGCCGCGAGATACCCCGGATGGCGGCGCGCTCGAGCGAAGATCCGGCGTTGCCGTCGCGGGCGGCGCCACCTGGCCTTGGCAGCTATTGATCCATGCTCCGCCCCATGCCCCGACTGTAAGCGTGACAGCGCACGCGAAGGCTGCGGCGTCAGTCGTGGTAGTTTTCAACGCAACTCTACTTCGCAAGCGCAGCCTGGATTTTTGCCTCAAGTGCTTTCTCCATCGCTGGCGAGTACCCCACCGCAGTGTAAAGCACCTTCCCCTCACCATCGATGAGATAAAAGCAAGGTATCGCATTTACTTTATAGTCCTGCGCAACGTCGTCGGCATCCAGCAGCAGCGTGTAGGTGAATCCTTTCTTCGCCATGTACGCCGCGGGGTCGCCCCTCTCCGCGTAGTTCATCCCGAAGACGGAGAGCTTGCCAGCGTACTTCTCGTGCAACTTCTGAATGGAGGGCATCGCGACTTTGCACGGCCCGCACCAGGTAGCCCAAAAGTCAAGGAGCACAACCTTGCCCTTAGATTCTGAGAGCTTATGAACTTTTCCCTCTGAATCCTTCAGCTCCCACTCGGGTGCTTGCTCACCCACTGCTATCAAGCCCGGCGATGTAGGTGCCTCAGCCTTGGGGGTGGGTTTGGGCTTATTAGATTCCGCGGCTTTAACACGATAACCACTGGGGACCGAGAGCGTGTACGTCCCCCCCGTTGCCTCATCATCAAACTTAAAGCCAGTAAGTTCGAGCACGCGAGCGCCCTGCTCTGTCTCTTTGTCCACAGGTAACTGTAAACGATCAATCCGGCGCGGTAAGTTATCTTTGGCGAGATAGATGCGAAGGCCGCCGGGTGCATCGAGGTTCGTAGGTGATGCCGGCAACCGCATCACCGTGCATAACTCACCCAGGACCTCAAGCTGCTTTTCAATGGTAACTGCGGAGATATCTGCCGGCCAAGGAGCGTCTGCGAGCACTTCCCACGCGATTGGCGACTTTGCGGATTGCGTACCAAAGAAGATCGCCAAGTCCGCTAGATCGCGCGGGGTCTTCTCGACGACGGCCTTATCGTTCTCGCGGATGCTACGTGCGTCCACGCCATCATAACCTATCTCAAAGGCCTGCCCCTCGCGCGGTCCGCCCTTGGCATACACCCGCCACGCACCCGGCGAATCACCCGAGCCGTCAAGGCGAGCCGCGGCGACGAACGCCTCAATCTCTGGTACCTTTCCAGCGAGTGAGCCGATGCCATAGGTCTTGGCAGTATAACTTATTGCTTTGGTGCTGAGGAGCGTCCGGCGAGCCGCATCTAAGGCCGCGCCGGGGTCAGAGGTTACGAAAAGGGGCGAGATCAGGGAATAGCAAGCGAAAAGCAGGTGCATCAAAGTGACTCCTTCTTAAGGCAAAGAGTAGTGACCGTCCCGCCAAAAAATGGCCAGCAAGGCGTCGTCGCTCCCTCAGCTCCGCCGCAGCCCTCAACTGAGCCGCCCCGTTTCCGTATAATGCTGTATGACTATGGCTCGAATCTTCTCCGTCGTAACCGCGTCCCTGAGGCGTGTGGGAGGCCAAGCGGATAGCGGCGGAAGGGCAACCAGTCTCGCTCCCTGCGTCCTTATCTCGGTTTTGAGCTTATTTGGGGTGCTGGGGTTATTGGGTGGAACAGTGCCCCTCGCCGCCCAAAAGATACTGCCTTTAACCCCCGCCGCCGCGGGCTCTCAACAAACCGCCTCGGCGCCGACGGTATCGATTCCGGCGGGGCGGGCCGCGAAAAACGTGGCGATTATTACGATCCGAGGCGAGATTGATGCCAAAGGCGTGATGCTGATGAGCATCAACAGGCGAATCGATCAGGCTATGAAGGACGGCGCAGGCGCGATCGTGTTCGATATCGACTGCCCAGGCGGCGCGATGACGACGACATTGCGGATCTGCGAAGCAATCAAGGCGTGTCCGATTCAAAATACTGTGGCGTGGGTAAACCCCCAGGCTCACTCTGGCGCCGCGTTAATCGCCTTGGCGTGCCGCGAACTGATAGTCAACGACCCCGCGACGCTCGGCGATGCCATGCCGATCCTCGTAACGAGCGCGAACTGGGGGCGTGGCAGGAGTGCCGCGGCACCCACGGACTTGGAAACCTTAAAGAAGGTACTGCCGCCGTTACTGGCCGAAGTAACTGATTCAGCGCGGCGATACAACGCGCGGAGCGGTGGGTATCTGCGCGATGAGTACTTAAGCCAAGCGATGATCGCTAATGATGTGGCGCTCTGGTGGGTAAGAAATAAGACTTCCGGCCAGCAGATGTGCATCGATGCCACGGAACTAGAGTTGCTCTTTCCGGGCGCATCCACGACCGGGGCCACGCGCCTCGCCAGCGCACCCGGCACCGGAAAACTGCAACTGCCGACGCCCCCGACAAGCACCACCGCGCCCGGCGTGCCCTCGGGATCGTTCAAGATAGCGGTTGCGGGCCCGAGCATGACCGTCGCCGGGGCGACCATGCGTCCGGTGCTCACCGCTTCCGACGCGGGGGCGTGGGAGCTTATCGACAAAGTGAAAGACGACAGCTTGCCCGCCCTGCTGACCGCCGACGATCTGTTTCACTACGGTTTCGTTGATAATAATGTTACGACTACCGGCGGCGTGCCCGCCTTGGTTCCCATCCGGACCGACGCGGATATTAAGTCATTCTTCGGTGCCGTGAACGTGCAGCGATACGACTCTTCATGGTCAGAAGCTCTGATGGACATTCTGACAGGGCGGCTGGTGCAGGCCGCGTTAGTTGTTATCTTTCTCATCGCGCTCTTCGTGGAAATGACGCACCCGGGGGCGGTGCTGCCGGGCGTGATCTCTGCCACGGCGCTGTGCCTGCTGATCGCCCCGGGCCTGCTCGTAGGAATGGCGGCATGGTGGGAAGTGCTGGCGATCATCGCGGGGATCGGGCTTATTGGCCTGGAAATTCTGGTCATTCCCGGCTTCGGCGTGCCCGGCTTGCTGGGGCTTTTGTTACTCTTCGTCGGGCTCATAGGCCTGTTTGTGCCCGGTAACACCGGCCCATTCCCAGATTCACCCCAAGCCCGCGACGATGTGCTCTGGGCGGCGGTAACACTTATATTATCATTCAGCACCGCGGGGCTGGGGATGTACTTCATCGCCAAGCACTTCGGCAGCCTCCCGCTCCTGGGTCGGCTGGTGCTCAAATCCCCCGCCAGCGATGAGGAATCCGCGGACATGCTCGCCGCAATGACCGATATGGACGACCTGCCGGTGAAAGTCGGCGACCGTGGAGTTGCACTTACGATGCTCCGGCCCGCCGGCCGCGTGCAAGTGGGCGATCGCGTAGTTGACGCCGTCGCCGAGATCGGGTTTATTGACTCGGGCATGAACGTGCGGATCGTCAACGCGTCGGCCATGCGCATCGGTGTCGAACAGGTCTAAGTTACGATGGGGAATCACTGCTTGTATCCGCAAACATAAGCAAACCCCGCTCCGGTTCTCGGCAGGGCACTTCCAACCAAGTCTCTACTCCACTGCGACCACCGAGATTACCTTCCGCCTGACGGTCTTTAAACCGCGCGGGCACATCGTAACTCCTGCGCCAGGCCTCCTATCGAAAGTCTTTCGGGAAAGGCCTTGCAGGACAGCCCTTGCGGTCCAGTTGCGTGCCCGCCCCGTCCCCGCAATTATTCATCATCATCCCCGCCCGCGCGTCGTTTGCTCCAGCGGGGGCGATCCTGTTTCTCCACTTTATCCAGCGCTACACCTCCCGCCAGCTTCACCATACCCTCGCCTAGTTCCTTCGTAATACTCCGCAGCAGGTCAGGCACGAGCACGACCTTTAGCTTAGGATCAACCGCCAGCATCGCAACGCTATCTATGGTTCCGATTATAATTTCAACCGGAAATGTCGGCGGTGCATCACCCACCGCCGCGCGCCTTGCCTCGATCGTCGGGGGCGACGATGCGTTGGGCGCGTGTGTGCGAACCAGCGTGGCGATCCGTTCCATCGCAGAAACGGCCAGCCCGTTTAGCCGCTGCTCGTCAACAAAGATGCGTAGTTTGCCACCATCCAAAGGCAGCCCCTCGATGGGCACCAATCGATCAATTACAATCTGAGCATCACCTCGCGCAAAGTCCACGCGCCCGAGCACAAACACCACGCTCTCCGCCGCCGCCAAGTGCGCGTACTTCGCGAAGCAATCCGAGAACATAACACACTCGCACGCCCCCGAGGGGTCCTCGATCGTCAAAATGCCCATCTTTTGCCCCGCGCTGCGACCGTTCTTCACTGTAATTTGACGCTGGCTCTGCACCATCGCCGCCACCACCACCCGCGCATCGGGGGCCGCGGTCTTCACCGCCGCGGCGGTATGCGTCGCGAACGCGTTGTACCAGGGTTTCCAGTGATCCAGCGGATGCGAACTTACATAAAAGCCCAGCACTTCCTTCTCTTTAGCGAGCGTGTCCGCCTCGTTCCAAGGGTCCGCCCGCGCCAGCGATGGGCCGGTGGCGCTCACCGGGGCCGCCTTGGCGGCGGGGGAAGGCCCGCCGAAAAGCGCGTTCTGCCCGCTCGCCTTATCGGCCGCGGCTTTCTGCCCCGCCACCAACGCACCCTCCACCGTTGCAAGCATCGCCGAACGTAACTGTCGGCTGTGGAGCGAATCCAGCGCGCCGCTCTTGATCAGCGATTCCATCGCGGTTTTATTGAGTATTCCGCTGGGAATACGCTCTGTAAAATCGTAAAGCCCACTGAACGGCCCGCTCTTGGCTCGCTGCTCCATCGCGTGCGCAATCGCCTTGTCGCCAACACCCTTTAGCGCTCGCAGCCCAAACCGCACGTGCCCATTCGCCGCCGTGCGAGCCTCGCCATCGACAAACACCACCGTAAAGTCCGACTGTGATAAGTTAATATCAGGGGGCCGCACCTCCACGCCCACCTTCCGCGTCTGCCGGGTAAGCGGGTCAACAAATCGCGTGCGGCGGCAATCCTCCAGATACGGAATCCAGTCGCTCACCTTATTTGCCTGTGATTCAAACGTAAGGAAGGCCGCCATGTACTGGTTCGGAAAGTAAGTCTTCAGGTAGGCCGTGTGGTACGCCACAATCGCATACCCGGTGGAGTGGCTCTTATTAAAGCCGTAGCCCGCGAACTTTAAAATCAACTCAAACAGCGCCTCGGCCTTCTCCTTGGCCAGCCCTTGGGTCTGCGCACCCGCCACAAACTTGGGGCGCTCCTTCTCAATCTTGTCGTACTTCTTCTTGCTTATGTTCTTGATGAGCGTGTACGCATCGCGGAGCTTAATCCCGCCCAACCCGTGCACAATCTGCATCACCTGCTCTTGATACACCATGACGCCGTACGTCTCGGAGGTATACCGGTCCACAATCTCATGCACCTTGGGCACAGGCTCGGCTCCGTGCTTACGTCGATTGTAATCAGGAATCAGGTCCATCGGCCCCGGCCGAAATAGTGCGTTCGCCGCGATCAGATCCTCAAGCCTGTCCGGCTTCATCTCCTGAAGCAACCGACGCATGCCCCCCGATTCAAACTGAAAGATGCCCGTGGTATCGCCTCGTCGAAACTGTTCAAAGACGTTATCGTCGTTGGCCTCCAGCCGATCCAGATCCAGCGGGTGAGCGGCGGATGCCTTCACGCTGTCGGCCAGTTCGGCGCCCCGCCCCACCCCCGCCCAAATCTCCGCTTCGGTAAGTGATTCTCGGATCAACTTCTTCGCCAACTCGATGATCGACAGGGTGCGCAACCCCAGGAAGTCCATCTTCAGCAGGCCCATCTTCTCGCACGTGGGCCCGTCCCACTGTGTAATAATTTCGTTGTCCCCGCTGCCCGGGGGCTTGTAGAGCGGCACGATCTCGTGCAACGGTCGGGTCGCGACAATCACCCCCGCCGCGTGAACCCCCGCGTGCCGCGTGTGGCCCTCCAGCGCGAGCGCGTGGGCCATCAGTTGCTCGTAGCGCGGGTCGCTCTCGATGGCCTTCTTAAAGTCCGCCGAGCTATCCAGCGATTCCTGCAACGTAATATTAAGCTGGGCTGGCACCAGCTTGGTCAGCCGATCCACCTCGCCCAGCGGTATCTCCATCACCCGTCCAACATCTTTAATCGCCGCCTTAGCCCCCAGCGTTCCAAAGGTAATGATCTGCGCCACATGCCCATATTTGTCGCGCACGTACTGAATCACGCTGCCCCGGCCATCCTGGCATAAGTCGATATCGATATCGGGGTATTCGCTCCGGTCAGGGTCCGTGAAGCGTTCAAAGAGCAGCCCAAACCGGACAGGGCACGCATTCGACAGCCCCAATACATAACCGATCATCGTCCCCACGCCCGAACCACGGGCATTGGCCGGGATGCCCGCCTGCCGACCCCAGTTTACAAAGTCCCACACGATCAGAAAGTAAGCGGAAATATCCTTATCCGCAAGAATCTTAAGCTCACGCGCAAACCTCGCAGCGCGCTCGCCATGCGAAACATCTTCCGGCGTGGCCTTGCCGATACCGCCCGTCACCTCCGCCGCAACCCCCACTCTACCCGCCGAACCCTCCTCCAACCCCCGCCCATACCGCCACCGATACCCCCCCACCGCCAGCAGCCGCAGAGCCTCATCGCACTCCTGCTTAGCACTGGCCAGCAGCCGCTTACGTTCATCGTCGTCGCACCCTTTAGGAATCGAAAACGGCACGACCTCAAACTCGCGGCAGTAAACCTTGTACCACGCCGTGAGATCGCCGGCAAATGCCGCGTCGTTGTGCCATGGGAGTTCCTCCCAGTTGTTCGCTTTCCCGCCCGGCTCCCCGCTCCCCAGCCGCCGCACCCGCACCATCGGCGAGTTGTTCTCCCCCACCGCTAACGTAACGTTACACGCCTGCGCAATCCGCACCGTGTTCGCCAGCGCTTCCACCCCCTGCTTGCCGTATGGCTCCATCAGAGCCTTCATCTCCGCGGGGTCTTTCACATACAGCTCGCGCGGATAGCGCATCCGGTCGGGGTCGTTCTTGCCCTTGCCCGTAGAAATGCAAATTAATGTATCATGCGCATCATGATCATCCTCACGCAGAAAGTGCGAATCGTTATCGCACACCAGCGGAAGCGAAAACTCCTCCGCTAACTTAATCAGCAACGGATTAATCGCGTTCTGTTCCGGGATGTGATGCTGCAACTCCACATAAAACCGGGGAACCGGGTCCCCTGCGGTCGCCGCGAACGTCTCCGCGTGCCACGCCGCGGATTCCCGGGCCGCCTGCCAATACTTCTTATCCGAAGTCCGATGAAAATCCAGCAGATGATCGCCGATCTCGCTGCCCAAGTGCCCGTTGATCGCGATCAGCCCACACGCATGGGCCCGGAGCAACTCCCGATCGATCCGCGGCTTGTAATAAAACCCCGTCAGAAACGCCTGCGAACACAAATACATCAGGTTCTGCCAACCCGTGTTGTTCATCGCCAGCAGCACCGTGTGATAACCCCCCTCGCCCCCGCCGCTATATGTGCGGTCGGTCCGAGGTTTGCCCGGCGGCGTGACATACGCCTCAACCCCAAGAATCGGCTTGATGCCCCGATCCTTACAAGCCTGGTAGAAAGCCACCGCCCCGAAGATGTTGCCGTGGTCGGTGATCGCGACCGCATCCATCCCCAGTTCCGCCACGCGATCCACCAATCGCTCAATCTGATTGCCCCCATCAAGCAGCGAATACTCAGTGTGCAGATGTAAATGGACAAAGCTCGATGGCGTGCCATCCGAAAGCGGCTTTACCGCAGATTTGGTTCCCTCAGTGGCCATAAGCACAAAATCATATGAACCACCGAACAGATCAACGGCCCCGCCCCACGCCCCAATCACTTCGATTTTGCCCGCCGTCAGCTTGTGCGGGCACCCCGCCTCACATTTGCAAACGTTCTCGATAGCTCATGCGTCCGGAGTGCCGATAGTTCAGGCGGTCCGCCGCAGTTGGCCGCGAAAGCCCTTACCCTTCGCTTCCAGCCCCTTCCACACGGATGTCGAAGGACAGCGGTCACGCGGCACCGAGAAGCCACTGTTTTCGATTCGACACCCGCGTTATGGCAAAGAAACTTTCTGCCCAGTCAGTCAACTCGCTGAAGACCTACGCCTCCGCCGCGGCCATCACGCTGCTTTGCGGCGGGCTCGTCGCCGCGATGGTCTTCGGCAACTCCTCGCTCGAACGTCGGGCATCTGCCGTGCTAGATCCCCATGAGGTCATCATCGATATGGTCTGGCCCGCCGCTCGCGCCGAGGCAGATTCCCAAGCAGCCGCCGACAAGACTCCCCGCACTTGGATGCCCCTGGCCTGCCGCGAACAGATCCTCTCACTCGCAAAAACCGCCGCAAGCCCATCGAGCGACCTTCTTAAGGCCGAGCAGTTATCGCGAATCAGCAAAGCCCTCGAACAGAGCGGATGGTTTGCCAAGCTGCCCCTCATCACTCGCAAGCCCGGCGGGGTCATCAGGGTCGATGGTCAATGGCGCATTCCTGCGGCGAACGTGCGGCACGCCAATCAATCTTACCTCATCTCTTGGGACGGCCGCCCGATGCCCACGGGCGTTGAGACCAGCCTCTCAATCTTTGATCCCGCAGTAGGCCCGCCGCGTGATTCAACCGGCGATCGCGACTTTACGCGGCCTTGGGGCGGCGAAGACGTCGCCGCGTGCCTTGAGCTGCTTTCCAAGTTAAGTGTTCAGCCCTGGCTGGGCCAGGTACAGGGGATTGATGCCTCACAATACGCCAAGAGCGGCACACTCATTATCGTCACCGATAATAATACCAAGGTCGTCTGGGGCGGCAGGCCAAGCAAGCCCGCCTTAGGCGAAGTAAGCACCTCACAAAAGTTAGAGCACCTGCGCCAACTCGTCAAAGACACCAAGCGAATCGACGCCAACTACCCGTTGATTTATATCAATCAGGAACGCCTGCAGTTTGATATCTCGGCAACAGCCACAGCGATACGCCTGCCCGAAGAACTTGCAGCGAAGATCGCCGATAGTGAAGATGATGCGGGGCGGTAAGGCCGGGGCTTGTGAAGCTGGAAGTTACTTCGTGGCGTTTTGCTGATCGAGAGCTTTGAATCTTTAAGCGGCGGCAGCGGGCAAGCACTGCGAATCTGAAGGTCTTTCACGAGTTAAGCTCGTGGGTAACACGCCAGTTTGAATATGTTTAACCAGAGAAGGCGCTATGGCCAGCCCCCGAAGCCGCCCCCTGCATCTTTAAGTAGAATGTAACTTCGTCCGATCGTAAGTTTTCAAGGTCAAACCCAGGCGCGCGAGATCCACTGAGCAAAGGCACCTATCAGGAACCTATTGCCAACCGGCGCCCGCCAGAAAAGCGTCCACCTTCAGAATTAACTTTTGTCGCAGTCTGTTAAGTTCCGCTCGCCGACCTGGATATGTGGTCAAGCCGGAATCAAGCAGGTGCTCAATGGCAAGAAGGGATGCATCCGGCCTGCCGAGGGTGAATGGCCCCCTAAGCAAAGAACATAAGCTAATCTCGATGCTCCGCAACCGCTCTACGCAGCGGATCAACCTTGGTCGCGTGTACCCGGTGATCGCTTCCGAGCCATTCCCACCCCGGTCTGGCGGCGGGTCGCCCGCCAGGGGTTCCTGCGCAAGGGTCATCCTCTAGCTCGGTTCAGGTGACACTCCCCGAGCGAATCTGACCCTCCCCGCTGCCCGTAAACAGCGCGGGGGTTAGCAAGGCCCCCAGCATAACTGCGGCTATTCTGGCATTAGCGCTGAAGCCTCTTTCGCGCCGACAATGCTTCATGTGCTTTATAAGTACCCTGTGCTGCGTGAAAGGACAAGATCACCCCAAACATCACAGGGCATCGTTCAAATTTTTTGCCTCGTAAAAGCGTATCCTCCTTCCTCCCCGCGCTCCACGTAACTCCCCCCCGCGATTTCCAATGATATCATTTACATCCCTACATCACCACATGTTGCCTTATTGCCCACCCACGCAAGATTCCCTCTCACGCGGTTAAGTCACTCCGCATCCATTCCTTCCGCCTAGCACCCCCACCCTCTCGCTAAGTCGTTACTATCACAGGAGTTATGCAATGCGTAACCGGCGCACGGTACCGGCACCTGGCCCCACCGCTGCCGCCGCCCTTCCGCCGCCCTCCCCTCATGAAGAACATCCTCATTACCACCATTGGCTCCGCGGGCGACATCCACCCCTTTATCGCCGTCGGTATCGCCCTCGCCCGCCGCGGCTGCCGCGTCACCGTCCTCACCAATCCTTACTACGAAGAACGCATCCGCGCCGCCGGCCTTTTGTTTGCCCCCGTGGGAACCCGTGAGGATCTCTTCCGTGTGCTAGAAGACCCTGCGCTCACCAAGCCCTGGCGCAGCCCATTACTTATCATCCGCGAGTTAATCGGGGGCAGCGTTGGCCCCACCATCGCCGCCGTCAACGCCCAGATAGCCCAGCGCAAGGTAGATCTTATCGTCCGCCACCACATAAGCCTGGGTAGCCGGTGGGTCGCTCAGAAACAAAACATCCCGTGTGTTACGTGTGTGCTGGCCCCGCTCTTCATGATGAACCCAAACGCACCCGCGGTGCACCACCCTTCCCAATCACTCAACGCTTCGCCCAGAATCATGCGGATGCGACTGGCGTTCAACAAATATCTCTTACGTTTACTTTACGATCGCCCCCTCAACCGCCAACGACGCATCCACGGCTTTCCTAAAGAGCGCGACCTCTTCCGCACCGAGATACAGAGTTGCGATAAAGTCCTGGGCTTATGGTCCCGCGCCTTCCGCCCGCCGATAGACGGCGACCCCGCCAATGTTACCATCACCGGCTTCTGCACCTTTGATTCAAGCCCCGCCCAGCAGGCCGACAACCACGACCTTACAACGTTCCTGGAGGAATGTAAGCAATTCGGACCGGGCCTGCTCGTCTTCACGCTTGGCACCAGCGTCGTCCATCACAGCAACGGCTTCTATGAGCTCGCCGCGGCCGCCGCATCCGCCCTAAAACTCCCCGCCATTCTGCTCGTCGGTGATGCAAAATACGCGCCCAAAACGCTCCCGCAGAGCGTGCGCGCCTTTCCGTACGCCCCATATTCCCTCCTCTTCCCCGCCGCCACCGCCATCATCCACCACGGCGGCATCGGCACCACCGCCGCGGCGATGGCGCACGGCAAGCCCACCGTAATTATCCCCTTCGCCAACGACGAGTTCGATAACGCCGCCCGCGCCCAACAACTCGGGATCTCGCTCACCCTCCTCGCAACCCGCCTCTCCGCTGCGCGACTCCGCGACACGCTCGCTCAGCTCACCTCGCAGCCCGCGTTCTCGCAGGCCGCGCACGCCCTCGCTACCAGAATGGCGGCAGACCAAGGCCCTTCCGACGCAGCCGACGCGATTCTCGGACTGCTGACAAGTCGATAACCTTTATTGTTAACGTAACATTACGAAGCGCACCCTCGCCCTCCCCGCGCCCGTGTAACTATAAAAACCGCGAGCCAGCTTCGCCGCGAGCCTACGCGACCGTTGCAACTGGTCTGAACCTACTCCGCACTCCGCAACGTACAGCCAGTTGGTGGCGACCACTTCATACATCCTGCAAACACTCCGATACGAAACTTCGCTAGCAGAACCTTCTACAAAACTCCATTCGGGAACCCAAGGCAAGCGTACCGGAAGCAAGCCGCAGTGCGCCAGCGCCGCCACTCGCAAATTAAACATTACATTCAACACCCCCGCCCAGTCCGCCTCAGCAACGTAACCCAAGCAAAACACCCCCCCACCCCCCTCACCCGAGTAAGGCAACACCCACAGTGTCTGAGTTAGGTTCAAAACACGAGTCGACAAGTCCCCCGCATTCCGGGCCGGCGCCGCACGCCCAAGCCCCAACCCAGCCGACAGTCCCACAAGCCAACCAAGTTGCCCGCTCAGCCCTATCCCTCGCCGCCTCCGCCAGAGAAGCCTTCGTCCTCTCTTCTTGCAACGGCGATGAGCAACTATTAACTCAAGTCCGCGCCTTACTCCACCAAGCCGAAGCCGTCACCTCCGTCAGCGGCTTCACGCACGAGCAGCCCGCGGCGATACATAATCCTTCCGATGGCCACCTGACCCGCCTGGGTTCTTACACCATCATGGGCCTGCTGGGCGAGGGAGGCATGGGCCACGTCTACCTGGCAGAGCAGGATCGGCCCCGCCGCACCGTGGCACTTAAGATTATGCGTCGCGGCAGCGTCTCCCCCGCGTTGCTGCGCCGCTTCGAGCACGAATCGCAAATGCTCGCCCGGCTGCAACACCCCGGAATTGCCCAAATCTACGAAGCCGCAACCGCGCAGACCCCCCAAGGCCCCCTCCCCTTCTTCGCGATGGAATACGTGAAGGGCAGATCCTTAATCGAACACGCCTTCGCCCTCAACTTAAGCACCCGCGACCGTATGTCGCTCTTCGTCCGAGTCTGCGGCGCGGTGCAGCACGCCCACCAGAACGGCGTGATCCACCGCGACCTTAAACCCGCAAACATAATTGTCGATAACACCGGCCAGCCCAAAGTCCTCGACTTCGGCATCGCCCGCTCTACCGATGCCGACCTCGCCACACTCCACACCCAGGCCGGGCAAGTCATCGGAACGGTCCCTTACATGTCCCCCGAGCAGATCGCGGGCGATCCCAACGCGATTGATACCCGCAGCGATGTCTACGCCCTTGGTGTAATATTATTCGAGCTTCTCACCGGTCGCCTCCCGCTCGCGGTGATCGATCGCCCCATGGCGGAAGCCGCTCGCATGATCCAGTTTGATGAGCCCGTTGGCATCGGCTCGGTCGATCGCACGCTCCGCGGCGACATCCAAACCATCGTCGGCAAAGCCCTCGAAAAAGACCGCACCCGCCGCTATCAATCCGCCTCCGACCTCGAAGCCGATATCGAGCGCTTCCTTCGCGATGAGCCCATCCTGGCCCGCGCGCCGTCAATTACGTATCAACTTTCCAAGTTTGCCCGTCGCAACCGCGCCTTTGTCGGCGGCGTCTGCGCGGCGGTTCTTCTGCTCGTCGCCGGCGCGACCGCGACTTCCTGGCAGGCCGTGCTCGCTACCCGCGGCCAGCACTTGGCCGAGCAACGTAAGCTCGAAGCCGATGCCGCCCGTTCCAGGGCACAGTCCGATGCGCAAAACGCTAAGAACGCCAGCGCGTTCATCGCCGACATGCTCAACGCCGTCAACCCCGAAGAAGGCAACGCAAAAGATATCACCGTCCTCGAAATGGTCGATCGCGCCGCCCAACGCCTTCGAGATGATGTAAGCGATGATGTAAATAATGATATAAACAATGATATAAACAAAGATATAAACAAAGATGTAAACAAAGATGTAAACCATGATGTAGCCAACCTTACTACCCCGCCCCGCTCCCTCGCCAGCACCCACCACACAGCCGCGAATCCTTACGTAAGGATGAGCGCGCACAACACCCTGAGCAGCACCTACCGCGCGCTCGGCCGCGTCTCCGATGCCATCGCGCAGGCCCGCAGCGCGGTTAACGCCGCCCTCCAGCTCGGCCCCGCTTACGAGCTGGATGCTATTAGCGCCAAGCGCACCCTCGCGATGGCCATAAGCGAAACCGCCGATTACGAAGCGGTCGAGTCCCTCACCCGCGAGTGTTTAGCCGCGCTTGAAGCTCTGCAGACTGCCGCCGTGAACCGCAGCACTCCCGTAACCGCCAACGCACGCGACGCCCACACCGCCACGATCAACGACATAAACAACGGTTACTCAACGCTCGATGCCCGAACCATCGATGTCGAGCACGCCATGACGCTGGGCGAACTCGGCCGCGTGCAGCACTTGCGCGGCCGCTACGCAGAGTCAGAGGCGACGATCCGCCGCACGCTCGAACTCCTCACCCGCCTCGTGGGCGAAAGCCACCCCGATGTGCTCACCAATCTTGATCACTTAGGAATTACATGCCTGGCGCAAAATAAGTTCGCAGAGGCCATCGCAACGCTCGAACACACCCGCGCACTCCGCGAGAAAGCCTTCGGCCCCGACTCCGCCGTCACCGCCTACACCCTCAACAATCTCGCCAACGCCTACCAGCGCAGTGGCGACAATGCCAAAGCCCTCGAGCTTCTCACCCGCGTCGTGACTATTCGCCAGGCCCTTCTTCCCCCCCGACACCCCAGCCTGCTCGTCTCAATGTCCAATCTCGCCGTCGCACTCACCACCGCCGGCCGATTCAAAGAAGCCCAGCCCTTACTCCGCGAATCGCTCGAAGCCCAAATCGCAGTCCTGGGCGAAGCCCACCCCAAAACGATGCTGGCGATGGGCAACCTCGCCTTTGTCTGTGAAGACCTCGGCGAACTCGACGAGGCCGAAAAACTCTTCCGCCAAGTTGTAACATTACGTCGTCGCGTCGGCCTGACCGACCCGCAGGCCTGGCCCCAACTCAACAATCTCGCCATGCTCCTGGCCAAACGTAATAAGCTCGAAGAAGCCGCAGAGATCTACGCCCAAACCGTCTCCCTTTCCATGGCCAACGCCCCCGCGAACGATCTCTCAACCGCCATCTTCAGAAGTAACTATGGCGAGTGCCTCACGCGCCTGGGCCGCACCCACGAAGCCGCAGACCACCTCGCCGCGAGCCACGCCACCCTCACCGCCCTCCTGAAGCCAGACCACCCCCGCATCGCCACCTCACTCCGCCGCCAGGCCGACCTCGCCAAAGCAATCGAAAGCTCGCTGGAAGTCGCCGAGAAGTAGCGTCAACAAATCGATCAGACTCTGGCTTGTTGTGGCTGCGATCATGGCGTTGCGTTTGGGTTTTCGGTTGGCGGCTGGGCGAACAGGTTGTCGCAACGTGGCTCATTTATTGGCACGCCGATTTCGCTCTTGAACGTCTGAAGGTCAGCGTCATAAGTGTGGATCTGCTTCAGCTCCTTGATTGTCTTCGCAGTAGCAAGATGGATCGCGTCGGCTGGTTTTAGTTTCTTCTTCTCAGCCATCGCGCTGCGCATCAGGGCACGAGCAATCCAAGCGACACTCTGATCCAACTCAACAATCTTGATGGGCGACGGCGGGAGCCACAGTTTGTTGATCGCCTCTTCCACTTCCTCGCTCAGTAGCCTGCCGTCTTTCTCGGCCTTTGCGTACGCAACCTCTACGATTGTAATCATCGAAGTATAAATTTCTATTGTTGCATTTTCGCAATCCTCCAGCATCGATTCGATGGTCGAAAGTCGATCGGTCGTTCCCTCGATGAATGACACAAAAACACAGGCATCCCAGTAGTATTTGAGCGGCGGATCGCCAAAGTTTTGAACCTACGAAGAATTCCGACTTTGAAAAGATTATTAATGTCGGACTTAGCGGTGTTATACTGAACACCGAAACGCTTTTGAATATCCCCGTGACGAATAACCGGCGATTTATAAAATGCGTCGATCGTCTGAACGGTGCGTGTGTTGGATATCGACATCGCCCTCTTCACACACCGCTCGCGAATAGCCCAAAGTAACTTACACCGATCTACCGCGTCGCGTGCCTGTTCAATCGCGCCTCGCAAACAA
>Ga0105046_10006577_pt1 | contig 18376 bp, 11 predicted proteins | sample MAT03_FD_78385 | JGI IMG/M metagenome (GOLD analysis project Ga0105046, IMG submission 78385) | Freshwater microbial communities from Lake Fryxell liftoff mats and glacier meltwater in Antarctica - MAT-03 (megahit assembly) | ecosystem: Environmental > Aquatic > Freshwater > Ice > Liftoff...
ATACCACGAGTATTAGGCTCAGTTTGAATATGGATAATGAACCACTGCAATTTGAGCATCTTCTCAGTTGCTAAAATTTATTTACATGTGCAGTTTTCCGTTAGGAAAACTCGCACATCGCGTGTTTAAATCAAGAAATATATGGAGTAAAGGAAGCTTTAGCAGCAGCAATATTTATTTTGTAATGCAGCCCTAAGAAAGTTTATGGAGTAAATCCAATCGGACATATCTTCATGAAATTTGAAAACACGAGGAATAGTGATGCGCATTATTTTTTGGGGCATTGCAACTTTTTTGTTAATGCCCTATTTGGCTGCTCAGCCTCTTCAGTCCGCTACACAACAAGCTCACATTCGTGAAATATTATTATCTATTCCAGACGAGGATGTAAAAAGCCTTAAGACATTTTTCAAGAACCTTTTTGTCTATAGCGGCTTTGCTTATACTTTATTGGAGGCAAAGCCAATGGTGTGCGTCGATTATAATTTAGATGTTGCTATAAGAGGACTTTTAGATAAAAGAACCATGAGTTCTATGGCTTTAGCTTATAAGGGAGGCCAGGTTTGGGAAAAATACAAACATCTCTTTCGCTTGCACCAATTTGAATTTATTGATTATGCGAGCGACGATTTTAGCATTTTTGGATTTATTCTTTTTAATAAAAAAATAATGAGAGCTTACTTTGAAAAAAAATAAGGATTTATTGAAACCCATTTTTGGGAATGTGAAGCATCTTTCTTCCATGTTTAAGACTTCATTATTGCCTAATGAAAATTTACGCTCACACTATCATCAAGCTTTTGGGATTCTACTGGGTTATGGGAATAAAAATGCGATGGCATTTAGAAAACGTGAGGAGATGTTTGATTTTCTTAAAAGTGCTCCTCTGAATTTGCGAATGCTAAACGATATGGACGTCCACTGCATTCAGCTGGATCGAATCAGCGCGGTCGATGAGAAAATGGCTAAAACAAGAAATTTTACCCATAGTGAAGTTTGTGAAGCCGTAGAAACATTGAATGATTTAAGAAGCAGTTTTAAGTTTACTCCTAGCACACTTAGGGGGACGGCGCTAAGTCCAATTGAACTCCCGGGTTTTTTGGCCATTATCGAAGACGAGGAGACCCAACAGATTAAACACTCTTATGACCGTGTACGTGCTCAAATTATCGAAATCCTTTATTCAGAGAATTTTTTAGAAAGAGTCCTAATGCAGCTTACCTCATGATGGGTTAATACCATGAAATTTTTTTGGATTTCCTCTGCAGTTTTTTTGTTGCTTTATCCTGGATATAGTTTTTCACTTGAACAGAAGCATGTGCTTAGCGGTGAGGAGAGTCGTCAAATGTCGGAGTGTATTGCAAATATTTTATGGACGCATCTCAGTAATTATTATCCTCATTATGATCTCAAAGCTGTTTTGGCACGGATAGAAGAACTTGCCAAGGCTCAAGCCCCTCCCATGAATCCAGAGGAATGTCGGATGACATGCTTATTACCTGTACTTTATAAGATTCACGCACATGAAGCAGCCAAAAATTTGAAAGCGAGCGAGCTTTTTTTGAAGGAACTTTCTGGAAAAAAGGGAATTATAGAGGTTGTGAGAGGGAAAGTATACGTTGAGCAATTAGCTGATGGTGAAGGCGCGACTATTAAATTAGAAGATTCGCCGGTACTCAGCTATGACGGAAATATGCTTGACAATGGCATGAACATGGTGAAACGAAGAAATGGAGTCAAAATAAAAATAACCCTGACTGATGTCATTCAAGGTTTTGCTCAAGGTGTGGTGGGAATGCGAGTTGGAGAGCGCCGCAAGATCTACGTACATCCCGATTTAGCATATGGAGAAGCTGATGGGGATAATCCCCAACAGCTTGCCATTTTTGATGTTCAAGCGATTAGCAATGACAGATGACATGCCTGCTTACAAGGTAAGGGTTACTTTAATAATTTCTTTGTATAAATTCTGGTCAAACGAAATCGTAGAGAAATTCTTTGTTTTGGTTAATACCCCAATTTGTCCGTCAGCTAATCTCCAAATACAGAGAGGATTTTTCTTTTCAGCTAAGTGTTTTTCGGCCTCTTCTCGGTCTTTTACCACAAAATCTGAATACAATTCGAGTTTTGTAAATTGTGCAAAAGGAGAGATTAGATCGTTAATTTGTTTCCACGCTGTAGCTGGAACAATGGTTTCGAAATTAGTATTGAATTGGTTGCCATAAATCGGCTTTTGAGCGAACAAATAAAATGCCTGCATGCTTGTAATAAGAGGAGGGTGCAGGGTGATGGTAAAGTTCCCATTGGAGAATGCTAGGAGGTCATCATTATTTGGGCTAAGATGAGAGTTAAGCCATTCAAGTTGGGCTGCTTCTGAAGTTAATTCACAAATCTCTGCCCATAGATTTCTATTGGAAGGGATTTGCTTAGCAGCTTGAGTGATCTGATCGTAACATTCGAGCTTTTGCAATATAAACCATTGATCTGCTTCAGTCCACAAGACATACGATCCGAGGGGCTGCAAACGCAGTGCTGAGCGGGCCTCGCTTTCTCCTCTTACAATAACGCCCATGGTCTTTAAGCATTCCACAAAGCTTGCATTGTAGGCTGTATTCTCTCCGCCAAGCAGTTCATTCAAGGCAATGGCTAAAGTTTTGTCCTTGGGGATTGCAATAGGCTGAACTGTCTTAATTAGAGTTCCATTGTTCCTAGGCGCGAACAAGACTTGATCATTATTTTTCCATAAAGCAAACGCTGTTGTGCCTGTTTGTGCTCCTGCTTCATCTTCAAAGGCATAACCGGTCTTCATTAAATAATTCCAAAATCCCTCTGGAGTATCTAATTTTTGGATAGTATCGACTAAATAAGATTTCAACAATGTACTGTTTACATAGGTTGTAGGAGAAATTTTCATTTTTAAGTCAAAATCTCCACCGCCAATAGTGCCTGTATGTGGATAATAAAGAAAGCTGCCTACCTCTTGTGAAGCTAATTTTATTCTTGCAGTCGGTTCATCGGTAGTTAGATTTTTTTTAATGATGTCGTGAGTTCTATGAATAGGTCTAAGGTAGGCATCAATCGATGCAAATAAGTTGTCATCATGGAGAGATTTTGAACTTACTTTGCCATAGACATCCACAAAATGTATTTCATAACTAGATGACGAATTATAGATAAAATAGTCTCCAGGATGCTGAAGTTTTTTCTTTTCATTCTCGATATCCCTAATATGTTGGATACTCTTCCCGTGTTTTTGCAAAATTTGATTTTGCTCTTTTTTAGAAGTGTATTTTTCAATGGCTTCGAAGGGATTTTCTTGAGCTTTGATTAAAATTGACTGATTTTTGGCCAAGGGAATTCCGGGAATTTTTTGGATGAAATGCACTGTGTTATTTCCTGGAGTTTGCTCAAAGAAGATAGCGTAGGGGAGTGGTCCTTCCAGCGCTTTGGCAGCACTAGTATAATCATTAAAGACTACCCCTTGACCCTTTAAAATATTAATTCTGGCTTCGAATGATGTTAGTCGATCTATTTCCTCTTTGAAATTTTTATCTGAACTAATTTTCACAGCTCCTTGAGGGAGGGAAAGATCATTAAAATCAGATTCAGATAACGTCGCAGTTGTTTTTTGAAAGAAGATATAATCTCCTTTACTTTTTGGGTCTTCCCAAAGAGCATAGCTCCCTAAGTCTTCGTAGCGAAGTTTGATATATGCTGCTGCTGCTGATTTCTGTAGCTTGTTAGTTAATAGGGCAAGGGTGTCTTCATTGGATTGTTTTGGTCCAGTAGGTGTCGCGCCATTTTCAAAATATTTTTTCAGTGCAGGATCACTAGGGTTTTGTGCATATGAATTAAATTTTTGAATGAATTTACGAGCATCATTAATTTGTCGATTTTTGAAAAACTGAATAAAGAAGAAAATTTTATGAAGAATTCTTTTTTTCTTAGCAAAAGGTTCAAGTATTTTTTCAAAAGAATGAACCACCTCTTTTTTGCTTTCTAAATCCATATCTTTACTGGTAGAAATTTGCTTAAGATAGGCTTTAACAGCTTTAAAGGAAGACGCCTCCTGTTTTCTTGAAGCGACTTCAAGCATCCCAGGTTGTTTGCATACGTGAATATACAAATGCTTTTCTTGTGGGTTTAGAAAAGAGTTTGAAACTTGTTGAAAAGCATCAGTATTTTTTTTAATTTCAAGAGTCATTATAAACCTTTAAAGTATGATAAATATTTTATTTCAAAAATTAGAGCATAACAAATTAAGTCAAAAGATTCAAGTAGTCTTTTCAAGAATGTAATTATACTAAAAAAGGTTTCTTTTTAACGTTATTTAAATATCTGATATATGTAAAATTATTGTTTTATAAAACAAAAACTTCAACAAAGAGCCATTCTTTGAATGGCTCTTTGGTTTTTTAGAATTAGCTTATAAACATGTTATCGATTAATGCAAGATCTGCTTCATTAAAAACGAATGAGATTTTTAACGTAGTTTCAATTGCTTTAATGAATACATCTTTGGCTTCATTGATGGCTTGTATTCTCGCTTGAGCGTCTGCTTTTTTATTATCAGGGGCGCGATCAGGGTGATTAGTTAACTGAGCCTTTTTGAAAATATTCTTAATCATTTCGAAAGAAGTTTTAGAAATTTCTGACTCTGTTAAACTTGGGTTAAGAGCCTTTAAAAAGATTGCTTTAGCTTTAATAACTTCTAATTGCGGCTTATTAGTGGCTTTGGGAATGTTGGTCGCTTTTGGTGATGTTTTCGGCCTTTCTTGTGGTGCATGCTTCGTCAGTGTCTCAATAATCTTCTTGCATAGATTTTCTTCTAAGGAAATGTTAATTAGCTGACTTCCAGTGGAGAGCTTAATCAGCATTTGGACACTGCCATCAGCTGATTTCCAAATTCGAAATTTTCCCTCTCTCTGACTTTTAAGTTGGTTCTCGGCATCTTGTTGGTCTTTTGCAAAACAGACAGTATCTTTGAATTGATCAAATTGAGTTTTTCTCGAAGTAAAACGATCTATTTCCTCCCAATAATGAGGGCGATTTATCAATTTAAGAGTATATTTGTCAAAAAGATCTGTATAGGCGAATCCAGCAAAATGAGAATCTGAAAAAACTTTAATATAAAATTCACCTTTAGAATGAGTTGGCTTTGCATGCTTAGCAGAATAAGTTTTGAACCAAGCTAATTCAGCTTCTTCTGAAGTTAGCTTTGCAATTTCTTTCCATAACGATTCATTAAAATTAATTTGTTTAGGGGTATTATCAATTGGGGCCTCGTTATCGAGTTTTTGCAAGAAACACCAGCTGTCAAGCTCACGCCAGAGTACATACGAACCTAATGGCCGTTGAAGAAGCGTTTTCCGAGCATCTGTTTCATTATTAACGATTACACCCATACCTTCAAACCATGTGTGGCAAAGTTTATTGTCAGGATTTTGAAATTTTCGAAGATTGTCTAGGAATTGATTTGGGTTGATATCGATTGCCTTAATGCTACCAAAAGGTACGCCTCTTACAGCAGGCATAAACATCATGCTTTGTTTTTCTTTCCAAATAAAAAATTCTTGATTTTTTTGAGCTGCTTTAGCGTCTTCCCTGCTGTCAAATGCGTAGCCAGCTTTTTTGAAAAAATTCCATAAACCTTCAGAGGTCTTCAGAGCTGCAAGTTGGTAAAACAACTGATCAGCGGATACTTTGAATTCTGAGTATTTTGTCGTTGAAGTTTTCATGAGGATGCTGAATTCTTTTGAAAAATAGGCTTCCCTTTCAACGAAAACAAAATCGCCAATTCCCATATTCACTAACTTTGCTTTAGCAGAAGTTATATCTGTCTCATAAGCTGGGTGCTTTTTAGGATTGGGAAATTGCTTTTCAATTTCAGCAAATAAGTTAGAATTGGATAGATCTAAAGTGATCACATCGCTAGAAAGAACTTTTGAGGAATTTTTCATTAACATGCAATAGGCGCCTTGAGCTGACTTCCAAACCACATAATCCCCATTTGATTTGTATCTAAGCCCATCCATGGCATTTTTTTCGTCTTTCGCAGTTAAACTTTCTCCCTTTAAAATGGAGAATAGGCCTTCATTAGAAGATAATTTGGCGATCTTTTTTTGAATGTCACTTTTCTCTTTAATCCAAATAGTATTGGTTTTGTTAAAGTCTTTGTTTGGAATTTTGAAATGCAGACTATTTGTGCCATAGTACGAGTCAGCATATACAAATGATCCTGCCGGTAGTTTCTTGAGGTATTTTTCTGCATCATATGAGGAAGTAAAGGCTTTACCTTCCTGCTTAAGTTTCGCAATAAATTCTTTGTTATCTTGAGCTATTGCTGTTGACTTTTGAATTAAATAAAATAAAGTCTTTTTGATAGAGTAGTATGTTTCCGATTGTTCATTTCCATCTTTGTTAATATAGTAAAGGGTAGGACTTGCGTATTTACTACTTTTATAGATCAGAAAATCCCCTGGATTTTTAAGTTTTTTACGAGCCTTGTGGCTTTCAGAAAAATCTGAGAAAAATTTTCCTTGCTCTTTGAGGAGTTTGCATTGATGGTCGATAGAAGTCTGCTCTCTGAGTAAGGCGAAAGGGTCTTGAGTTGATTTAATGACAATTGATTGGGCAGGGGTTAGGGGAAGACCTGGAATTTGCTGGATAAAGCGAAGATCTTTGCTGCCAGAGCCATGGCTATCATTGTATAGAGCATACAAATCTGGGCCGTCTAAAGCCTTCACAGCACTTTCATAATCTGTATGTATTTTGTACTGACTTGAAAATAGCGCAAAATTATTTTCGAGCGAAGTCAGTCTGTTGATTTCCTGTTGTAAATTTTTGTTTGCTGGAATGACTACGGCGTCAGGAGGAATAGTATCATGCTTAAAATTACTCTGATCAAGTTCTTTTTTCTTGAGGAAAAAGATATGCTCCCCACGTTTACTGCTCTCCCAAACAGCATAAGATCCAATCGGTTCTTTATCTAAATCAAAACAAGCAGTGATAATCGAATATTTATAATTTTTACTTTCTTTAAGAGATTCAATCGTTGCTGCATTAAGTTTTTTCAAATCTCTAGGTTTTTCTTCCTTCTTTTCCAGGCCAGGTTTACTGCCTAATCCTGGGCTTGATGGATCTTCGATAAATGCATCAAAATTTTTAATTAGGTTACGGGCATCACTAAGTTGCAATTTTTTTAAAATCAAAATAAAGAAAAAAATCCGATGAATAAATTTTGTTTTTTTATTGGCAAATGAATCTGTGATTGTTTCAAAAGAGCGGACAATAGTTTTTTGCTCTTCTAGGGTATCATTCCCATCCCTCAAAACTTGTTTGACGTAAGCCTTAACAGCTTTGAATGAAGAAGCTTCTCTTTTTAGTGTGGCGACTCCTGTAGAGCCTGGGACTTTCTTAATATTAATATATAAATGTGTTTTGGAAGTTTTATCCTGAGATGATTCTGCGACCATTTTGAAAGCTTCGTCATTCTTCCGTATTTGTATACTCATGGAGTCCTCGTTTTTTAGCGATTATTAAAGAAGATAAGTATATAAAAAAAATTGCTTTCGTTCTACTACTTAATTAATTTTGCAGGGTAGATGATTAAAGAAAGGTTTAACCCATTAACGGGAGAATTTTAGATTATCAGGATATCTAAAAAAAATGCTCATATAGACTGCTGAGTTGATGCAAAATTTCGAGCTCTGCGACAAATTGGTCGCGATGAGCATCAATTAAATTGACTTTTGCATTAAGGACCTCAAATTCGGCATTCAAGACATCTAAGATAGTTCTGAGGCCTGCAGATTCTTCATCTTGAACCCCTTTAAGAGCAATTTCCGCTGTTTCAAATTGAACTTGATAGGCATTGATCTGGCATTTAGCTGTTTCATAGTTTTCCCAAGCCTGAATGCATTTCTGACGTAAAAATTTTTCAAGTTCTTGATAGATTAATCCTTCACGTTGTGACAAGGCAGCTGCTTCACGCATTTTGGCATGGACTCTGCCAGCTTGATATAGAGGCACAGTTAAGTTGAATTCAGCTACAATTTCATTGGCGTATTCATGCCGGAAGGATTGGTCTCGATTATGTTGGATATATCCATCTAAATCGAGTTCTGGGTAGAGTTCTCCTTTAATTTGAAAATAAGCTTGCTGAGCCGAGCCATAGCGTGCCATCTGCGCTGCCAATTCTTTATTTTTTCTCAATGCCTCGCAGATAAAGATAGCTTCACTGCCAGGCATATTAATAGTTCGTTTGGGAAACTCTAGCTGGGTTGCTTCTTGGTTAATCAAACGCTCCAATTCAGCTTTAATACTGCGTAAATTGCCGCGGGATTCGATCACTTGGGCTTCAGCTCCAGCCAAACGAGATTTCGCTTGCGCCAGATCAGTGCGTGTGACATCTCCTACTTTAAAGCGATCATTGATAACGTTCAACTCGCTTTGAATACATTCTTTATTTGTTAAAGTCGCTTTCAAAATTTCTTGTTCGCGTAGAACGTCAATGTACAAAGTGGCAGTTTCTAAAAGAAGGCGATCGAGTTCTTCTTGGTAAGACAGTTCTTGAGATAAATAAGCGTATTGCGTGCCTTTGATCGCGGCAACTGTCCTGCCGCCTTTATAAAGCGGTTGAGAAGCCGCGATGCCAATTGTTTTGGGAATTCGACTAACCGATCTATCTGTTTTACGTGTGTAACGCGCAACCCCAATGGCTCCATAGGAATAAACAGTAGGTTTATAGCCCGAGCGGGCCACATCAATCCGATTCGAGGCAGCTAGCACCGTTTGATAATCTGCATGCAGACCAGGGTAGGTGGCAATGAAACTTTCAAGAGCCTGTTCAAGAGATAGGGCATTTAATGATGTCGTTAAAAAACAGCATGCGAAAAGAAAATAACGGATACATCGCATATTAGGTTTTCTCATTTTCTAGTTGGCTAAGCTGCCGGTGAAGTTCTTGCGCGGTAGCTTCAGGAGAAGCAGTATTTTTGGCCATCCATGAATAGAAAACAGGAATCACATAGAGGGTGAGAAAGGTGGAGAGAAATACTCCAATAAAAATGACGACGCCAATGCTAAGACGGCTTTCTGCACCTGCCCCTGTGGCTATGACTAGAGGCACAGCTCCAATGGCGGTGGATAAAGCTGTCATCAAAATTGGCCTAAAACGTGCTAAGGAAGCTTCTTTCAGGGCCTCGTAAAGTTCATGCCCCTCATCCCGGAGCTGGTTGGTAAATTCTACGATCAAAATGGAATTTTTGGCCGATAGTCCAACGAGCATTATCATTCCGATTTGGCTATAGATATTTAAGGTAACTCCCCAGAGATATAATCCCCCTAAACCCCCTAAAAGAGCTAATGGAACGACCGTTAAAATTATAAACGGATGGATAAAACTTTCAAATTGAGCGGCCAAAACTAAATAAACTAAGACTAGTGCGAGTACGAGTACAAAAATAAAAGAGGAGCTTGTTTCGCGGTACACTCGGGATTCTCCTTTATAATCAATTTTAATTGAAGGAGGGAAGAGTTCTTGAGCGGATTTTTCTAAATATTTCAGTACAGGCCCCATGGTATAGCCTATACCAATATTTCCTGAAAGAGTGATTGATCTCATGCGGTTGAATCGATTTAAAGAGGCAGCATCAGAAGTTTCTTGCATTTTTACAAGATTAAAGATGGAAACGAGTTCGGGTGCATGCGCTGAGCGCACATAAATGCCTGTCAGATCCCCTGGAGTTCGTCTATAATCTTCTTTGCTTTGTAAAATCACAAAATATTCTTCCCCTTTGTCAATAAAAGAAGTGACTTTTCTAGATCCTAGCATGGTTTCTAGGGTGCGCCCAATCACTTTGCTGGAAATTCCTAGAGTGGTGGCACGGTCGCGGTCGATTTCAACCAAAATCTGAGGTTTAGTTTCCTTATAATCGTAATCGATATTGTTAATGCCCGGATAGGCTTTGATTTTCTCTATAAAAAGATCGCGCCATTTCGCGAGTTCTTCATAAGAATTCCCTTGTAGGACTATTTGAATGGGCTGCCCATTTTTTTTAAGGGAAAGTCCTTTGGGAAGGATGGGGGTGATTTGGACTCCAGCCTGTTGATCGAATTCTTCGGAAAGTTGCTCCAAAATGGCTTTTGAAGAACGTGTGCGTTTTTCCCAAGATTCTAATAGTACAACCCCGCGACCAGTATTGAGAGAGCCAGTACTTGAATAGCGGCTTGGAATCACCACAAAAGTCTGCCTGGCTTCTTTATTATCAATTAATTTCAAAAAAGCCTTTTCCATTTTACGCGCATGCAGTTTCATATATTCAAAGCTTGAACCTTCAGGCGCTTTGAAATGAGTATAGAAGTAGCCTCGATCTTCTAAAGGTTCAAATTCATCGGGGAGAATGGTAAAAAGCAGATAGATGAGAGGAAAAGCTACCAGTGAAAAGGCTGTGATAAAAATAGGATTTTTTAAAGACCATTCCAAACTTTTTTTATAAGGAATCAGGGCTTTATCCAAAAGATGGCTGACCGATTTTCCAAAGCCGCGCGTGGTGGGTGTTTTTTTGAGAATTTTAGAGCAGAGCATAGGACATAGAGTGAGGGCAATTAGGCTTGAAAAGGCGACTGCGCTGGCTAAGGTAAGAGCGAATTCGGTAAAAAGTCTGCCGACATTACCCTCTAAAAAAGCAACCGGAATGAAAACTGCTACCAAAACTAAAGTCGTTGCAATGACAGCAAAACTTACTTGCTGAGTGCCCAAATAAGCTGCCGCGAGAGGTGGCATGCCTCCTTCAATCTTTTTGTAGATATTCTCTAAGACTACAATCGCATCATCCACCACTAAGCCGATGGCAAGCACTAACGCCAGCAGTGTGAGTAGGTTGACCGAAAAATTGAGGAAATACAACAAGATAAAGACAGAGATTAGGGAAATGGGGATTGTGAGTGCCGGAATAAGAGTGGCGCGAAAGCTTCCAAGGAAAATGTAGATGATCCCGACGACGAGCAAAATGGTGATTCCTAGAGTCAGGTAGACTTCATGAATGGCAGATTCGATAAAAAGAGAGCTATCATAGGAAACGACGACTTGGATATCTTCAGGGAGTGTAGGGGTAATATTTTCTAATTCTTTTTTGACGCCTCTAGCTACCTCTAAAGTGTTGGCTCTTGATTGTTTGGCGATCCCAATGCCTATGGCAGGCAAGCCATTAGCTCTCAATTCCGTGCGTTTATCTTCTGGCCCCACTTCGATCTCTGCCACATCTCCAAGACGGATCAAATAATCGCTGTCGCCCCGTTTCACAACTAAATTTTTAAAGTCCTCAGCGGTTTCGTAAAGGCGTTTAGTCCGAATGGTAAATTCACGTTTATAAGATTCAATACGTCCAGCTGGCAATTCGATATTTTCTCGTTTTAAGGCATGTTCAATATCATCCACGGTTAATCCACGTGCAGCCAAGGCTTTGCGGTCCAGCCAAATGCGCATCGCATAACGCCGCTCACCTGTTATCCGGACGCGTGCCACTCCGTCAACAACTGCCAAACGATCTACTAGATGGCGATTAGCAAAGTCTGTGAGTTCAAGGGCGTTATAGCGATCGCTGGAGATGCGCAGCAAAATCACTTCATGTGTATTTGTATCTAGTTTGGTGATCTCAGGGGCATCGGCTTCGGGGGGAAGTTCATTTAAAATTCGTGCAATCCGATCTCTGACATCAGCCGCAGCTGCATCAATATCGCGATTGATGTTAAATTCTATCGTGATCGTCGAATCGCCATCCTGGCTTTCCGATTCAATGGTTTTAATCCCTTCAATGCCGCTGATAATTCCTTCAATCGGTTGGGTGATTTTGCTTTCAACAATTTCTGCGGAAGCGCCATTATAACCTGTTCGAATGGAGATAATCGGCGGATTGACATCTGGATATTCACGCAAGGGGAGTTTTAGATAACAAATTATTCCAAAAAGGACCAACAAAACGCTAGTCACGACAGCGAAGACAGGGCGTTTGATTGAGAGATTTGAAATTTTCATACTTAACTTTTAAATTGATGAAATTCGATACTAGAGGATTCAAGTGTTTTAGTTTCGAGGATAGTGACCTTTTCCCCAACTTCTGGATGAGTGCGGCTTTCGACCACCACCCGTTCTTCAGGAGTTATCCCGCTGAGGATTTCTACGCTGCCAGCAATCCGGCGGCCTAAAGTGACAGGACTTTTTTTAATCAGTTCATTGCTATCGACACTATAAAGAACTTTTTCACCTTTTTTCGCGTAGATGGCCTCCTCAGGAATAAGCAAGACTTCTTCTGGAGGCAATAAAATGCGCGCATGCATTAGCATGCCAGGTTTTAACAAAAAATTTTCATTAGGAATCAATGCCTTAACCACTAGCGCTCTTGTCAGGGGATTTACCCTGGTATCGATGGCGTAAATAGTTCCAATAAAAGGTTCATTTGGAAAAGCAATTGAAGTGGCTTTAACTTTTTGACCCAAAGAAATCATGCCAACACGTTTTTCAGCCACTGAAAACTCAAATTTAATGACACTAAGATCATCTAATGAAGTAATTACAGTACCTGGCGTTACTAAAGTGCCTTCACTGACTTTTCTTAACCCTAAAACACCCGCGAAAGGGGCCTTTAATGTTCGATGATTGACCTGTGCCTGCGCGACTTGCACATTTAGTAAATGCTTATCTCTTTTTGTCAGGGTCGCGGCTGCGGTTTGAGTCAAATTTTCAATTCGCTCATATTGTTTTTCAGCTTCTTCTAAGATAGCCTTCTCTTCCTCGGCATTTAATTCGACAATGACATCTCCCTTCTGAACAAACTGCCCTTCGGAGAAATGAATTTTAGTAATGATTTCGGTGACTTTTGCCGAAAGTTGAATCGATTCATTGGCAAAAACTGATCCAATGACATCTATGCCATCGTGAAAAGGGTGCAAAGCTGCAATGGTGATTGAGACAGGTTGTGGAATAGAAGTTTTTTGGGTGATCTGGGCAGGGGAATGGGTTTTTGAATAAAAAAAAGACGCGATGCATACACCCAGGAATAGGAGTCCTAAGAAAAAAATAGTCAGATACTTTCGAGACATGCTGCGCCTCCGTAAAACTTAAGGAATATATAAGTCTTAAATTTTAATACACTGTTTTTAAATAATCGATGCTATGAAGAGGGGGCGCCATTCAAAAAATAGTTTGTTAATACCGGGTGCTGTCGGAAAACTAAAGCTCGGAGAGCGCTTATCTTTTAGGTGGGCTATCTTAAATTAAAAAAAGGTTATCATGAAAGTAAAACTAGTAACACATACGATGCCTAAGCAACTTAGATGCTGATGCTGTATTGCCGGCTAAGATCGGACAAGCTTTATGGGAAGCTCGAAAAAGAGACGAAGATGCTTTACTTATGGAATTTCTTGAAGCAGTTAAGACCCGGAAAACATTGAGGGAAAACAAAGCTTTTCCGAGATTGGAGAAGATTTTATTGAATTGGATGATTTTAATTCAGAAGTTCAGACTGTAAATGATGAATGATTTTCCAAAAAGAGGAGATAACAAATAAAAAATTGGTAATCTTGTGAAAATAATTCACCTGCCGAATAGAAAAATTGAAACAAAGAATCTATTGCTTCGACGTCCCATATCAACTGATTTTTCTTGCTTGAGTGATCTGTGGAAAAATGAAAAGGTCCGACAGTTTCTTGGAGGTATAGTTTCAGACGAAATTGTTAATAAAAAAATTACTTCTCTTCAAGATCATTGGCATCAGCATCGATTTGGACAATGGGTCGTTTGTGAAAAAAATGGTCAAGTAGCGGGTATTTGCGGCCTTCATTATTCTGAAGATGGAGTTGAAATTTCTTATATGTTTTTTCCTTTATTTTGGGGACGAGGATTAGCTTGCGAAGCAACGTTAGCCAGCCTTGATTTTGGTTTTAATGTTCTTGGAATTTCCTCAATTATTGCCATTACACAAGAAGCTAATCAAAAATCATGTCGTCTTCTCGAAAAGATTGGCATGAATCATATAAACAATCTCTGGCGTTTTACTGCCAATCAGCGCTTATACGAATTGACTCAAAATGAATGGATAGCCAAAAACCGAATTTAGGATAAAGCTTGTCTTGTCCAGATCAAACCGATGAAAATTATCTTAGCCTTCTTTCCGGGTTAGTTGAATGCGATCCTCGGGGTCCCATGCATAACTCCAATACCACGAGGGATTGTGAATTTTGGTGGTATCAAAACTGATTTGTTTGTTTTTAGTAAAGGCTCTCATACGAAAGCCTGACGGGACTTCAATTTTTAGAGGTCCTTTGAAAAGCACATTTTCTGCTATAAATTCTCCATTCCCATGAATAATGATTTCCATGGCTTCCGCATGGTGTATTTCTTGCTTCCAGTAAAGGTTTTGACTTGTTCGATTAATCCCTTTGTTTTCAACCTGCACATTTCTAAGTGTACACTTACCTGTTTTCTCACTGTATTGTAGTTTTCCGTCTATGGGCTTTACATCACCAACTATCGCATCAGCACTAATACGCAGGCTGCCGTTGAGGTGAAGATCGCGCATTTGAATCTCGGCAATTTCGAGGATTAATTCTGCATGTTCAAATAGTTTTCCCCCGTGAATTTTTTGAGCGATGACATCGTATAGGGGACCCATGGCTGGATGAAAAAGTGCTATTAATTGAGGGCCTTTGCGTAGATACTCTTCGAAACTACCTGGAAGCGGGATTTCCATTTCGCAATCCTCTTGCAGCAAATGATGCATATTGAGCATCAAATCATAAAAACATTTTTCGGGTGTTTCCTCTGTAGGACCTCCAGGAACTAAGCTGTGTTTTGTCACTGAAATTGTTTTAGCTCTTTCGTGATAGGTTAGGTATGTTTTCAGACGATGAAAGTTCTGTCTATGCAGTTGCGTAGAAAAGCAATCAGTTAACGAATCTGCGATATTTTGCATGGTTGTTTCAAGCCGCCCAGCATGTATTTCAGTGGTTGATCCATCGGAATTTGAAACTTTAACCTTGGATTTCATGTTAATAAGTTGACCTGGCAATGGGCATTCTACAACGGTTTTAGCAATCTCTTTTAAATTCACGAAAAGAATATTGGTATTGGCAGGAAAAGCAGAGAAGGGGCTATTTAATGCTTGTGGAGCGTCTTTTAAGCCATGTTTTTGGAATTCAGTGTACTCAATATTGGTGGTGCTATAGCAATAAGTTTTCTCAAATTTTTCTTCGATGACAACATTCATTCCTTCAGAAGTATTCAAATAACGAGGACAGGAGGCAAAACCAAAGGCTTTATCATCTTGACATCCCACCCCCAAAAAACCTAGCAGAGTGTGATCAGTACCCGCTAAAGGATTATTAATTTGTCTGACAAGTGCCCGATAGCGATTATGTTTCTCAAACCAGGTAAATAGCCCGTTATCTTTAGCTAACTTCCAAATGACTCCATGCCCGCCAGGTTTAAGCTTTAATTCAAAGGGTGCTTGCGTTACCCACCTACCATCCTGGGCAATGACCGGCACTAATGGTTGCGTGAATAAAAAAAAGCTTTCTTTAGAACGATTGAACCATTTATGTTTTTCACAAATTTGAAGAATATGTTGATGATTGTTTTTTTCATGCGAAGTCATCATGCCGACAGGTGATACAAGCTGCTTGTGGGTTAATTTGTAATGCAGATATTCACGTGCTTGTAAATCTCGAAGTAATCCTTCCAATAAAGTTTTGCCGCAAAAAAGCAATTGGGCTGCAGGTAAAGGCTCCTTAGTTTTAGCATCTTTTAAGTTTAATCTATCTCCAGCTCCACCTACCGGATAAATTTCACCTAAGGTCCCCATTTCCTCTAGACCTTTGCGGATGGCTTTTCGGGTTTCAGAAGTGTCTGCAGAAAAATCTAAACCATCCGGGTGATTGTAGGTGCGGGTATGAGTTTTGGGGGCAGGGTTATGCTGCTCTAAAATTAATGAGATGACTTTAAAATGATATCCAATAATTCCCCCTATCTCTTGGTAAAATGTTTCGATGGGGGTCAGTTGCTCTACAACTTTTTTAATTCCATCAAAACTCTCTTCTGAAGTGGACGAAGGAAGTAAAAATAGCTCTTGTTGATCAAGGGCAATTAGCGATTTGATGCATAGCAATTTCTGAGCTTCTAGCAGTTCTAAAGAGGGAAACAGGGTTAAGAGACTAGCAAAAATTGAATCGACTTTTTTAAAGTGCGAAATAATCTCAAGTTTTTTTTTCACCGTCTCCGTTTTTTTTAAGTCTTTAACAAGAGGTTCTAATTCTTTTTTTTGGTTTTCTAAAAATAAAAAGGAGGTAAGTGTTTTTGTCATATAGTCTTTAGGTGTGCTAAAATTTTTTTTTGAGTTTTGTCTTAAAAGGGATCCGCAATGTGGTTCAAAAAGCTGCACACGTGCTTTTTTTTTAAAGCTATGTGCAAGAAGAAATTGTTCTACATCGTATTTTTTACAATTCTACATTGAATCATATGAGCCGGTTAAAAACAAAAGGAAGTTACCTACAGGTTGCAAACTGTAAGAAGCAGAAGAATTGTTTTGACTAGAAAATGCAAACAAAGATAAAAGAAACCTCTAGAAAGAACTCGGCTTAATTAAATCAGGGATCGCTCTTGGATAAATAACAGCCGGATAATTAGCCAAATTGTTTATGAAAAGCAACCTTAAGGAGAGAAATATGGTCAAAGAACAGGCAAAGGAACCAAAAAAAAATTCAGCTTTCATGAAGCCGGTACAACTCAGTGAAACTTTGGAAGAGCTGATTGGAAAAGGGCCCATGGCCAGAACTGAAGTTACAAAAAAAGTTTGGGAATATATCAAAAAGCACAAACTGCAAGATGATAAGAACAAGCGTAACATCAATCCAGATGCTAAACTTGCCAAAGTTTTAGGTTCTAATCAACCGATCGATATGTTTAAAATGACCAGCAAAATTGCAAAGCATTTAAAAGAATCTGAAATGGCTGCTCGCTAAATTATATTGAGGCAAGGGTGCTCTAAAGCGCCTTTGCCCTTTTTCTTGCAATTCCTCTAATCTGTTATCTTAAATTGCTAAGCTTATCTTTTTCTTTAGATCTATGAAGAGAAAATAGGCTTCTTGAGCTGGGATAAAACGATCTTGGAAACCTTTAAATTCATTAAATACCCAGCTTTACGGAAGAATTCCAGAGTGTAATTTTCGGTAACCACGCACAGTAGCAGACTCTTCTACTGCTACCAACTGTTTATCCTCATAGGATTGTTTTTTCCTAGCATGTCGTAATCACTGGTGAATAAATATCCATCAATATTAAAAGCTTCCATAATGGCAGGAAGAAATTCCGCGTAATGACTTGGAACATGACTGGAAGCTTTTTGATAATAAAAATCGATCGACTTCGTTTCTAAAACGATCAGTGAGACCTTTAGGCTAAATCTTAGGGCATTCTAAGTGTGTATTTACTCTACTTACTTGATAGATTCTTTCCTTGATATTTCCAAGGGGATACAAGAGTAATTCCTTTAAAATCTGGCGCTTCATTGATTTGAATTTTTTTTAAATTTGACTCCAAGTGTAGCAACTCGAATACAATTTTATGTTCTTCGATGCATGCATGACATTTTTCGGGAAAATCTTTTGTAGGACCAACATTTCCGAAAATGCAAATTCATATTTATATTTCTTTTCTAAATATTCACTGGACAGCGCTGTTTATGAGCAGGTTCTATGACAAATTGTTGCTAGTGAGATGGTCTATAACAACAATAAGGGAATGTTCAAAGCTGACAGATAGGCTGGGGTTTGTAATGTTAGATGAATTTTTGCATCGAATCCAAAATAATTAAGAATTCCTTGCAATACAGTACACGTGATGGGGGCCGTACCATTGCTAATTTTGATAGGCTAAAGTCCTAGAATAGTTGAATTACAGTCGAGATTAATTTTTTGAGCTAACGAAGCACAAGTCGTTTGCCTAAAGAAAGGAATTGAGTGAAAAAGAGGGCTTCTTTGAAGAAAGATTAAAATCTGTTTGTTATTCCTAAGTGCGTAAATGCAATAATCAAAACATTTTTCAAGAATACTTTCATAATGGGCATCTAATCTGTAAAAAAGTAGTTCGAGCATTTCGTATAATTTTTTTTCAGTTTTCAGCCTGATTTTGCAAAAACTTGTTGCTTTTCCATAAAAAATGAAATTGAGTGCTTTCTTGTTTAAGAAATTGCATTATAAATTCACTCACCTTACGCAAGTAGGGATCTGTATGAGACTCTAAAGTTCAAAAACGCATCATTCTATCAACTCCAGTATCGAATTTAAATTTTTCAAGTTCTAAAAATGCTACGCGGTTTGCACG
>Ga0105046_10006580_pt1 | contig 18369 bp, 11 predicted proteins | sample MAT03_FD_78385 | JGI IMG/M metagenome (GOLD analysis project Ga0105046, IMG submission 78385) | Freshwater microbial communities from Lake Fryxell liftoff mats and glacier meltwater in Antarctica - MAT-03 (megahit assembly) | ecosystem: Environmental > Aquatic > Freshwater > Ice > Liftoff...
ACACCGGCGCGGGGATCGAGCTCGTCGTCGCGAAGAGCTTCCAGCGCATCTTCCAAGAGAACATGGTCTATAGCGGCCTGGCGTTCACCACCGACTTCTCGGTGCCCGAGCGCCTGCGCAGCGGTGAGGACGTCGATTTGGCCGCGCTCGCAGCCGAGCTGCCGCCGTTCTTTCGCGCCGTCGCGCGGGCCGGAGGCCTGCTGAAGTACGGCTCGGCGCTGCTCGCCGGCGATGTCGAGCCCTGCTACCCGACGACCGTGCCTGCGCGGCCGATGACGTGCATCGAGAAGATCGCCGCGCGTCGAGCATGGACCGGCACCGGCAAGCCGTTCGGTGTCGCGGCGGCGAAGCCCGGCGATCAGCTGCTGTGCGAGGCGGGGTTCCGCGGCGTGCACGAGTACACCGGCGGCATGGTGATGGCGCTGTACGGCGAGGAGTGGCTCGGCGCACCGGTCACGCGTCCCGAGCAGATTGCGGCGTTCGAGGACCACTTCGTGCTCATCGACGAGCCCACGGTACCGGACCTCGTCAAGCTAACCCGGCTGCTGCCGGCGCGACAGCTCCGCGACGAGATGATCGCGGCGAGCGATGCGAACGGCATCCGCGTGCATGGCCCCGGCCGTGCGTACGATGCGGGCGTCTGTCATCGCATCGTCGTCGAGCAGTACGCGCTGCCGGGCGACATCATCGTGCTGACCGACAGCCACACGCCGACGGCAGGTGTGCTCAACGCGTTCGCGTTCGGTGTCGGCTCGACGGCGATGGCGTTCGCGCTGCGCACCGGGATGATTCCAGTCACGGTGCCGAAGACGGTGCGCGTGTGGGTCGAGGGCGACGCGAAGGGCCTGTTATCGCCGAAGGATCTGATCCTCCATCTCATCGGCGATCCGTACTTCCGTGAAGAGCAGTGGCGCGAGTCGCCGACCGACACGTGCGTGATTCAGCTCGGCGGGCCCGGCCTCGATCAGTGGAACGTCGACGAGCTGTCGGTGCTGACGAACATGACCGTCGAAGGCGGTCTCATGACCGGCATCGTCGAGCCGTGTCGGGCACTGCGCGAGTTCCTCGCGAACCGGCGTCCGGGCGTGGACATCGAGTCACTGTGGGTCGAGCCGGACCTTGAAGCACAGTACGTGCGAACCGTGCGCGTGCACCTCGACGACGTGCCGCTCACGGTCGCGACGCCGGGTGACTCGCGCAATCGCCGACCACTCGCCGAGGTCGACGACGTGCCGATCCACAACATCGTGATCGCGAGCTGTACCGGCGGATCGCTCGCCGATCTCCGCGCAGCCGATGCGGTGCTGCGCGGGCGCAAGCTCGCGGGTGGCGTGCGCATGACGGTGACACCATCGTCGGCCGAGGTGTTCGCGGCAGCTCGTGCCGAGGGGATCCTCGATCGCTTTGCGAAGCTCGGTGCGGTGGTCACACCACCGGGCTGTGGCTCGTGCATCGGCAACGGGCCGGGAATCCCGCAGGCGGGCGAAACGACCGCGAGCACGACCAACCGTAACTTTGATCGCCGAATGGGCGCGCCGGGCCCCGTCTATCTCGTGTCGCCGGCAGTTGCGGCAGCAGCGGCAGTGACGGGCAAGCTCACGGATCCCCGCGCGCTGCCCCTCGTCTGAGTCGCAGGCTGAACGTGCTAGCCTGGCTCCGTGGGGCCTCTGTGCGCAGCGTGCCTGCTCGCGGCCCGGCTCGCGTCCGCCGAGGATGCAGCCGTTGGGGCACCTGCGCCCGCGAGTACGGCCCAGACCACCGACGCAGCGGCACCGAGCCAGGCGCCGGCTCCACCGCCCTCGCCCACTCGTCTCGCGCTTCGCGATCCGTTCGCGCAGCCTGGGGGCGCGCCGCCGTATCGCACGCCGGCGTCGCCCGACCTCATCGATCCGTTCACGCGTCCGCCGAGCAACGCATCGGCGCTCGCTCGTGACCTCCGCGACCCGTTCGTCGACGGCGCGCCGCGGCGCTGCTTGCCGAGCCTGGCCGGCGTGCCGGTGCAGCGCCCGCGTCAGCTCCCGCCCACGACGGTGCCGTGCACGATCGATACGCCGCTCGTGAATCCGTTCACGCCGCGCGCACCCGCAACGGCCGGCTGACGCACGCGGCGCGGCGTTGCCCGAGTCTGCCGCGGGCTGCTAGCGTCGCGGCGATGAAGCGAATCTCGAGCTATCTCGGCGGTGCATGGCAAGCGGGCGAAGGACACACGGCGACGCTCGTCAATCCTGCGACGACCGAGGCGCTCGCCGAGGTGGGGACGGCCGGTGGTCTCGGCGAAGCGCTGCACTGGGCGCGCACCGTCGGCGGGCCGAACCTGCGCGCGCTGACCTGGCAGCAACGCGGTGAGATCCTCGGCACGCTCGCGAAGCGCCTGCACGGCGCCCGCGAGGAGCTCATCGCGATCGCGGTCGCGAACGGCGGCAACACCCGCGGCGACGCGAAGTTCGACATCGACGGCGCGATCGGGGTGCTCGCCGGCTATGCCTCGATCAACGCGTCGTTGCCGGCGACGACTGGCCACCTCGTCGATGGCGAGTCCGTGCCGCTGCACAAGGGCAGCAAGCTGCGCGCGCAGCATGTGCTCACGCCGCGGCTCGGCGCGGCGATCCACGTCAACGCGTTCAACTTCCCGGCGTGGGGTATGGTCGGCAAGCTCGCGGTCGCGCTCGCGGCCGGCGTGCCGGTCGTGTCGAAGCCGGCGACCTCGACGGCGCTGCTCGCCTGGCGCATCGCGGAGATCATGCTCGAGTCGGGCGTGCTGCCGGCGGGCGCGTTCCAGCTGCTGCTCGGGCCTGCGGGCGATCTGCTCGACCACGTCGGTCGCCAGGATGTGGTCGCGTTCACGGGATCGGCGGACACCGGCGCGCTGATCCGTGGTCATCGCCGCGTCGTCGCCACGAATGCTCGCGTGAACATCGAGGCCGACAGCCTCAACGCGGTCGTGATCGGTCCCGATGTCCAGCCCGGCTCGGAGCTGTTCGATCTGGTCGTGAAGGACTGCGTGATCGAGCTGACGCAGAAGGCGGGACAAAAGTGCACCGCGACCCGGCGGATCCTCGTGCCGACCGCGCTGCTCGGTGATCTGCGCGACGCGATCGTCGATCGATTGCAGGCAATCGCGGCGAAGACGGGCGACCCGGCGAACGACGAGAACCGCATGGGGCCGCTGTCGAGCGCCGCGCAGCAGCGCGACGCGCGGGCCGGCATCCTTGCGCTGTCGAGTCACACGTCGCGCGTGGTCGGTGACCCCGAGCGCAAGACCTTCGCGGGCGTCGCGGACGGCGTCGGCTACTTCATCGAGCCGATCCTCCTCGAGGCGACGGCCGCGGCCGCGCTCGATCCGGCGGCGCCGTTCCACCACCACGAGGTGTTCGGGCCGGTCGCGACGCTGCTGCCGTACGACGGCAGCGTCGAGGCGGCGGCATCGATCGTCGCCGCAGGTCAGGGCTCGCTGGTCGGCACGGTGTACGCGGACGATCGGGAGTTCACGGCTCGCGCGAGCGTGGCGCTCGCACCGTCGCTCGGGCGCCTGGTGCTCGCGTCGGAGAAGATCGCGGCGGCCTCCCTCGCACCGGGCTGCGTGTTCCCTGTCGCGAACCACGGCGGTCCTGGGCGCGCAGGCGATGGCGGCGAGCTCGGTGGCAAGACCGGGCTCGAGTTCTACCTGCAGCGCACCACGCTGCAGGGCGGTGCCGCCGAGCTGGCACGACTCGTCGGCACCGAGTGACGCGAGCGCGGCGTCGGCTCAAGGGTTCGGCTTCGCCGGCGCCTTCGCTTCGGCGGCCTTCGCCTCCGGTGCCTTTGCGTCGGTGGGCGTCGCGGTGCCGCTCGGCGGCGTCGTCGGCCGCGCTTCGATGCGACCGTCGACACGCCCCTGCGCGTCGGGGGCCTTCGCATCGCCACGCGGCATCGTCGGCCGCGGCTCCGCCTTGCTGTCCGGCGCCTTCGCGTCGGGGGCCTTCGCGTCGGGGGCCTTCGCGTCGGGGGCCTTCGCGTCGGGGGCCTTCGCGTCCGCGGGCTTGTCGTCCGCCTTCGCGTCCGCCTTGCCCTGCGCATCCTCGTCGCCACCCTTGGCCTTTGCCTCGGCCGCGAGATCCGCGTCTTCCCAGCGCGTGCGCAGCTTGTCGACCCAATAGCTCCGCTGCTCCGACCCCGCCGCATACGGGAAGCCCGCAGCCGCGAGCTCCGCCCTGCGGAACGACGCATCACCGAGCACACCGAGCCCGAGACACCCGACCGCCGCCACGCCGACGACCACTCGCGCACCGCGGCCGGGCAAGGTCGGCATGTCGGTGCTGCCCGGCGGCCGGAAGTACATGCTGACGATGAGCCGCAGGTAGTAGTACGCGCCGACGACCGAGTTGAGCAGCGCGGCGATCACCAGCACGCGCATCATGATGTTGTCGTTCTCGAGCGCAGCCCGGAACAACCCGACCTTGCCGAAGAAGCCGACCGTCGGCGGCATGCCCATGAGCGACAACAGGCAGATCGTGAGCCCGAGCGCCATCGCGGGATGCCGCTGCGCGAGACCGGACCACTCGTGCGCCGTGGTGCCCTCGATCTTGTTCGCGCCGTACCAGCTCACGCACGCGAACGCACCGAGCGTCGCGACCGCATAGGTCAGCACGTAGAACAGCACCGCCGCGACGGAGAAGTCGCCGGTGAGCCGCGACCACTCGATCTGATCCGCCGGTCGCAGCGTGCCGACCGAGTACGCGTGGCCGTAGAAGTTCGCGGCCGCGACGATGCCGACGAGGATGTAGCCGACGTGCGCGATCGAGCTGTACGCGAGCAGGCGCTTCACGTTCGGTTGCCGCACCGCGGCGAAGTTGCCGACCGTCATCGTGAGCAGCGCGATCACGGCGACGACCGACGTCCAGCCGTATGGCGCCGTCGCGAGTCGCTGGGTCGCGAGCGTGCCGACGAACACCTTGAGCAGCGCCGCGAAGCCACCGATCTTCACGCCCGCCGCCATGAACGCGGTGGTCGGCGTCGGCGCGCCGTCGTACGCGTCGGGCGTCCACATGTGGAACGGCACCGCGCTGACCTTGAACAACAGGCCCGCGAGCAGCAAGAACACGCCCGGGATGAACAGGGCCGCCGGCGCCATGCCGATGACCGACTTGTCGACCGCGTCGGCGACCGCCTCGGGCGGCGGCAGGGCCTGGCCCGCGGCACGCAACGCCTCGGACTGCACGACGAGCTCGACGTACGGCTGCGCGGCGCCCCACGCCGTGAAAATCTGACCGATCGACGCCGCGAGCTGATCGAGGTTCGTCGTGCCGGTCGCGCCGTACATGAGCGCGATGCCCATGAGCAGGATCCCGGACGAGAACGCGCCCATGATGAAGTACTTGAGTGCCGCCTCGGATGACGCGCGCGAGTTCCACCGCGCGCCGACGAGCACGTAGATCGCGATGCTCATCGTCTCGATGCCGAGGAAGATGGCGACGAGATCGCACGCGTGGTTGAGGATCATCATGCCGAACGCGGCGATGAGGATGAGCGACTCCTGCTCGCCGTACTCGAACCGATGCGAGCGCGCGTAGTCGCCGGCGAACGCGATGACGCCGGCTGCCACGACGATGACGCCGAGGTCGAGCAACACCGAGAAGTGGTCGACCGAGAGGAGGCCGGAGAACACCGAGACGCCCGCGTCGTACTCGATCATGCCGAACTGCATGACGCCGAGCCCGGCCGCGATCGCGAGGCCGACGAGCGCGATGCGGCGCTGGAACCCGCGGAAGCCGGGGCCGGCGAACGCGTCGGAGAGCAACAGCAGCAGCGACCAGATCGCGACGGCCATCATCGGGCCGAGGTGCGAGAGGTCGGCGAGCGCGGTCGAGCCCGCCGACGCCACGGCGGGAATGGGTGCGGCGACGTCCGGAGCAATCATGGCGGTGATGGAGATCATGGGTTGCCTCCCGCCTTCGCGCCCGGCCGCGGCGGCGCCTTGCCTTCGCCTCTGGCGGGCGCCTTTGCGTCCGGGGCCTTCGCATCGACCTTCGCATCCGGGGCCTTCGCATCCGGCTTCGCGTCGGGTGCCTTCGCGTCGGCGGCCTGCTTCGCATCCGCCTCGGCCCGCGCTGCCGCAGCCTTCGCCGCGCTCGCCGGCCGCTCGTCACCGTAGACGCCGACGACGCGCGCGACAGGATCGGCGCACTTATCGACCACCGACCCCATGAGCACCGGCCCGGTGCCGTTCGCGTTGAAGATCGACGCGCAGCGCTTGAGATTGAACTCGGCGACGGCCGCTTGTGCCGTCGGGTCGATGCGGTCGAGGAACGGCTTCGGATACAGGCCCATCAGCACGATGAGCACGATGAACGGCACGAACACGAGAAACTCGCGGATGCTCAGATCCTCGAGGTCCGCGTTCTTCGGGTTCGACAGCGGCCCGAACATCAGCTTCTGGAACAGATGCAGCAGGTAGACGACGCCGAGGATGACGCCGGTCGCCGCGACCACGATGAGCACCGGCACCGCGAACAGCGTGAGGCCGCCGTGCGTGAACGTGCCGACGAGGATCAGGAACTCGCCGACGAAGCCGACGAGGCCCGGCACGCCGGCCGAGCCGAGCAGCGCGATGAGGAACACCGCCGCGAAGATCGGCATGACCTTCGCGATGCCGCCGAACTCGGAGATGAGCCGCGTGTGGCGGCGCTCGTAGAGCACGCCGATCGCCATGAACAGCGCCCCGGTGGTGAGACCGTGGGCGAGGCTCTGGAACGTCGCGCCCGTGAGGCCCTGCGTGCTCCACCCGGCGATACCCAGGACGATGAAGCCCATGTGGCTGACCGACGAGTACGCGACGAGCCGCTTCGCATCGCTTTGCACCCACGCCACCAGCGCGCCGTAGACGATGCCGATGACCGCGAGGATCGCGAGCACCTGCGCACCCTCGCCGGCCGCAAGCGGGAACAGCGGGAACGCGAAGCGGATGAGGCCGTAGGTGCCGAGCTTGAGCAGCACGCCGGCGAGGATCACCGAACCCGGTGTCGGCGCCTGCGTGTGCGCGTCGGGCAACCACGTGTGCACCGGGAACAGCGGCACCTTGATCGCGAAGCTGAGCACGAACGCCCAGAAGCACCAGAACTGCGCCTCGGGGGTGAGCACGACCTGCGAGAGGTCGGCCATGTCGAAGCTCCACACGCCGCCGGACGCCGTGTGGTGCTGCACCGCGAGGTAGATGATCGCGACCAGCATCAGCGCCGAGCCGACCATCGTGTAGAGGAAGAACTTGATCGCCGCGGCGACGCGCTGCTCGCTGCCCCAGATGCCGATGATCAGCGCCATCGGCACGAGCATCAGCTCCCAGAACGTGAAGAACAGCACGAGGTCGAGCGCGACGAGCGTGCCGATCATGCCGGCCTCGAGCACGAGCATCGCGGCGACGAATTCACCGCCGCGTTTTTCGATCGAGTTCCACGCGCCCCAGATGCACAAGGGCGTCAGCAGCGTGGTGAGCAGGACGATCCACAGGCTGAAGCCGTCGACGCCGACGTGATAGTGGACGCCGAACGACTCGATCCACGGCACGTTGGTCTCGAACTGCATGCCCGCCTTGCCGACCTCGAAGCCGGTAAACAGCGGGATCGAGACGAGCAGTTCGAGCGTCGCGAACGCGAGGCCCACGCCCTGGGCGAGACGGCGCTCGATCTGCGGCAGCGTCGCGACGACGACGGCGCCGAGGATCGGCAACACGATGAGGAAGGTGAGAAGGTCGTTCATGGCGCACCTGGGGCCTTGCGCTCGGGAGCTTTGCCTGCGCCAGGCCCACTGGGACTCGGCAACGGCTCACGCGGTGGCAAAGAAGGCGGCGCAGCACCAGCACCAGCACCCGCCGGCTGCGGCCGTGTCACCCGGTCCGGCCCGGCCTGGAACGAGAACCACGGCTCGTCGGTGAACAAGGTCGGGCCGTCGATGCGAATCGGCTGGGCACCCAGCGTCGGACGCAGGCCGCCGAGATCGACCGGATGTACCGGCGAGCTGCCGACCTGCGACACCGTCGGGTTCGCGTAGACCGACGCGAGCACGATGCCCACGCCGACGAGCAGCACCGCAAGGTACCGGCGCACGTTGCCGTTGTGCCAGACCCGGATGCGGTTGCCGAGCGCGCCGACCGTGCCCGAGACACCGCCGACGCCGACCCCGTCGACGAGGAGCTGATCGCCGACCTGGTAGCAGATGCCACCGACGATGCGCAGCGGACGAACGACGGCATTGCCGTAGATCTCGTCGACCCAGTACTTGTCGTGGCTCGCGCGGTAGAGCGGCCCGAGCTTGCTCGCGATCTGCTTCGCGTCGGCCGACGGGCCCTTCGCGTACAGCTTGCGCGCAAAGAAGATGCCGATGACGGCGACGCCGACCGACAGGCCCATCATGCCGAGCTCGATGCTCGACTTCACGAGCCCGTGCTCGTCGGCCAAGCCCTCGCGGACGCCGATGAAGTACTCGCCGCCGAACGTCGACGACAGCGCCGTGATCGGTGCGAGCCACTCACCGAGCACGTGCGGCAGGTGACCGGGCAGCACGTGCGGAATGCCGATGAAGCCGCCGACGGTCGCGAGGCCCGCGAGCACGACGAGCGGGAATGACATGATCCACTGCTCGTGGACGTGGTGCTCCCAGGTGTGGTGATCGCCGCGGAACTCGCCCTCGAACGTGAGGTAATAGAGCCGGAACATGTAGAACGCGGTGCTCAGCGCCGCGACAAGGCCGAGCCCGTACGCGACGTAGTTCAGCCCGGGCGACCACGCCGATGCGTTGGCGTACGCGTGCAGCAGGATCTCGTCCTTCGAGAAGAAGCCGGCGAAGATCGGGATGCCCGAGATCGCGAGGCACGAGATGAGGAACGTGCCCGCCGTCCACGGCATCTTCTCGCGCAGGCCACCCATCTTGCGAATGTCCTGGTTGTGGTGACACGCCTCGATGACGGCGCCCGAGCCGAGGAATAGACACGCCTTGAAGAACGCGTGCGTCACGAGGTGGAAGATCGCGGCGACCCACGCACCCATGCCCGCGGCGAGGAACATGAAGCCGAGCTGCGAGATGGTCGAGTACGCGAGGACCTTCTTGATGTCGTTCTGCGTGATGCCGATCGTCGCCGCGAATAGGGCCGTCAGCGCGCCGATGAGCGCGACGGTCGACATCGTGATCGGCGACAGCGCGAACAGCGGGTTGAGCCGCACGATGAGGTAAACGCCCGCGGTGACCATCGTCGCCGCGTGGATCAGCGCCGAGACCGGTGTCGGGCCGGCCATCGCGTCGGGTAGCCACGTGTAAAGCGGAAGCTGGGCGCTCTTGCCGGTGCAGCCGAGGAACAGCAGCATCGTCGCGACCGTCGCGATCGGCACGCCGAAGACGAGCTGGGTCACGAGCGGCGAGTCGGGGCCGCTGGCACACGCGGCCCTGATCGCGTCGTAGTCGAGGCTGTGCGTCACCGCGTAGATGAGCAGCATCCCGAGGATGACGCCGAAGTCACCGATGCGGTTGACGATGAACGCCTTGCGGCCCGCGCTCGCCTTCTCGCTGTCGGCGTAATAGTAGCCGATGAGCAGGTACGAGCAGAGTCCGACGCCCTCCCAGCCGACGAACGTGATGACGAGCGACTTGCCCATCACCAAGATGAGCATCGCGGCCATGAACAGGTTGAGGTACGCGAAGTACCGCCAGTACGACCCGTCCTTCGCCATGTAGCCGACGCTGAAGATGTGGATCAGCAGGCCGACGCCGGTGACGACCATGCACATCACCGCGGTGAGGCGGTCGATCATCAGGTCGAAGCCGACGACCGTCTCGCCCGACGCCATCCACGTCCACACGCGGTGCACGACGCGGTCGTAGCCGCCGGCGTACAGGGCCTCGAATACGATCGAGAACGTGTAGAAGCACGAGAACGCGACGGCACCGATCGCGACCAGGTGCACGACCTCGCGACCGATGCGGTCGCCGAGCGAGCGCATGATCCAACGCCCGAAGATCAGGTTGAACAGCGCCCCCATGAGAGGGAAAAGCGGGATCCAGCCGAGGGTGAGATTGGCTTCGTTCATGGGAGCCCGAAAGGAGAGGCCAAACCGGAGTTAGTCGCGCAGCAGCGCGAGATCGTCGATGTCGGTGCCGGTCCGCGCGCGGAAGATCGAGACGACAATCGCGAGCCCGACCGCGGCCTCGGCCGCCGCGACGGCGATCGTGATCATCGCGAGCACCTGACCGTCGGTGTTGCCCCACATGCGCGAGAACGTGACGAGCACGATGTTCGCGGCGTTGAGCATCAGCTCGATGCTCATCAGCACGATGAGGATGTTGCGCCGCAACAGCACGCCGGCCGCACCGATGAGGAACAGCGCGAACGCGAGGTAGAGAAAATGCGTGATGGGCAACATGAGTCGCTCCTCAGTTTCCGCCGTCGTGACCCGTCGCCGAGGGCTCGCCGAAGTCGCCGACCGGCGTCGGGCCCCCATCCTGGAGGGGGTCGAGCGGCGACGTGAGGCCGGCCGCTCGCCGCGCCTCGGGGGACATGCCGCTATTCGCGGCCTCTTTCTCGCGCTCGCGATGGCTGCGCGCGACGACGACCGCACCGATGACGGCCGCGAGCAGCATCAGCGAGATGGCCTCGAACGCGAACAGGTACTTCGTGAACAACAGTTGGCCGACGTCCTCGGCGCTGCCGAACGGCGGCGCACCGGGCCTGGCGATCGCACGCGCGTGCAGATCGGCGCCGGGCATCAGGAACTGGCGCGCGAGCGTGCCGACCAGCACCCACGCGACAAAGCCGCCCGCGACTACGAGTGAGCCGTAGTAGCCGACCTTCGCGATGCGGCTCGGCCGGCGATGCTCCGCGCGGCCGCGCTCGTCGACGTCGAGCACCATGATCACGAACACGAACAGCACCATCATGGCGCCGGCGTAGACGAGGATCTGGATCGCGGCGAGGAACGTCGCGTTGAGCAGCACGTAGCAGCACGCGACCGCGAAGAACGTCGCGACGAGCCACACCGCGGCGACGACCGGATTGCGCCGGCTGATCGTCGCGAGCGCACTGACGACGGCCATCGCCGCGAAGGCGTAGAACATGAGCTGTTCGCCGGTCACGCGGCCCCCCAATTGGAAGTCGGCGGCCGATGTGCGCCGCGCACCTTGGCCTCGAATTCGTCGCGGTACTTGGTGAGAAACGCGAGGGTCGGCCACGCGGCCGCGTCGCCGAGCGCACAGATCGTGTTGCCGGCGATCCCATCCGCGATGGAGGCCAACAGGTCGACGTCCCCTGCCCGCCCGTGATCGAACGCGATGCGATGCGCGACCTGGGCGAGCCACCCGGTGCCTTCACGGCACGGCGTGCACTGCCCGCAGCTCTCTTCGGCGAAAAAATGGACGATGCGCCACGCCATCTGGGTCATGTCGGTCGTGTCGTCCATGACGACGACGCCGCCGGAGCCCGCCATCGTGCGCAGCGTCCGGTTGCCGCCGAGATCGAACTTCTGGCCGGGGCGAACCTCGACCTCTTTGATGCGCTCGTCCTTTTGCAGCGCATCGAACTCGAACGGCACGTCGAGCTCGTCGGGTGCGAGCACCGGCATCGACACGCCGCCGGGGATGATGCCCTTCACCTTGCGGCCGCCCTTCACACCGCCGCACACCTCGTCGACGAGCTCGCGACCGGTGACGGTGAGCGGCAGCTCGTACACGCCGGGCTTGTTGACGTGGCCGCACACCGAGACCAGCCGCAGCCCGCCGGAGCGACCGGTGCCGAGATCCGCGAACGCCTTGCCGCCGTGCTCGATGATCCACGGCAGGTTCGCGAGCGTCTCGACGTTGTTGACGATCGTCGGCTTGCCCCACAGACCCTTCACGGCCGGGAACGGCGGCTTGAGCCGCGGCCAGCCGCGCCCGCCCTCGAGGCTCGAGAGCAGCGCCGTCTCTTCGCCGCAGATGTACGCACCGAGGCCGCGATAGACCGTCAGATCGACCGACACGCCGGTGCCGAAGATGCGCTCGCCGAGGTAGCCCTTCGCGTACGCCTGATCGATCGCGGCCTGCAGCACCTTGTACTCGCGGGCCATCTCGCCGCGGATGTAGATGTACGCGTTGCGGACCTTGAGCGCGACCGCAGCGATGATCACGCCCTCGATCATCGAGTGCGGATTCCAGTAAAGGATGTGCCGATCCTTGAACGTGCCGGGCTCGCTCTCGTCGGCGTTGACCACGAGATAGACCGTGTCGGCGTCCTTCGGGACGAAGCTCCACTTCATCGCCGTCGGGAAGCCTGCACCGCCGCGGCCACGCAGATTGCTCGCGGTGACCTCCGCCGCGATGCTCTCCGGCGCCATCGAGCACGCCTTGCGGGCGCTGCGATAGCCGCCCTTTTTCTCGTAGTAGTCGAGGTTCTTCGCGTCCGGGACCTCGAAGTGCTCGCTGATGATCTTGACGTCGAACAGTCCCATCTCGTCAGTTCCCCAATTCGGTGGGCACGCGGCCTTCGGCGAGGGCGTCGAGAATCGCGTCGATCCGCTTGTTGTCGAGGTTCTCGAAGTAGAGCGGGATCTCGGGGCGCTCGCGCTCGGCGATCTGCGCGACCGGGCCATAGCCGCACGCGGCGAGGCACTCGACCTCGGTCAGCGTGATGTTGCCGTCGGCGGTCGTGCCCTTGTTCGAAATGCCGAGTCGCTGCTTGCAGCGGTCGAACACGTCATAAGCGCCGACGAGCTGGCAGCCGATGTTCGTGCAGATCTGCAGGTGGAACCGGCCGGGCCGGGTTTGGTTGAGCATGAAGTAGAAGGTCGCGACGCCGGTCACGTGCGCGGGCACGAGGCCGAGGCGCTTCGCGACGATGTCGACGACCTCCGCATCGACGTGCCCAAACTGTTCCTGGGCGAGAAACAGCACGGGCAGGCACAGGGCCTTGCCCGCGCGGCCTTCGGGAAAGCGCGACCACAGTTGCTGGATCCGCGCCTCGATCTGGGTGGAGAGCTCTTTACCAGGCACGGCTTTTCGCGCCCGGAAGCTAGGATGGCGCTGCATTTTCGTCAATGGCCGGGTCGGGGCCGGCTGCGGCGGTACCCGAGGCGGGGCCCGAACCGGGGTCCGAACCGGGCTCAGTTGCCCGCGAGCGCGAGCTCCATGCAGACCGCGCCCAGCTGGGCCGCGGCGGCGCTGAAGTTCGGGGACGCGAGCACGGTCTCGTCCACAGTGGCGAGCTCGACGGGCGAAAAGCCGAGCTTCGCGCCGAAGAAGTCCGCTGCGGTGTTCGTGAGCAGATAGATCCGCCGCAGGCCGAGGCCCGCCGCGCGCCGCAGCACACCGTCGCCGAGCACCCACCCCAGGCCCGTGCCCCGACGCTCGGGCTGGACGGCGAGACCGAACAGGAATCCGAGATCACCCGCGACCTGCAGACTCACGCAGCCGATGATCCCGTCGGGCCCGCGCATGACGAGGGTCTCGAGGTCGCCCGACGGCACGATCGCCGGCAGGTTGTAGCGCCGCAACAGCGCGTCGATCGCGACCGCGTCCTCGGGCGCGCTGAACGTGACCGGATCGCCGAAGCCGAACAGCAGCTTGTCGGCGAGACCACCGAACGCACCCGACGTCAGCATCAGCACGGTATCGCCGGGCACCGCGGCGTCGAGTACCGCCGCGGCGAGGCCGGCGATGTCCTCGAACGCGCGGGCTTTCACGCCACGCGCCGCGATCCCGCGCGCGAGCTGCACGGTGTCGAGGCGATCGTTCTCGGGGATCTTCTCGGGCTGGAACAGCGGGCCGACGTAGACGGCGGTCGCGGCATCGAAGCTCGCCGCGAACGCATCCGCGAACGCGCGACGTCGAGACGATGACGAGCGCGGCTCGAAGCACACGTGCAGCGCCTGCTCCGGGAACTGCTTGCGGATCGCCGTGACCGTGAGCTGCACCGCCGTCGGGTGATGCGCGAAGTCCGACATGACGCGCACGCCCTGGGCCATGCCGACCAGCTCCTGCCGGCGCTTCACGCCGCGGAAGCTGCGAACCGCACGGCGGATCGCCTCGAGCGATGCACCGTCGCCGCGCGCGAGGGCGATCGCGCCGAGCACGTTGCCGAGGTTGTAGCGGCCGATGAGCTGCGTCGTGAATTCACCGAGGCTCTCGCCGCGCTCGAACACCTCGAAAGTGCCGCGGCGGCCCGGCGCGCGCGGATGCTGCAGCGCGCACACGTCGGCGCCGTCGGGCCCCTTCGCGTGCTCGGGCATCACGCGGTACGTCGTGATCTTGCACCGCGCGGTCGCAGCGATGCCCATCGCCTCGGAGTCCTCGGCGTTGACGACGAGCTCGCCGGTCTCGGGGATCGTCGCGACGAACGCTCGGAATGCGGCGCGCACCTCGTCGAGATCCGCGAAGATGTCGGCGTGGTCGTACTCGACGCTCGTGAGGATCGCGCGTGCCGGCCGGTAGTGGAGGAACTTGCTGCCCTTGTCGAAAAACGCGGTGTCGTACTCGTCGCCCTCGAGCACGAGCGCGCGCCCCGAGCCGAGGTGCGCACCGAGTCCGAAGTTGAGGGGCACGCCGCCGACGAGGAAGCTCGGATCGGCACCGGCGCAGTGGAGGATCCACGCGACGAGGCTCGTCGTCGTCGTCTTACCGTGGGTGCCTGCCACCACGAGGCTCGTGCGTCCCGGCAGCAGCAGCTTCGCGAGCATGCTCGGGAAGCTCTCGAGCGGCAGGCCGAGGCGCACGGCCTCGACGACCTCGGGATGATCCTTGCTGCAGACGTTGCCGACGACGATGCAGTCCGGCGACCACGCGAGGTTTGCCGCGGCGAATCCGAGCATCACCGGGATCTCTGCGCGCGCGAGTTGCTCGGACATCGGCGGGTACACAGCGGTGTCGGAGCCGCGGACCTCGTGTCCCGCGTCCTTCAGCAGGCGCGCGAGAGCGCCCATGCCGGTCCCTGCAATCGCGATGAAGTGCACCCGCAAGCGGCGCGAGATATGGCCGACGCGCCACCCGCGGTCAACCTGCGTGGGCGCGAGCACGCCTGCCCCGGCGCGCGACGACCCGAAACGCGGGGGCCTGATGTGGTGACGCTGACACTTGGCGCGTCGCGTGATCGACTGCTCGCGGCTGCCGGCGGTACCGCGGTGCGAACGCCGATTCGCATCGCTGGCCCACTGGCTGTTCGGCCGGTTCCCGTGCTACGGACGACGGAGGATGCAGGGGATTGCCATGGACGATCGTCGCGTACATCCGCGCACCGCAGTGTCGTTGCCCGCCCGTATCTTTGCGGACGAGCGCTTGATGCTCACCGCGAGCACGCTGGACGTGAGCATGAGTGGTGCGCTGTTGCACGGTCATGCGCGCATCGGCATCGGCGAGCGCGTCCGCGTGGAGGTGCCGCGCGGCGGGACGCGCAACCCGTTGGTGCTACGCGCCGAGGTCGTGCGGCTCGAGGAGCCGAGCGAGAACCAGCGTCGGCACGGGCTCGCGCTGCGCTGGGTCGATCCCGGTCTCGCGGACGTCGCCGCGCTGGCGTCGTTGCTTCGCGATCGCCGCTAGTCTGCGACCGCGGCGAAGCGAGTCGCGGGCTCGCTCTGTCGCGCGCGGCGCTGCAGCAGTCGCGCGTGCGCCCACACGCATGCGAGCGCAGCTGGCGTGATGCCGGCGATGCGTGCTGCCTGCGACGTGCCGCTCGGGCGCACGACGGCGAGCCGCGTCGCACATTCGCGCGACAGGCCACCGATCGCGAGGTAGTCCACATCGGGTGGAAGCGGTAGGTCGGCACGCTCGTCGTGCATCCGTGCGATCTCGTGGCGCATCCGTTGCTCGTAGCCCGCATATAGTAGGATCGCGTCGGCCCGGGCGGCGAGCGCCGGCGTCACCTCGATGCCTGCCGGCTGCCCGGCTGCGAGCGCGCGTGCAGCCTGATCGCGACGATGGGCACGATCGCGGCGCACGGCGTCGACGAGACCGGCCGCGTGCGCGAGGTCGGCGAGCCGGACGTCGGCGTTGTCCTCGCGCAGGACGATGCGGTACTCGGCGCGCGATGTGAACATGCGATACGGCTCGTCGGCTCCCTGCGTGACGAGATCGTCGACGAGCACGCCCGTGTAGCCTTGATCGCGACAGACGACGAGCGGCGCGCGATCGAGGACGGCGAGCGCCGCGTTCGCACCCGCGACGAGGCCCTGCGCACCAGCTTCTTCGTAGCCGGACGTGCCGTTGACCTGGCCGGCGAAGAACAGCCCGCGCAGGTCCTTGCTTGCGAGGCGATGATCGAGCGCGCGGGCATCGAGCGCGTCGTACTCGACCGCGTAGCCGTCGCGCAGGAACACCGCGTGCTCGAGGCCGGCGATCGTCGCGATCATCTCGCGCTGCACATCGCCCGGCAGGCTCGTCGAGATGCCGCTCGGATAGACGCTGTGTGTGTCGAGCCCCTCGGGCTCGAGGAACACTTGATGGCGCTCACGATCCGCGAAGCGCACGACCTTGTCCTCGATCGACGGGCAGTAGCGCGGACCCTTGCCGACGATCTTGCCGCTGTACATCGGCGATCGTGACAGGTTCGCGGTGATGACCGCGTGCGTGCGCGGGTTCGTCCACGTCAGATGACAGGCGACCTGGGCGAGTGTCGCGGGTGCGGGCGCCGGATCGTCGGCCCAGCAGAAGCGCGGCGTCGGCTCCTCGCTCGGCTGCACCTCGAGATCGCCGTAGTCGATCGTGCGGCCGTCGAGTCGCGGCGGCGTGCCGGTCTTGAGCCGACGCAGCACGAAGCCGAGCGCAGCGAGGTGCTGCGAGAGCCCGAGCGCGGGCGCTTCACCGACGCGGCCACCCGGCGTCGCGCGCTCGCCGGTGTGCAAGATGCCGCCGAGGAACGTGCCGGTCGTGACGACGACCGCATCCGCGTCGATGCGCGATCCATCCCCGAGCACGACGCCGCAGACACGATCGGCGTCGGTGGAGAGCGCGACGACGAGCCCTTCGATCACCGTGATACCCGGCGTCCCGAGCAACGTCGCGCGGGCGTGCTCGCCGTAGCGGCGCTTGTCGACCTGCACGCGGGTCGATCGCACTGCCGGCCCCTTGCTGCGATTGAGGACCCGCGCATGGATCCCGCATGCATCCGCGGCGCGAGCCATGAAGCCGCCGAGCGCGTCGATCTCCTTGACGAGGTGGCCCTTCGCGACGCCGCCGATGCTGGGATTACATGGCGTCTGGCCGATCGTCGCCCGCGATCCCGTGACCACGAGCACCGACGCACCGATCCGTGCGGCCGCAAACGCGGCCTCGAGCCCGGCATGGCCGGCACCGACCACGAGCACGGTGGGCATGGCGGCGCGATCGTAGTGCACGCCCGTCCGCTTGCCCAGGGCGCGCTGCGTTACCATCCTTCGACGATCATGGCAGGGTTCGTTTCGCTGGTCGGTGCGGGGCCGTGGGATCCCGATCTGCTCACGCTCGCGGGGCGCGATCGACTCGCGCGTGCACAGTGCGTGATCGCCGACTACCTCGTGAACCCGTCGCTGCTCGTGCACTGCCCCGACGATTGCGAGGTCCACCAGCGACAGGCGGGACCGAGCGGCCGCGTCGAGCTCGAGCAAGCGGCCACGAACGCGCTGATGCTCGAGCGCGCGCGCGCGGGGCTCCGCGTCGTGCGGCTCAAGGGCGGTGATCCGTGCATGTTCGGGCGCGGCGGCGAAGAGGCGCAGGTGCTCGCTGCGGCCGGCATCGCGTTCGAGCTCGTGCCCGGTGTGAGCGCGCCGATCGCTGCACCGCAGTACGCCGGCATCGCCGTCACGCATCGCGATCACACGCCGGCGGTCACGTTCGTGTCCGGCTGGGAGGCGTACGACAAGGCCGGCCTCGCGGTGCAGTGGGAACACCTCGCGCGCTCGGCTGGCACGATCGTGCTGCTGATGGGTGTTCGCAACGCGCGCGACAACGCGACGCGACTCGTCGCCGCTGGGCGCGATGCATCTACGCCGACCGCCGCGATTCGCTGGGGCACGCGGGGCATCCAGCGCACCGTTGTCGCGACGCTCGGTACGATTGCCGATGCGATCGAGCGCGAGGGACTGCGCGCGCCGGCGGTGCTCGTCGTCGGTGACGTCGTGGATCTGCGGCGCGAGATCGCGTGGTTCGAGCAGCGGCCGCTGTTCGGCAAGCGCGTGGTCGTGACCCGCAGCGCGCCCGGTGCGAGCACGCTCGCGAGCGCGCTCGGTCGTACTGGTGCCGACGTCGCAATCGTGCCGTGCCTCGCGATCGTACCGCCCGACGATCCGGCAGCGTTCGATCGTGCGATCCAGAACATCAGCGGCCACAACGGTGTGATCGTCTCGAGCCCCGCCGCCGCCGAGGCGTTCCTCGCCGCGATCGTGCGCGTCGGCCTCGATGCGCGTGCGCTCG
>Ga0105046_10006581_pt1 | contig 18368 bp, 10 predicted proteins | sample MAT03_FD_78385 | JGI IMG/M metagenome (GOLD analysis project Ga0105046, IMG submission 78385) | Freshwater microbial communities from Lake Fryxell liftoff mats and glacier meltwater in Antarctica - MAT-03 (megahit assembly) | ecosystem: Environmental > Aquatic > Freshwater > Ice > Liftoff...
ACTCAAAGCATGCATGAACACCCTGTCAGAACGATTTGCCAACCACCCCGAAGCCCGCGCCACGTTGCTGGCCATGAAGCGTTTCACGCCGTGGCTTTCGGTGTTCTCTTGGTTCTTGCTCATAAGCTCCTTGGTGCTGACCGCGGTTCACTGGCTACGCAGCCGCGTGCGTTCAGCGTCTCCAACGGTTGGCTTAGTTCTTTCATGAAAAGCGTTAACTTAATATTGCGGGTTGCCGCAAACGTTTCGTCGTGTGCCGCCCTGTGGATATGCGGTGGCTTCGCCCATGCCGAAGAACCTAAATGGGTGGATCAAACCGTTGAAGAATCCATTGTAGATCTGCCCGAAGCAAAGGTTGCCGACGTTCGCTCTCCCCGTTTCGAAGGTGGGCTTATGTTTGGCGGCTACCTTTTGGGACGCGATTTAGAGTTGGGCGTTCCTGATAAGCCCGGCTTTGTTTCGGGACCACGAACGCTCAATGCGATTACCGGTCTCCGGTTTTCAGTGGAGGCCTTGCCGCGTTTGCAAATTGAGATCGAAAGCGGCATTGCCTCTACGAAGGATCGCGAAGATCACATCAGCGCAACTATCATCACCGGACGACTTCAAGGAGTTGCTGAGGTTGACATCAACAACTTCTTTGCAAAGCAACATTTTCGTCCATTCGTTCTTGCTGGACTGGGTTTTGCAAGCATTGTGAGCACGGACGGCAGCGTTGACGCTCTTGGCAACCATTACGGTTTGCCAAACAAGGACACAGACGGCGAATTTCACGCCGGGGTAGGGGTGAAATGGGATCCACACGAACTCGTAACTTTTCGTTCCGACTTGCGCATCTACCAGATGCCCAACACAAAGAGCCAAGGTCTCACCTCGACCTGGGAGCTGACCATCGGCGCCAGTTTCAAGTTTGGCCGAAGGTGGGGACGCGAGCTTGCGGAGTGAAACAATGAAAACCGCCTTTCTCACTCCTTTTGCTTTGGTGGCGGTGCTGACTTCAAGTACGGCGAACGCCTATCCTTTCGCTGGTGCCGCCTCGGCGCGCAAGCTAATGGCTGAAGTGTTGGCGAAATGTCCTGGTGCAAGTGCTTTGTCATTTGTAGGCAGTGGTTCAGACAAAGCCGAAGAAGCGCTTTTGTTGCAGCAACAACAAATCGCGCCCATGGCGCGCGATCTTGGCGCCGCTCTGACGTGCCAGGCACCCTCCCCGGGCGAAGCGGAAGGCCTGCTGGTGGGTTTGGACGCCGTGGCCGTGATGGCGGCACGGACCAGCGTGGGCGGGTGCACCAATGGATTTGCGGGTGGGGCCACTTTCAGCGTTGAAGATCTCAACGGCGCTCCTGGTTTGCAGTGCCCTGGCTGCGTGGCCGATCAGTATCAACTGGAAGATTGGAAAGACGCACTTCGTTTGGTTTTCCTGGGAATGCCGCACGGCACTTTCGGGGATCTTTCCAAGCAAGATTGCAACAGCGATGTTCGTCATAGTTTGGTCAACCGTTGGTCTGCGTTGTTCGGCGGCTCTTGCACCACGGGGAACTGCAGTTCGCTTGCACACGCGTTTCGTCCGGGCGACCAACTCGACAAAACGGCTCTCTTGTTGAACTTATTGGGACTTTCGCCCACAGGGCCTGTAAATGCGTTTTGCAACGGCGTGGGTGCGCCCGCCTTTCCTGCGACACCAAATGCGAAGAGTGCGCTGACAGATTTCTGGGACGGCGATCCGATTCGCCGCCCTTGTGATTCAAAAGATCAAGTATGCGGCCCCGATCATACGCTCGGCCTGGTGCTTCCCATCTCTGTTCCGGACAACTCACCTTCAAGCACGAACTACCCCTCGCAGCCCTGTGGATTCGGATTGTGTCGGTTCTTGTTAACCAATCAATTGGTGCTTACCTGCCCCAATGGCAAACCGCAGTTGTTTGGCAAGTGCTTTCAGCAAGTGGCTGATCTTGGCAACAACCAATTCACCGCGGCCTGCATCCCCAACCCAGGGTTCACGTGTTTTGGAGGAGGAAGCCAAGACGGGCGCGTTTACAATAAAGCTGTGCTCAATCCCAATGGTACCTACGCTGTTGACAAAGCAGGTCGTGCCAACACCGGTGCATTCTTTCGTTTGCACAGCACCACCGCGCGTGGCACTGGCAGCACGTGTCAACGTTCGAACGAAATGCAGCAGCTCGCGTGCCTTACTCAATCGACGGGGTGTAGTTTAGGTGTGGCAAGCATCGATAGCGCGACTGGAACCAACGGCATTACCGCGTTGCCAATCAACGGCGTTGCTCCCACCTTGCAGAACGTTAGAAAGAAAGCCATCAGCGACAAAGAGCCCGGGGCCTATCCGATGACCACGCGTGTTTTGTTCAATTCAATGAGCGGCGTGGATGCTCTGACCGCAATCGCAGAGAATAACCTGCTGGGTTGCTTGAATAGCCCGACGTTGCTTCAAACCGCACTTTCGGTGGCTGGCATGTGGTCGCTTGAAACAGAACCCAAGTGCGTAGACTTCGATGAACGTTCCTGCGGCACCACCTTGTTCAACAAGAACGCGTGCAACAAACGGTTGTACAATTGGTGCCCCACCATCAGTGGACTTTTCGTTTCGCCAACCACCACAAGCGTTGGCGGCACAATCAGTTTGTTTTCGTCGGTGGATGATCAAGATGGAAGCATCGACCCTATAGATTACATTTGGTCCGCGACTAGCGGAACGTTTGCGAACCGTTTTTCCAAGACCACAAAATTCACGTGCACCGCGGTGGGATCGTTTGAAATTTCGCTTGCGGTTTGGGACGGTGCCTGCAGATCAGATGCGTCGGTTCCCGTCACTTGTGTGGCTGCGGTCGCGAACCCCTAACAGCAAAGTGTGGTCATGAAACTGGCATACAGATGTTGGAGCGTCGTCGCGTTGTCACTTGCGGCCTGTGGTATGGAACCGGATGATGCTTCGGATGCCAATTTAGCACCCGGAACGATCGAATTGGCTTTGTCACTGGGCGGTGGAACAATCGTGACAACGGTTTCCTTCGCCGTCACCCGCAACGGGCAAAGCACTCTTTCGGGACAGATACCCGTTTCTGATCCGCTGGCCACCGTGTCAGCCTTCTTGGGCGGCATACCGGCTGGCTTTGGCTACGATCTGAAACTGCAGGCGGTATCAACCGATCTTCTGACAACCTGCCAAGGCCAAGCCACCTTCGACATTGTTGCTGGGCTTACAACCTCCCTGAATATGAGGATGGATTGCCGCAAAGTGAACGGCCGAGGTGGCGTTGCCGTAACCGTGACGACGAACTTCTGTCCGCGGATAAAGTTGCTGGTTGTTAGTCCCAACGAAGCGGGGTACGGCAAGAGCATTTCGTTGAACGCCACCGTTGAAGATCCCGATGGCCCGATGCCTGCGTTGTTGTGGTCGGCCACGGGCGGCGGTTTCAGCAATACCGCAATACCAGTCACAAGTTACACCTGCTCAAAGTCAGGATTGCAGACGATTACCTTGCTTGTTTCTGATGCTCAATGCACGGATTCGATGACGGCCAAGGTGAACTGCTTGCCCTGCGGAAGCGCAGATGTTGATAAGAACGGCGTGCTTGATTGTGAAGAAACGCTGATCAAGAACGGCGAGTTTCGTACGGATACTTCCGGCTGGAATTTAGAAGCTGAAGTAACAAAAGAGTTTTTTGGCTTGGACGCCGATCAGAGTTCTAGCTCTGGGGCGGTGCGCGTAAGCAACACCTTGGTGGCTGATTCTCCGGCAACGACGATGTCGGGTATCAGCCAATGTGTTGCTGTTGTGCCTGGAGCAAAATATCTGTTGTTCACCCAAGCGTTCATACCGGTGGGGCAGGGCAATGGTTTTGCTGCCAACAGCCTGTTTTTCTTCTCGAACGCAAGCTGCAAGGGCTTCTTGGTTGACGTGTTTACCTCAGACACTTCCAGCGTCTTGAACACTTGGACAAAGTCGATCAGCCGCCCGGTGGCACCAACCACGGCCCAGTCAGTGTTGGTGCGCTTGGTGGTGGGCAAGCCTTTTCGTCAGCCGGGCCTGCAAGTCTTATTTGATAACGTGTTGTTTCGGCGAGACCAGCCCTAGTTCACCCGTCACGAAATGTTGGCTAACTGGCACACACCGATGGGTGTTGTCGGCGTAAGCGTGCGGCATCCTAGCCGCTCCTAACTTTTCCCGAGGCCCTACATGTTGAAACGCTCCGATTTTGCCCGACGACTTCCGCTGGCATCGCTTCTAGCCTTGTCGTTCGCGTATTTAGCTAGCTGCGGTGACTACTTGCCGCCTGGCGACGAGATCACAGGCGGGCCCGGAAGTGTAGGTCAGGTGAATGTGGATGCGTCAGTCACCGGAGGAGCGACGGTGGGAGGCGGTGGCGAGGGCGGAGAAGGTGGCGAATCTTTGCCGGGCACAGCGGGAAGTGGTGGCCAGGCGGGAGGTGTCGGGGGCGCGGCAGGTGGTGGCGCCGGGGGCATGGTGCCATCCGCTTGTTCCGTGTGTGAGCAAACGAAATGCAAAGTACCGGTGTCAGCAGGGCCGATACCAACCGTTTACCCAGACTGCTATGAGGACGAGGGTCTGGCGCTTGAGGGAAAGCGCGCCGGAACGAAGCGAAAGGAACTGTGCGCCGCCGTTGTGGAATGCACCCGACGGACCAAGTGCATTATCGCAGACCCCCCCTTCACGCCCGGAGATGCCATTACACCAGGAAGGTGTCTGTGTGGATCCGTCAGCGATGCCAAGTGCTTGGATGACCAAATGTCGACGGGCAACGGTGCCTGCATCGCAGAATTGGAAGCGGCCGGGGAAAGCCTGGCGGGTGCTGTTGTTGCGGAGCGGCTGCGAGACCAGGCGTTCGCGATAGGCCGTGCCATTAACTACGTGCACCTTTGCGACTACACCCTTTGCTACGCAGAGTGCTCTGGTGGACCCGTTACGGGCCAGCCAACAGGCGGGGCCGGAGGCGCCTCGAATTCGGGCGGCGCAGGAGGCGCTGCGGGGTCGCCGGCAACAGGCGGCATATCAGGTTCGGGCGGCAGCGGATCCGGTTCAGGTGGAATGATCGGATCGGGCGGCGCAGCGGGAGGCTCGCCCGGTAGCGGTGGTTCAGCTGGGGCGGGCGGCTCACCCGCCAGCGGCGGTTCGACAGGCAGCGGAAGCGTAGGAACCAGCGCCAAATGTTTAACGTGCGAGGCGATGAGCTGTTCACAGACTGAAGCCGGCTGCAGCCTTTTCGAGGGCGCCCGGAAGGCAGCTTGTGAGGCTTGGGTGGCTTGCATCCGTACGCCACGTCAGAAAAGCTGCGTAGAGGTTAAGGATGGTGTGGCAGATGTTCAGAAATGTTACTGCGGGACGAAAAGCGACAGCCAATGCCTTTCAGGCAAAGGCGATGGCGTTTGTAAGGCCGAAGCCGAGCGGGCCTCGGAGCTTGAACCGTGCACGGCTGAAGAAACGTCTAGTGGTACGTGCGCGGAGCGGCAGGCGACCGATGTTGCAGTAAGGTTCCGAGACCCGGCGTTTCCGATCGGGCCCGGAAGCAACTTGATGTTCTGCGACTTCGAGTCTTGCAATCCAGTTTGCACCGCTGTCACGAATGATCCCCCACCTGGAGGCGCAGGAGGCGCAGGCGGCACACCCACGGGCGGCATCAGCGGCGCAGGTGGCACGCCCACGGGCGGCATCAGCGGAGCAGGTGGCACGCCTGCAAGCGGCGGCAATGGCGGCACAACAACGACTGGCGTTCTTGTGAATCCCGACTTCAACCTCGACACATCAGGTTGGGCCGCCGAATCAAGCGTTGTGCTGCTGTTCAACGCAGAAGACGCAGAGGCCCGCAGCGGCTCCGGATCCGTGGATGTCACAAATACCGTGTTCGCGGTGAACGTGAACAGCACCTCATGGGCAGGAGGCGCGCAATGCGTGGCCGTAGCGGCCGACACAACCTACGCGCTTACAGCCAAAGCCAAAGTGCCCTCCGACAGACCCACTGGCTCCGCGGGCATTGATGTGCGCTTCTTCGCCTCAGCGGAAGGATGCAAAGACACCGCGACTTTCGGCGACCCAAGGTTCACTACAATACCGAACGGGGCTTGGAAGGATGTGGCTGTCACAGCAAAAACGCCCGTAGGCGCGCGCTTCATGCTTGTGCGGCTGATTGCGGTAAAAGCCTTCTACGAACCTTCGCTCACCGTGCGCTTCGATAAGATTCGTCTTACGAAAATGCCCTAAGCCAAACGCTGACGCAAGTTGAACCGCCGCCGGAACGCAACAGCCAATATCAACCCCACGGTCACAACGCCCATCATCAACACGCGCCAGTCCGCCAAGGCTCGACGCCAAGGTGGCTTCAAGCTGGCCGTTCCCTGCTTCATCATATCTATAACGTCGGCTGATAACTTTTGCTGTGACGCCAAGGCCACCCATCGTTCCGCGGCTGGCTTGTCGTTGTTGTTCACTGCCACTGCCCACTGAAGCGAGATGGCCCGTGCTGTGTTGGGATTTAACGTTGCCAAACCTGCCGCACACTCGGCCAATAGCTTCTTGTTCTTTGTTCGCTTTGCAACGTCACATTCAAGGTCGAACCCCACGGCCTTGATCTGGTTGTCTTTCGTTGTGTCGCCCTCTTTCTTAAGGTGCGCCACGCTTGCAACGATGTCGTCGATCTGCGCCTGCGGCAGGGGATCAGGTTGCGAAAAAATAAGCTGCGCCAAACGGGCGTGATCTGAAACCTTGGATCCAGAGCGCGACAGCGCGCCTTTGCAAGCAACGATCGCTTCTTTGATCTGGCCAGCCTTTTCAAGCGATTCACAAAGTTTCGTGAATCCGATTGCAACGTCAGGAACCGCAGCGGCGACAGCGTAGAAATACTTTGCAGCGTCTGCGTGCCGGTTCCCCTTCGTGGCACGCTCGGCGCGGTCCAGATTTTCTTGCAGGAAGTACCCAAAGTCCATTGGATATTGGTTCCGCTGCGCCTCGGTCGGGATGTTCGAGCTAGGGTTCTGGTCGTCAATTGGGAATCGGTTGGGAATGTCGATGTCAATCGGCTTGCCTTCCTGTGCCCTAGCGGAATGCGAGGACGGCAAGCAAAGCAAAACCACGGCGGCGACAATGGCAGAAACCGCCGAGCTGCGAGCTTTGATTCGTCGCAACGTCCAGTGCGCCGCTGTTCCCAGAAGGCCAGCAACAAGAACCAACCACGCCGCCGCAATTGACCACGGCATATCGGCTTTCACCTCAGCCAGGGTTTCCTGTGCGTCGGCATGTTTCAAATATCGTTCCTTCAAGGTTTCAGTGCACGTATCGATCATAGCTTCATCTCCAAGTCTTTTCGCCAAATGGCAGCGGGCGATAGCGCTGTAGTAATCGCCCCAGCGGCCTGCGCCGCGCGACAGAATCACGGCCTCGTAAAGATCCTGAGGGGACAATGGCCCATCGCCAAGCATGTATGCGTGAACAAGGTCTGTCATTTCCTCGGGCGCGGTGTTGGCCTTTAAGGAAGCCTTGCACACCTCGATCGCGCGCGCCCGATCTTTGGATTTGATCGCCGCCTTACACCCCAGCCGACCTTGCAGCGTTTGGGCTTCGGAGCTGGCCGGACACAGCAACCCACAGAACATCAGAAAACTGCAGAAAACCCAGCGCATTATGCAATTCCGTACCGCTTGAGCTTTTCGTAAAGCGTGGAAGGCGCGATGCCAAGAACGCGGGCAGCATGCAGTTTGTTGCCATGGCTTAGCGCCAAGGTTTGCGAGATCGCAACGTTTTCAAGACTTTCTAAAGTTCGCCCGCCCAACGCGAGTTCATTCATGGCAGGCGATTCGCAAGTCGATGGCATCAGGCGAATGTGGTGTGGCTCTAAAGTGCACCCATCAACAAATGCCAAGGCGCAATCCAGTGTGTTGCGCAGCTCGCGCACATTGCCGGGCCACGCGTGCGCCGAAAGAAACTCGAAGGTTTCGGGTGGAACGTCAACTTCTGGACGCCCGAGCTCAACAAGCAATCTAGACAAAAGTGCAGGCAAGTCGTCCTTGCGCTCGCGCAGCGGCGGCAATGAAATTACAGCAGCGGCGAGACGAAAGTATAGATCCTCTCGAAACTTCTTCTCGGAAACCAGTTGCGCCAAGTTGCGGTTGGTTGCGCAAACGATGCGAACGTCGATTTGATGTTCACGGGATCCCCCAACCCGTCGCACAAGGCGGTTGTCCAGCACGCGCAGGAGGCGAGGTTGCAATTCCAGCGGCAACTCACCAAGTTCATCAATGAAAAGGGTCCCGCCTCGGGCCCGCTCGAACGCACCTTGGTGATCGGCGTGAGCCCCGGTAAACGCGCCACGCTCGTGCCCGTAAAGCTCACTCTCGACTAAATTCGGTGGTACAGCACCACAGTCAAACACCACGAAAGGCTTTGCGGCCCGGCAGCCATTGTCGTGCAAAGCATGAGCAACTACGTCTTTTCCACTGCCCGTTTCACCCAAGATAGCCACGGTCACGTCGGAGTTGGAAAGCCGACCGACCAGTGTGGCGATCTCCCTCATTTTCGGTGACTTTGCTGACAGTTTATCTGTCAGTTCCGACCGCGTTGCACGTGGCGGAACGCGCCTAGGCAGAACCGCCAAGAGCCCGCGGTGTTCAATGTTAAGGGCCGTGCTAGCTGTTTGCATGGACATGGCTCCCGGTGTGTGTAGTCGTTTCTTGTGGCATTAACAACCACCCCGTTATAGCCGCGGCATCAGCTCCGCAATGTGACGGTTCGGCTCCCGATCGTTTACGAACAGGTGACAAACCGTTCGAAAATCGTTCTGTGACACTCCGGTTTCCGGGCACTAGCAGTTTCCGTGGAGCACAAGGGTCATTCGGTTCGGTACGAAAATGTTGGAAAGCTGACACATGAATTGATGTGCGACAGCGCAAAGGTCCGCCATCCTTTCGCGTGCGATCTCGAACGAACGGGCACCCTATGAATAGAACCTACGCTTTTTACTTGTCCTTGCTTGCGGCCGTGCCGATGTTTTCGGCGGCGTGCAGTGCTCCTGGCGGTCCGGGGGCATTTCCTGCGGAGCCGGTGGGAGTGCCTGAACCAGGTCCAGCCCCATCGCCCACTTTGGCAGTATGCCAGCCAGCCAAAGCCTCCGAGACGCTGACTGCCCGCAGCTCGGCACTCAACCTTTCTGGAGGGCCAAAGGCCGGACCGTCAACGATGTTTACTCAAGACCTTTTCGAGTTGTTTAACTCGAACTGTGGCTCGTGCCACGTGCGCGGAAATCAAGGCAACTTCTCGATCACCAGGGCGACCTTCGCTTCAAAGATGGACGACATCGCGATCGCCACAATAAAGATCAACGACGCCAACAACAAGAAGTTGATGCCACCGCCTGCCGCGGGCGGAAAACCATTTCAGGATCGAAAAAGCGATGATCCCATCGTGGCGTTCTCAAAGCTGCTGGACACATGGAAAGAGCAGAACAGGCCCGCCGACGTTTTCAATATCAAATCGGGCAGTAGCAGTGGCGCCTTGTACCGGCTAAGTCCTGATGTCGGATCAAATCTGACAAACCTTGGTAACTGCATTCCTCCCACGGCAATGTTCGGCAAGCAACAGCCGACCATGGACGACCTGGATAGCAAGTTCGCAGCCGCCACTGAGTTGCCTTCATCATTGGACAAAACGGATCTGGTTGGCTTCGACAGCGCCGATCTCGCGCAACGGGGATTGGTTGCCTACGTTCCCACCTATCCGCTGTTTACAGATTCGGCCGCGAAGCTTCGCTACATCAGGGTGCCCAGGGGTCAATCAGTAAAGTTCGATAAAGAGCGGCAGGAATTCCAAATTCCGCCCAACACGAGGTTCTACAAAACCTTCTTAAAAAAGGTGCTGGACCTTTCGGGCAAAGTGGCATTCCGCAAGCTTGAAACACGCATCATCGTTTCCCGCCCCGACACACTGAACGCCGACGGCACGCGCCACATCAACTCGCTGTTTGGAACATATGTTTGGAATAAGGAAGAGACCGGCGCCGACCTGCTGCGCGACCCACAGAACAACGGTGAGCCCTTCGCCGACCGCATCATTACGTACGAACAGGACGAGCAGCAGTATAAGAAGATCCTGGACAGCAAGCCAGCGAACCTTCGCTTTGCGCTGTTCGATGAGAACCCCAAGTTGATGCGCCAATATGCAATTCCAGGACGCCAGCGGTGCATTGATTGCCACATGGGTGGCATTGAACAAGGCACATTTGTTCTTGGTTTCTCGCCCCTTCAGATTCACCGGCGCGCGCAGGACACGGGCGGGACGTATGAAACCACAGGGGCCGACGAGCTTACCCAGCTGCAGCGGCTTATCGACTACGGCGTGATCACTGGCATTGGTTCAGTGAGTGAGGTAACTCTTCTTGAAGATTCCCAGGGCGATAGGAAGCCCCGCAATGCCCAGGAACTGCAGGCTCAAGCGTATATATTGGGAAACTGCGCTCATTGCCACAACCCGCGAGGACTTCCCTCGAACAACCCCGAGCTCAATGAGGCCTTGAACTTCCTACCTGGGCAAAAAGTTGGCGGTATTTTCCAATTCCCGCTCGAACGGTACAGCCCCGTGCGAAGGCGGGGTGCTGATCAAGACGTGAGGATGCCCTACATAACCCCTTCCCTCTACGAATACCCAGTTGACGCAATAAAAGCCGGGCTGAACTGGGTGAGAAAGGGCCCTCAGTGCAACGCGAACCAGGTTTTAGACGCAAAGTACAATGACCTCTGCAACAACAGATGGGCCGGTGCTGAATTGTTCACGGCGCACCTTCACGCTCCCTGGCGCAGCCTGCTTTATCGCAATGTTGATGCACCGTTCACGTATGCCGACGACTACGTTGTGTTTCCTCGCATGCCGATGCATTCGAGCTCGTATGATTGTCGCGCTCCTAAAATCATGGCCGACTGGATGGTCAGCATTCCGGCGAAAAGAAAGCGTCCTGATATCGGCGAAACCAACGACGTAGGGACGGTATCAGGCGGAATTCCCCAGCCGATCGACACTAGCGAACAGCCCTATGAAGAGGTGCCTGAAGGAGATCCTGGAATCGACAAAGCGAAACGAGCTGCCTCAGACCGGCTTGAGCTGCTCCACCAAAGTTCGAAATACAGCTATTGTCCTCCCGATGACGACATTTTCGATCGCGTGGTTCAGCGGGGTGCGGGTGCCGTGGGGACGAGGCTTGTCCCTCTAGATTTCGAGATTCTAAACGGAAACGATCCTCCAAACGTGATTCTTCCGGCAGACAGCGTGCCGAATAGAACTCACTTTGTGACTATTGACCTCACGGAAGCACCTGGTGATTGGGGTCCGCGAAACGGAAGCTGGGAAAAAGTTCTGGTGAAAGGTGAAGGGGATGAGTTTCAAAAACCGGTGGCCGAAACGCTGAAGAACGTTTCGATGACTGACGAACTTCGCGCCTTCGCGCTGACAGAAGTGCCGATGGCATTGTGGACTGAAAAGCCAGGCTGCGAATCAAAACTGGCAAACATGCCGACCGTGGCAGAGACCAAGGCCAAGGGTCTTGCGACCCCTGATTGGATGATTCAAAACAACCTAACCGCCACGGCGAAGGCCTATATGCAAGCGCCAGGGGAAACGTTGTTTCGGAATATCTGCCGGAACTGTCACGGACCTAACGCCGATTCTGGGGGCCAACTTGCCCAAGCAATCCTGGAAATGACTGGCGGCAGGGGACGCGTTGCGAATTTTAGGAAGGGGATCTTTGGTCCAGAAGGTAAAGTTGGCGAGAATCGAATCCGGGTGTTTGGGCCACCCCCGTCAAGCGTCGAGGCCGCTACGAACTGGGCAGCAAGATACTTTTCCTGGATGGCATTGGGGGGAACAGCAGTGACGCTACCGCAATCCGTGCTCAATATCGTTTCCACAACGCCCGTCTTCGGGAAGCAGCGTCCTTCAAACAAGCTCCAATTCGAGCCCAGCGCAAACATGCTGGGTCTGGCACAGGGCCTTTGTGGTCAAGTGCTGCGCGCACATTCGGGGAACACGGGAGCATTTGGAAATCCGTTAGAAACAGGGAGGATAGAGTGGGGCAAGCGAACCGCGTTGCTAGCATTGAACGGCGATGCTGAAATGTGGGTCAAGCTATGCAGCATGGGGAACGATACCGTGGTGCGCGTGCTGACTCCAACCTCAGGATGGACTGCCGCCAAAGCGGCGACGAAGGAAGGGGCCCAGCTAGACCCAGTTGACTCGCTTTACTTCGGCAAAGGCTATCCTGCAGAGAAAGACGTCAAGTTTGACGAAGGCGAAGGTGTGGCGGATCAAAATGGCAAGGTTCATCGAACCATCACTGCCGATAACCTTTTCCCGCTGTGTTTGAAGAAGCCCACCGACGCAACAGAGTTAGGATTCGCCGAAGAATATCGGAAGAACTTTCACATTGGCGGCGTCAGTGGGCCAAAGTTACCGTACTGTCCCGAGGCGCTCGTGAAAACCAATGAGTGGAAATTTAAGTCCCCGATTGGCCCGCAGGGCCCAGTCTTCTTAGATCAGCTTGCGTGGGCACAAAGGGGTGCTGCGAACGCGGGGTTCTCGATCTTTCTTTATCTTGATCAATTCTTAAAGAAAGCTGAAAAGCCGAAGCCTGACTTTAACCACTGTGAAGAGTTGCCGTAGTGCCTGAAAAGACAGCCCCTGCAGAGACGCGAACGACAGGTTGGGGCCGCATCGCGCGCCCCGTGACCCGCTTGTTTTGGTTCGGCTTGGTGCCGGCCGCTTTATCTGGGTTCGGCCTTCAGGCCTTGGTTCCCAACAGATCTCAAGCTAGAGGCAATGAGTTCCTGCGCCAAGTAGCGGCAGCGTATGAACGCTTTGACATTGCCTTCGCGGTTTCGTTCTTCGTGCTGGCTACGCTGGCGGTAAACTATTGGCGGCACCACCTGCCGGGGGGCAAATATCTTGAACCCAAGGCAAGCCCCACAGGCCGATTTAGAACTTTGACGTTATTTGTGGGAATTGCCGCGGTGGGGGCCTTGGCCCTGTTCGTTAGGGCTCGGGTTGTGGAAGCTCACCGCGTAGCCAGCTCTTCGATGATTCCAACCCTGCTGCCAGCGGATCGCTTGCTTACAGAAAAGTTTGCCTACGGATCAGTCATTCCCGGGTCCGATGCTTCTCGTCGCCCGCCAAGCCGAGGGGACGTCATCGTCTTTCCAGCTTCAACGCGTTCGCCCCAGCAACAGCACCTTGTAAAACGCGTGCTCGGAATTCCTGGTGATCATATTGAGGTTCGGTTGGGCAGCGCGAGAATCAATGGATGGAAGGTGCCCAGTTGCAACGCAGGCTCGTTTACGCATTCCATTGAGGACCGCCTGATCCTGGGCCGCATCGCGGTTGAGTTTTTGGGCGATGAATCGTATCTGACAATCAAGGTCCCAGAAGACACTACGGAAACCAAATACACCGTCCTCCCCGGCGAAGTTTTCGTTCTGGGCGACAACCGCGGATTCAGCGAAGACTCGCGGATCTGGATTCACGGCCGCAATGGCGGCGTTCCGATTCGCGAAATTGAGGGCCGTGTTAAGCGTGTGTTGTTTGGTCGCAATAGCAAAGGCGAAGTGAACATGTCGCGCCTGTGGGCCCCGCTGGGCACCACCTTGCCGTTTGATCACATCGACACGAAAGCGTTGGCTGCGGGTATAGCCGCTTGCCTAAAGATTCGTCCGCAAGTCACCCTACCGCCTGTCACAACCGCATCGCGCGAGTAGACGCAGTCACTAAGGGCGGCAGCAACGATCGTCATATTTGCGCTGCACTGAATGTCGCTTGCCTTGCCAGTGATTGCCAGGTCTTTGCGACAAGCAGCAGCTTGGCCTTTGTTCGCCAAAACAACAACACCATCCAGACCAAGGTTAATAGCTTCGTGTTCGAGGTTGTTACAGCACGCTGCGACGCTTCCGTTCTGAAGACGCGACATGTTTATCAAGGAGTGCGGCGCCCATCTCCTGCGGCGTTGCTTTCCCGCCTGTCTCGCAGCGCGCACAAAAAAAACGCCCCTTCCCGTTAGGGAAGAGGCGCCGATATCAACTATCGTTTTGTTAACTACTCGAGAGTAGGAACGGGAGCCACGTTGTTCTCACAACCTGTGCCCACGCCGCAGCCGTTGTCTTGGCACCTTAAAGAAGCGCCAGGAAGGACAACGAAGCCGCCGTCGTTGATCGCCGAGTCAACAATGGTCTTGTTCGACATACACTGAACAAGAGCCTGCTCGTCGCTGTTAAGTGAAGCCGAGCCGAAACCCTTGAAAGAGTTGAAGTAAAGCTTACGTGCGAGTGGGAATGGCGTGCCCACGCCCGTCACCAAGGCCTCGATCGCGGCCTGAGTTGGTTGAATCCCGTCGATAGCCAAGGCGTTCGAGTCTGGACGGAGAACTTCCGAGTCAGCTTCGCGACCAGCGAAACCAATCGAGCACTTGTCAACCTGTGGCAAGCAGCCGATTTGGCGGGTGGCGTCGTCTTCGCGGCAAAGCGATGCGCCCAAGGTCATCACGCCTGTGGGGCTGATGGTTTGTGCGGTTGTGTGAATGCGGAAGTAACCGCCGAACACAGTGCGGTTCTCCTTGTCCTTGGCGTACACGCCGTTGGTCTTACGAACTGCCAAGTTGTATGCGCGGCCATCTTGACCAGGCGTTGCACCGAAGCAGGTGAAGTTTGGTGGGTTGATGCATGAAGCATCGAAAGTGCCAGCTGGCAGGCCCGTTGTGCGGACAGGGCCGAAGCACTTGCCGAACAATTGTGGCTTGCCGTTGGCGCAGTTCAACACAGTTGCACCCGTGGTCAAGAAGCGGCATTGGCCGAAGGTACAAGCTTGCGTTGGGTAGTTCTCAGCCGTGGTGCCGAGTTCTGGAACGAACACAACCTGAACCAAGCCCAGCTTCTTATCGTTGCGGGTCAAGGCTGCACCCGTGTAAAGCGGCATCGAGCAAACCTGCTCGTCTTGCGCGCAATCGCGGCGGATTGGATCGTTATCCTGGAAGTCGGAAACGCCGCCCACCTGGCTAGCTAGGCCCGAGTTACAGAACGCGTTCACTTTGGCCCCTGCCTTTGTGGGCAACGAAAGCGAACCGCCACCTGCTGCGTTCGCCGTAACCAAGGTGATGAAAACATCGGACGTGCCCGAGAAATCCGAGCGGCGCCATGCGTGGTTCAACTTCGTACACGTGCCACCAGCGCAGCCACCGGAGAACAAGTTGCCCCAGTTGTCAACCAAGTCTTTGCGGAGTTGGCTGTTGCAATCGCTAACGCCCAAGTTGTTGCGGCCGAAGTAAACGATGCTCAAAACGTCCTTCCAGCTTGTAAAGGTATAAGCGCCGATTGCCTTGCCCGTGGTGGCCATGGCGCCGCCGCAAGCCGTGCCTTCAGCCTTGTTGGCCATAACAACAACGCCGTCGAGGCCCACAACAATGCCTTCGCCTTCTGGAGCGGTAGCGCAAGCCAAAGCTGTGCCGTTCAGGTAGCGCGACATTGGGGCTATGTTCTGGGTTGGGGTCGCAGCGGTCATTGCGTTTTGACCCGTAGAAGAACCACCACCAGCGTAGTCGATGTTGCTAACGCCCGAACAAGCGGGGTTCGCAAGGACTTTGTCCGTGAAAAGTTCCAGGGTGTCAGAACCCTGAATTACTGTGGCAGCACCAACAGACGCGGTCGTCGCGCCGATGGTGAGGAAAGCAGCTCCTAAAAACATAGATCTCATAACGTCCTCCGGTGAGTTTTGGTCGAGTTGGGGGAATAAATGCCCGAGTTCGGGAGTTCCCACCTGCACCCACTAACAAAGACCGGGCCAAAACTGCCCAGGGCACACGATTGTCGAAAATCTCCCGTTTTGCCCCAGTAATTGCGTGGTTTAGGCAGCACGCTCGCCGGATTGTGACTGTTCAGTCTCAGACAAAGTGTTTTCAAACCAACCGAATATCAGAGACTCTCATTCGATTTCTGAACGCCCTGATTTTTGAGGGTCCCTTTTTCCGGCTTTCGAATGCATCTCACCGGATTTCGGAGGATTTCGGCTGTGCCTCAGTGACTTCGAGGACGCTCCGGGGCGGAATCCTCTTCCTTGAGTTGCCGTAAGCCGAGTGTTCACGTGAAGTTTCGCAACAACTCGAAGACAAGGCGCCAATGTGCGTTTGTTGGCGCGGTCTTTGATAGGGGGGTACTTCGCTGGCGGTGATTCAAAAACCGCTTGTATCCCTACCAACCAATCAAGAGCGATCATTTTCGGAGGATTTCGATGTTCCAGACAAAAGCCAAGAACGCAATGTTTCTGGCGATTGCATGTGTTGCTTCGGCAGCCACAGTCGTCAACTGTTCCAGCGACAAGACCAACGAAGGCGCCCCAACCACGGGCGTGCTGAGCATGGCTTTGAAGCTCTCTAACGGCGTTAACGTTAATAGCGTTGACTACAAAATCTCGGGCGGCGTTCCTCCGCTCGGCGCTCCCATCCTGGGCAGCGTTGACGTGAGCGACCCAGGCGCCACGTTGTCATTCTTCGTTGGTGGTATCCCAACGGGTACTGGCTACGTGATGGACCTGACCGCAAAGTCCTCTGACGGCAAGACCACCTGCGGTGGTAGCGCCACTTTCGGCGTTGAAGCCGGCAAGACCACCTTGGTCTCCGTTCAGTTGCAATGCCGCGCCGACGTTGTTATCGGCAACGTGGCCGTCAATGGCACCACGAACAACTGCCCTTTCGTGACCTCGCAGGTTGTTGCGCCACAGGCTTCTTCTGTTGGTGGCAAGATCTCGGTTAGCGCTACGGCGTCTGACCTTGACGCAACGGACGTTCTCACGTTCGCTTGGACCGGTGGCACGTTCGACGCAGCCTCCACTGCAGCAACCAAGTTCACCTGCACCTCGGGCGGCGTGAAGACCTTGACTGTCAGCATCTCTGACAGCAAGTGCACCACCACAGCATCAGTTGACGTTAACTGTGTGGCTTTGAGCTGTGGTAACGGAACGCTTGAGCCCGCCCTTGGCGAGCAATGCGAGCCTCCAGGTGTGGTGACGGCTGGCGTGAGCTGCAACTCTAGCTGCCAAATCATCCCAGTTTGTGGCAACGGCCAGGTGGAAGCTGGCGAAGGCTGCGACCCACCAAATCAAGTTTCCGGTGGCGCGAACACCTGCTCGGCTACCTGCCAAGTTATCCCAGTTGTTTGCGGTAACGGCTTGGTTCAACCTGGCGAAGCTTGTGACTCGGGCGTTCCAGCTGGCACCGCAACCTGCACCGCAACCTGCACGCTCCCTAAGCCTATCGTTTGTGGCGACAGCGTTGTTGACCCCGGTGAAGAGTGTGATGCTGGCCCAGCCGGCAGCGCATCCTGCACCACAGCTTGCAAGTCGATCGACCTCTGCTCCGCTTGCGAAGCAACAAGCTGCGACGCAACCAACGCTGGTTGTGGTCTTTACACCGGCGCTCGCAAGGCCGCTTGTGAAGCTTGGGTTACTTGCATGCGCAACAGCGCTTGCTCGGTACTCGGCACGGATCCACAGAAGTGCTACTGCGGTACCCGCAGTGACAGCCAGTGCCTTGGTGGCAATGGCAACGGTGCTTGCAAGGCTCAAGCCGAAGCAGCTGCTGAACTTACCCCTTGCACCGCCGGAGAAGTTGCCGCCGGCGAATGCGCTGAGCGTCAAGCAACGGATGTTGCGACCCGCTTCCGCGACCCTGCCTTCCCAATCGGTGGCGGTACGAACTTGATCTTCTGCGACGGCGCTTCATGCGCTGCTCCAAATCAGTGCAAGCTGTAATCAAGTAAGTCAAGAGTAAGCTAAGACGCCGGTCTTCCTTCGGGGAGACCGGCGTTTTTCTTTGTTCAGAGTTCTGTTTCGGCTAACATCCAAGTGACGTTCACGATGCGGTTTCGATCCCTCGCCATACGTTCCCTCTGGATCTCAGCGGCAGCTGCGTTAGCTGCGGGCTGTGGTTATGATTGGGGCCAGGTGCAACGCTACGGCAGTTGCAACTGCGAACTTGTGATCAAAGTGCAAGGCATCTTCGATCCCAACGCTTTACCGCAATTGCAACAACTCAAGTGGATGGACGAACCCACGCCTGCGGATGAAGGGCATCCATCGCTGCTACAGAACTATGCGTTTGCCAAAGACGTGGCGGCTTGGGATGCAGAGCCCGATGTAGTTCAATCTTGGCAACGCGACGCTTTGGCGCTGACCTCAGCCCAGCAAGCGTCTTCAGACATGTTGGTGTCGGGCTCCGGGCAGTGCCAAGCCATCGTCGGCGATGCTGCCTATCAATTGAAAGCCAATGTGCTGTTGGCGTCTGGCTATGGCAAGGCTGGTGCAAGCCTCGAGTTTTTCGACGGCGACA
>Ga0105046_10006583_pt1 | contig 18365 bp, 12 predicted proteins | sample MAT03_FD_78385 | JGI IMG/M metagenome (GOLD analysis project Ga0105046, IMG submission 78385) | Freshwater microbial communities from Lake Fryxell liftoff mats and glacier meltwater in Antarctica - MAT-03 (megahit assembly) | ecosystem: Environmental > Aquatic > Freshwater > Ice > Liftoff...
CGCCGGCTCGAACAACGGCTTCTCATCGTTACCCGTCAACGTGGCCAAATACGCCAAGTCGTCCGGTGCGAAGCGGAAGGCCTGCAACCACTCGATCACCGGCTCCAGCCCGGCAGCGATGGTGTAGCCGCCACCGAAGGGCGCCTTGCGAAAGAACAGGTGGAACACGGACTCGTGCTCCGAACGCCCAGTTTTCCAATAGCCGTAGGCCATCGTCAGTTGGTAGAGGTCGGTGAGCAGTGGGCTGCCATTCATGATCGGCTCCTGTTTTGATGCGGCAGGCTTGGTGCGCCATTCGTTGGTGTAATAAGTACACTAACGCAGTGGTGGACGCAAGCGGTGGAATTCACGGACCATGGTGCAGCACCTGCGCCGCGCGATGAGTGGCTATCGCCAGGTGGGCATCGATGGGCGTGCCGATAAGCGCTTCGCTGAGCGGACTCCAGTGCAGATCGCCTGGGCCGTACTGCGGATCAATGGTTGCCAGCCACGGATGCACCAGTTCCGGCGTGGCCCCCGGCGTCGCCAGGTACGGGCCGCCCAACTCGATCAGTGCGGAAACCCGGCAACCATGTTCGCTGTGCAGGCGTTCGCACGCCCACCGTTCGGCGTGATCCAACCGCTCCACGGTCAGCGGCAGACGCCACGCAGGGACTGTGGCATATCCGGCATTGCCAAAGGCCTTCTGCACCGCCGGCATGGCGTGGTGTTCCACGCCGATCAGGAGCCGCCCGCGTATCCGCACCACCGGCAGGATCACCGCGGTGTTGCTGCTGGCGCGTGGCGTGGTCAGCCATTCACGTTCGGTCGCATCGATCACTCGTCCATCGGCAGCGGTCTCCATGAACCGTCCACGCTGGACTGCGAGATATCCGGTCATTGGTCCCGTCGGCGAAAAACGGGTGCGCGTCACCGGATGCAGCGCGTTCGCGGTGATCGGCCAGTCGCGGTCGTGATCCGGTGCCTGCAGTGCCGCGCCGATCCACGGACTTCCGGGCAGCCCGAGTGTGCGCAATAGGCGATGGATGCCGAGCTCTAGTCGCGCGTCGAACAGCCCGCCGATCTGCGCGGCGCGCAGGCATGCGCGTGCGTCAAGAGCGCGCACCACGCCAGAGTCGTAGAGCGCGCCGTAGTGGCGATTGGTCTCAATCGGTAGCGCAGTGAGTTCGATCGCGAGCGCAGTGACGACCTCATCCAAGCCGCCGGCAGAGGTGGCGTAGCGTACCGGTTCACCGAGCGCCTGAATGGTGGAGTCGGCGACCCCAGCACGTTCACGTAAGATACGTCGCACGGCGATCTCGACTGGTTCAGCGGGATCGGTGATTGCCGCCAGAGGTTCAGTCAGGTAACCGCTCCACTTGGCGCCGCTCAGGTTTGGCCGTGCAGGATCCGCGACGACGATCGGTCGCGGATACCCCTGTTTTGCCAGCACCAGAATTTGTCCATCACGGCGCACCCAGGGGATGAGGTCGAGCGTGCGTCCCGGCCGCTCAGCCAGATCGAAGGTCGCTCCATCGTCAGCACGCCAAGCGCTGAGTTGGAGGAACGCTGGCGCGCTTACGGTGGTCGCATGTTGCAGGCGCAGGCGCGTGCCTTGCGTCGCCGCGACCTTTTGTCCGACCACCAGTTGGTTGGTCGGCGGGAAGGGTAGGCCCTCGTCCGTCAGCGTCGTCAGTCGCGCACGGCTACGGTAGCGGTTGGCGATGATCCACGGATTTCGGATCGGCGCTGCCGTCACCACGCGCAGACCACGACGTTCGAGCGCGGTGACGAACTCCGCCTGCGTCCAGTAGGTGTATTCCTCCAGCAGTTCGACATCCCAGTCTCTGCGGTAATCCTTGCGCAGAATGAATTCCTGCGCGTCGCGCAGGTGGAGTTTGATCCGTCGCCAGCCGTCACCGTCCACACCGAGCGCACTCCACGGCAGTTGGCCGGCGCCGTAACGTCCGTGTGCCACCGTGGCGGCATAACGTTGCCACAGCGCCCAGGTCGACAGCCCGGTGATTGCGCTATCTGCCGCGCTATTTTCCGTGCGATCTGCCGCGCCGTCATCATCGCGGATCGACAGCACCACTTCGTCAGGTCCATCCGGCACGACGAAATCGCGGATGATCAACACGCCACCCGTGCGCAGCGCCCGCACTTGATTATCGAGACAGGTCTCCAACCGCGCGGTCGAGTAGCCATTGAAGCTGGTGACATGGTGCAGCACCGACGAGTCGAGGATCCCGTCGATGGAGTTGTCCGAGAACAGCGGATCTGCGATGTCGCCTGCTACGTAGCGCAGGTTAGGCCGCTGGAACATCGTTGCTGCGGTGTCCACCGCCGTCGGATTGATGTCGACGCCGACCAGAGTGAGTTCCGGATGCAGGCACGCGAGATCGTAGGTGCCGCGTCCCGAACCGCTGCCCATGTCCACGACGGTGCCGCTGGTGGGAAAGTGCGCCGTGGTCAGCGCCACCTTCTGCTGCATCGACGCATCCATGCCGGCGTAGTAGCTGGCGTAAGCGCCAGTGGAGCCGCGATCCTGATGTCCATAGGTGGCGTCGGGCATGGGTCGGACGCTAGATGCCTCGCGCAACGACAGCAATGGCGCTCACGGTTTCTTGGCTCTGGTCCGCCTGGGCTGCGGCTTCCACACCGCGTCCTCGCGTACCCCGACATATGAAGGGAAACGCGGTACCCCGTCGTCGGATAGTTCCTGGTAGCGGAAGGTGATGATCTCGCCGATCGCCGGTGGTTCCTGGCGCTCGGCGTCGGACAGGCCGGTGCCAACTGAGAAACGGGTACCGTCAGGCAGTTCCACCTCCAGCGCACCCAGACGACCCGCATGACGGCCCGCCCCGGCGCTGTGGCCGACGATGCGAGCCTCGGCGTCTTTGAACGACTTCACCTTGAGCAGGGAAGTGGAGCGTCCGGCGATGTAGCGCGATCCCGGCTGCCGCAGCATCAGGCCTTCGCCGCCGAGAGCCTCGACGCGCGCCAGTTCGCTGCGCAGATGCGTCTCGTCGCGACAGGGTTCATGGGGATGGAAGCTGGCGAACTCCGGTTTGCGGTCGTTGCACCACGTCTGGCAATGGGCGAGACGTTGTTCGAATGGCTGATCAAGTGCCGGCGCATCGAAGATCACAAAACGGATCTTCCGCCATCCTTCGCCACGATCCTGTCGGCGGACGGTCGCGACGCAGCGCTGGAATTGTTTGCGTTCCAACCACAGTTCACCGTCCAGCGGGAAGTCCGGCAGTCCCGCGATGAACCACGCGGGTGCGAGGTAGGCGTTGCCTAGACGGGAAAGGAACTGCGTGCCATCCCACCAAGCCCGCACTCCATCGAGCTTCTCGCTCATCCACCACCCGGTCGGATCGACCGGTGGCTGCATCTCGGCGAAGGAATGGGCGAGGAGCACCGGCGGTGCGGTATCCTTGGCGCCGGCTTTGGCCGTCGGCGCGGCACCACCGATTGCAGTTGGCTTCGGTGCGCGTGCCGGCGGTGCATCGCTGCCCACACGTGCGGTTTCGGCTGCATCACCGCGCAGCTTGCGCAGATGTTTGCAGGTGCGTTTCTCGATCGCGATCGATTGGTTGCGCCAAGCCGGGCATGAGCACGAGTACACTCCTCCGGTATTCTTCAGCACGTAGGGCGACGCCCCCGAGCCCTGCATGGTGGATGATTCCCCGTCGGCGAGGTCGGGCATGGTGGGTCCTTGGCTGGTGGAGCGCGTGTCGGCTCAGCCGGGTGTCTCGTCTTTGGCTTTCTTGGCGGGGCGTTTTTTTGCCGCTTTGTCGCCGTCCGCGATAGCCTCGGAACTTTTCGTCGCTGCCGGTGCCGGTGCCGGTGCCGGTGCCGGTGCCGGTGCGCCCGAGCCCGCGGGGTTCCAGCCCTTCTTAACATTTTCCTCGATCCATTCGCCGATTTGGCGGTCGGCAGTCGCGCGGGTGTCGGCGGTGCGCAAGGTAGTCTGCAATGGCTCGGCGCGTCCAGGCGAGAAGTCGGTATAAAACAGCACGAACGGTGGATGGTCGCGCCCGGCCTTGTTGCTCTCGATCAGCACATATTTGCGCACCGCCACCAGACCCTTGGTTTCCTTGGTCCACACCTCGCGTTTATGTACGGTCGCGTTGCTGGCGGCGTTGGTGGGCGCTTGCGGCTCCTCGTCCATTTGCACGCGGCTGGTGATCTGGGTCATGCCGCAATCGACGGCGGTTGCCTGTTTGTCGCTGCGCTCCCGGCTGAAGGTCGGATGCAACATTACCGCGGTGGTCTGTTCGCCAAGCGGCGTCCATCCGTCCGCACCGTGGCGCAGGGTCATCCGCCGGATCGGCAGGTCCTCGGCATCGCTCAGCAGCAGGTCGGAACAACGCACCTCGACCACCACCTCCGGGCGGACGAAACGCGAGAGTGTGCCTTCGCTGTTCGCCATGCGGAAGGAACTTGGTGCGGCCATGGTCCCAAGCCGTTGCAGCCAGGCGACGCGGTCTTCTTCACTGAAGCCGCCACCGACGGTGCCGAGCAGTTGGTAGGTGCCATCGTCGCGTACCAGCGCGACGGACAACTCGCGCAGTTGGCGGGTCTCGCCCACCAGGCGCTCGCCATAGGCGACCACCACCACGTCGATGGTGAAGTGCGGTTTGATTTTGAAGGTCAGGTTCTGCTCGCTGCGTACCACCAAGCCTTCGTGTTTTCCGGCGGCCACCCATTCGCGGTAGTGGCTGGCGGCACTGGCGGCGTCACCCACCACCGTGGCGATGGTGCCGTCGTTGCCGAAGAGCTGCTGCAGGCGGGTAAGGCGCTGCGCATAGGGCGTTCCGAGAGAGTCCTTGCCGTCGTCCACGATCAGGTCGAAGGGATGAAAGGCCAGGGACGGCGCGTGCTGTTCATCACCAAGCGCGAGCGCCACGTGGTGTGAGCGCGAACGGCCCTGGGCGATCGGTGCCATCAGCTCACCAGCCACCAGCAGATCACCGCCGGTTGGCAGCTGCTTGGCGAGTCTGCTCAGCAACGGGATGCCGTGCAGGACGCGACCGTTGTGTGCGCACAATGCCAGTTCGCCGCCGCTGCGTACCAAAAACCACAGCTCGCCATCGAGCTTGGGCGAGATCCACAAATGGCCCTTGGGCATGGCGCGTTCGATCTGGGCGGAATCGAGCACACGGTAGCGCTTCGCCACCTGGCGCTTGTAACGCAGCAGACGATCGAGCAGCACCAGGTCGGCAAGGCCGCCGACGCCGGCCTTGCGTCCGCCGGCGTAGGAGGTGAAGGCAGTGGACCACACGGGCGCGCTCATGGCATGACCTTGAGTTCGAGGTTCGAGCAGTGCAGCACCAGCAGGTAGCTGTCGCCCTCGAAGCGTCCTTCCAGGAAGCCGCGATACGGTGTGCCATTGAGGGTGAAGATCAGCGGCGACTGGCCCTTCGCACCTGAGCCGACGTACAGCAGTTTGCCGGCTTCGTGCAGGGTCTTGGCGATGCCGAAGAGGAAGTCGAAGGTCAGGCCGTTGACGTGGCGGATGCGGAACGCGCGCGACAACACGAAGCGATGCACCACCTCGTCGAGCGGCATCAGGCGTCCGGTCCACGGCAGGGCGGGGGCTTCTTCGCCGACGTTGGCGGGCGTGTCGGAGAAGTCCGCGCGGGATTTCTCTGCGCCATCCGCGCCATAGACCACCTGCACCACCCGTGCGGCGTAGAGCACCGAACCATCCTGGCGCAGGTAGACTCGCGTGGCGTTGCGCAGTCGGCGACCGACTTGGTCGAGGTCGATCTCCGGATCACCCGCGACCAGCGCGCCGGAGATCGCTTCAAGGCTGCCATGGGTGCGCAGGAGTGCGTCGAGCGAGGTCGTTTCGGTGGTCTTCACCAGCCGTTCCAGACGCACGTCTTCGCCGTTGGGTCCGGCCTGGTGGTGGGCCACCACCGGCTTGGCGGATTCCAGGGCGACCTGGGCATCGCGTTTCTTGTCGTCGGTCAGCGAGATGAAGCGGGCCATATCGGCTCCCTTACAGCATGGTGAAGTCGAGATCGTCGGCGAGGTCATCGGCCTCGTCGGCGGCAGCGTCCGGCGCGACCTCGCGGCTGACGTAAGCGAACCCGCGTGGGCTGCCGATCAGGGCGAAGGTGCCGGTGTCGTTGCGCAGCAGGAACAACATCTGCCGTTGATAGTCATCACGGAAGTTGAACGGCGCACAGAAGATATTCCCGGAGCCGAGTGCCTCTGCGAGTTGCGCCCCAAGAGTTTCGCTCTGCAGCTGATAGACGGTGTGGATCGCATGGTCGAGCAGTCGTTGTGGCGCGATCGGCCCTTCCAACTCCTGTTCGATACCGAGCGTGGATGGCACCAGCGGTACATCGGCACCCTGGTCGTCGACTGCGCGCAGCGTCGAACGTTCGATGGTGGCGAAACCTTCATCGACATAGAGCAAGGCCAAGCCGCCGGAGGGGACCAGCGCCGCGCCATCAGACGACAGGTAGGCGGATGCGCACCGCCGGCCGTCCTGGTCGACGATCTGGCGCTCCTTGCGTCCGTAGAGCTTGTCACGATCCAGGCGCACGAAACTGAAGCTGCTGGCTTCGGCACCAAGTGTGAGCGCGATGGATTTTGCCATGGGCGAACTCCTGTTGAAAGGTCCGCGGTGGTAACCGCACCGCCCACCCGGTGCAATGGTCAGGTCGTCCCGATGTCTGAAGGTCTGGTGCACGCCACCCCTGATCAGCGCGCGCCTTGTCTCTTGCTGACCTTGCCTGATTCGGGTAGTCCCAGCGCCATTCCAAGGACAAGACATGGCCATAGCAGTGACCGAGGATCTTCTGCGCGCAGTGGTGACCAAGGACAAGGCGTTGTCCGACGGTCGCACGTTGCTGAAGAAGGGCGCCTTCAAGAACCTTAAGGCGACCGCCGACCAGTCGTTGATTTGGGGTGAATGCCAAGGCAGCGGCGCGAACCCTTACGTGCTGTCGATCGACCTGGCCGGAGACAATCCAACCATCCGTTGCACCTGCCCGGTGAAACCGCCGCCCTGCAAGCATACGTTGGGGCTGTTGGTCGCCTTCATGGAAAAACCCGCGTCCTTTGCCACCAGCGAAGCGCCGGCAGAGCTGCTGGAGAAACGCGGCAAGAACCTGGAACGCGCTGAGAAGAAGGCCGAGGCCGCCACCAAACCGAAGGAGGTCAACAAGGCCGCGCTGGAGAAGAAGACCAAGATCCAACGCGAGGCCCTCGATCTGTTGGAGAAGCTGGTGCTCGACTTGGCCTCATCCGGGATCGGTACCCTTGATGGCAAAAAGGGCGCAAAACTGGTCGAGCAGGCGCGGCAACTGACCGACGCCTACCTGCCCGGCGCGGCCGAGGCGCTGCGCCGTCTGGCCTCGCTTGCAGACCGCCGCGATCGCGACGACAGCGTCGAGCATTTCTACCAGTTGGAGGAACCCGGCCACGATCTGCCGGATGACCTGCGCATGCGCCTGATGACCCGTCACCTTACGCGGTTGTGGGCGATGGTGCGCAAAGGCCAGAAGGCGCTCGACCAGAAGCTGGAGGAGGGCGAAAGCGTCAGCGACGCCGAGGCGGTGGTGGAGGATCTGCTTGGCCATGTGTGGGATCTCGCCTCGCTCAAAGCGCAGGGGCATGCGCGACAGAACCTGAGACTCTTCGAACTGGCCGACGAACGTTACCGCGACGCGGTGCGCGAGGAGAAGATCGAGCAGGGATTCCTGCTTGATCTGGACCAAGGCGACGTGCTGGTCGACCGCAAGTTCCGCCCGCTCGCGGCGCTGGATAAGGTCAAGGAGAAGGACAGCTACGAGAAGCCGGTCACCATCACCGACGCCGGCATTTATCCCGGCTTCGTCAACCGCCGGGTGCGTTGGGAAATCGCCGCATTGAGCTCGCGTCCGGCGACCACCGACGATTTTACACGCATCCACGCCGTCGCGCACCCGACGATCGAAGCCGCCCTGGCGAAGTACAAGGAACAGATCCGCAATCCGCTGGCCCCCGACGATGCGGTGGTGCTGATCCGTACCGCCGACCTGCGTCGCGCTGGCGATGCGCTCGCACTGATCGATGAGAAGGGCGCTGCATTGCTGCTGAAGGATTCGCCAATCGCGCGTTACCGCACAAGCAACAACCTCGCGATGGCAGCCGGCGCACAACTGGACGGCGGCAAGCTGCGTCAGCCGGCGTCGGTGCTGCTGCGGCTGTACCTCGGCCTGGCCGATGACGCGATCTATGGCCAGCCGCTCGCGCTGGTCGTCGGTACCACCCACGTCCGTCTGGGGATGTAAGCCATGCCACGTGAAACTATCCGTCGTCTGCAGCGGGATGTCGAACGCGTCCTGGTTGCCGGTGCGCACCTGGCGGCGGCCGACGGCGAACTGGCCAAGGACCGTGCGGCGCTCGACGGCCTGGCGAAGCAGCTCGGTGCCAAGGCCCCGGTCATCGGGCAATTGGCCGAGGCCACTGGCAAGGCCATCAGCAGCTCCGGCAAGGATGCCGCGCGCGACCTAGTCAGTCTGGCGACTATGGCCGCGCAAGTGCGCTGCGCGCAGGCCGCGCCAGCGCCGGTGCCGGAGCAGCAGCCGCTGCCTGCACGTCCGTTGGTCGGCACGCCCTGCCGGGCCAAGGATCTGAGCGAGACCTACCACGCCCTGGTCGAAAGCGGCAAAGGCCGCATGGAAAAGCTCGACCAGGCGATCGAACGCGGCGACATCGCTGACCTGCGGTTGGTCGATGCACTCATCTATGCCATGCACGATTCGTGGGTTGGCGAGAAAGTCACCAGTCACGCCATTCCCAAGTTGGGGCCGGCGATCATCGCGCCGATCCGCGCGCAGTTGCGCATCACCAATGGCCAGACCGTCGATGGTCGACGCCTGCGCGCGCTGGTCGCGGTTCAGGGCAGCGAGGCGCGTGATCTGTTGCAGACCGCGCTGACCGAAGGCAACGCCGAGATGCGTGAGGCGGCCTTTGATGCCATCGCTGATCATGTCCGTGGGGTGCCGGAATTCGAACTGCTGGTGCTCCAGACCGTCGAGAAAGAACGCTCCGGCGATGTCCGGCGCGCGGCCCTACGAGCCTTGGCGGGCTACGCCTCGGAGGCCTCGCTCATGGCGCTGGTCGCCGCGCTTGATGACGAGCGCACCCGTGATGCGGCGGCCGAGGGCCTGAGCGCCTCGAAACATCCCAAGGCGATCACCTGGATGCTCGATCGTCTCGCTCAGGCGGCGAAGGAGGCGATCGCGGCGGCGAAGGAGGCGAAGAAAAAGAAGAAGGACGATGCGCCGGCGACGCCGCCAGCGAAACGCGATTCCAACGTGGTCGAACCGGCGGTGATGGTGCAGACGCTGCTGGCGGCCTTGGCCCAGCAGCGTGATCCGCGCATCGCCGTCGCGGCGCTGGAGCTGTTGCTCGACTATGGTGTCCATGCCGCGAAGGCGGTGTTAACCAATGGCAGTTCCACGCAGTTGACCACCATCGCCGACCTGCTCGCCGGTGATGATGAAGAACTGTTCCATTCGGCCGCCCAGGCGATCCTTGCGCTCGGTCCCGATCAGGCCTTCAAACGCTTCACCGCGACCTTCGCCGCCAAAGACCGCGAGAAGAAGATCGGTCAAGCCCGTCTGGCAGCGGTGTCCTCGGCCTTGTCAGACAACCGTGAAACACGTTGGAGCGACTTCGCACTCAAGCAGCTGGCGGAACCGCCGGAGGTCTTCACGCATGTCCTCCACCTGCTGGCCAACAGCAAAGAAAAACGTGCGCTCAAGCCGCTCATCGCCCACCTGGGCAAGAGCAAGGACAAGAGCCTGATCGCGGACCTCATCCGCACCCTGGGCGACATCGGCGATCCGCTGGCGATCACGCCCATCTTAGAGCATCACGCCCTCAACGACCATGCGGTGCGCTACGCCATCCGCGATGCCATCCTGGCGATCAACGATGTGCGCGCGGTCGATCCGGTGCGCACCATCGTCGCCGGCCTGAAGGACGCTTCGGGTTACCAGCATTGGCACCTGCGTTCCCTGCTCGATACCCTCGAACAACGTTTCCCAGGAAAGTGATCTCATGGCCAAGAACGATTCCAAGGCGGATACCAAGACCGAGGTCAAGCCGACAGATAGCGGCGAATCGCTGCGGCCACCGGCAGAGATCCTGTTTGCTGCCGAACTGGCGGCACTCGAAAAGAACGACAAGGTCGCCAGACCGGCAGGTTGGCGCTTGTCGCCCAAGGCGGTCGAGACCTACATCCTGGGCGGCACCGTCGGCGGCACGGTCATCACCCCGAAATATTTTGGTTCTGAACGTCTGATCCAGATCGCCATCGCCAGCTTGGCAACCGATCGCGCGCTGCTGCTAATCGGCGAACCCGGTACCGCCAAGTCGTGGTTGTCGGAACACCTCACGGCGGCGATCTGCGGCAACAGCCTGATGCTGGTACAGGGCACCGCCGGTACGACGGAAGAACAGGTCCGCTACAGTTGGAACTACGCCCTGCTGCTGGCGGAAGGCCCGTCGCCCAAGGCTCTGGTGCCGAGCCCGGTCTTCCGTGCGATGGAGCAGGGCAGCATCGTGCGTTTCGAGGAGGTCACGCGCAGTCCGGCGGAGGTGCAAGATGCGCTCATCACCATCCTCTCGGAGAAGGTGCTGGCGGTTCCCGAACTCGGCATGCACGTGCACGCGAAACGTGGTTTCAACCTGATTGGCACCGCCAACACCCGTGATCGTGGCGTAAACGACATGTCAGCGGCGCTCAAACGCCGCTTCAACATCGTCACCCTGCCGGTGCCGACCGACCTGGATGAAGAGGTCAAGATCGTGCTCAAGCGCGTCGCCGAGATCGGCACACAATTCAGGTTGCCGGCTCCACCTCCGGCCGAAGCCGCGGTCGCGCGCGTGGTGCAGATCTTCCAGGAGCTGCGCCGGGGCCAGACCCTGGACGGTAAGCAGAAGGTGAAGACGCCCTCGGGCGTGTTGTCGACCGCGGAATGCATCAGCCTGTTGACCGGTGGCATGTCGCTCGCCGGCCACTTCGGTAGTGGAAAGGTCGACGATCGCGACATTGCCGCCGGGCTGCACAGCGCGGTGATCAAGGACGACAGCAAGGATGTCGGCACCTGGACCGAATACCTGGAAAACATTGCAAAGAAGCGGGGCAAGGAGTGGGAACCGCTCTATCAGGCCTGCAAGGAACTGTTGAAGTAGACCAATGGCACTGCTCGCACCCGTCTTCGGTGTCCGGCATTTCTCACCAGCTGCGGCGCTGCACCTGCGGCGCTGGCTGGATGAACTGAAGCCCACCGTGGTCCTGATCGAAGGACCGTCGGACGCCACCGACCAGCTCAAACACCTGGGGCACGGCAAGACCAGGCCGCCGGTCGCGCTGCTGGCCTTCACCAAATCCAGGCCAGTGCGTTCCATCGTCTATCCGATGGCGTCGTATTCGCCGGAATGGGTGGCGCTGCGCTGGGCGCTGGAGCATAAACGCGAGGTGCGCTTCATCGACCTGCCGGCGGCGGTGTTTCTGGAACTGCACCAGATAGCGCCCAATGAAGAGCCCAAGGATGCAGAAGCAGGTGACCAGTCGGTCGCGCCGAGTCCTGCTGCGACGGCAACCGAACCGGCCAAGGACCACACCCAGGCCTACCTCGACGATCCCTACAGCGAGATCGCACGCGTCGCCGGCGATGCTGATTATGCGACCTGGTGGGAGCGTGAATTCGAGCACACTCAGGATGGCAAGGCTTACCGCGAGGCGATCTTCGAATTCGGCGGTCAGCTGCGCAACATCCGCAAAGATTCCCCCGCACGTGAGCAGGAGACGTTGCTGCGCGAAGCGTTCATGCGCCGCGAAATCCGCGCGGCGACCAACGGCGGCAAGCGCAGCGCAGTTGTGGTGTGTGGCGCTTACCACGCCCCGGTCCTGACTGACGATCAGCCGGTGATGGGCGACGCGGAGTTTGCCGCATTGCCGCGCGCCGACACCGTGTTGACCCTGATGCCGTACAGCTATCCGCGGTTGTCGTCCCAGAGCGGTTACGGCGCCGGCAACCATGCTCCTGCGTATTTTCAGGCCTTTCATGATGAGGCCGTCGCCGGCACCCCGCACCATCTGCCCGCACGGTATTTCGCTCGCCTCGCCCAGCATCTGCGGCGCGACGGCATAGTGCGCTCGTCCGCCGAGGTCATTGAAGCGGTGCGCCTAGCCCACGGTCTGGCGGCAATGAACAACAGCCCGGCGCCGGTGCTACGCGACCTGCGCGACGCCGCCATCACCCTGCTCGGCCAGGGTGAGAGTCTGGTGCTGGAAAAGGCCCTGCGTGAGGTCGAGATCGGAACCGCGGTCGGCGCGCTGCCGCCCGGTGTCAGCCGCACGGCGTTGCAGGACGATTTCCACCAGTTGGTGAAGACACTCAAACTCGACAAGTACATCGTCGACCAGGCGCAGGCGCTCGAACTCGACCTGCGTGAGGACCGCACGGCCAAGAGCACCGCCGCGGCGTTCCTCGACCTCGCCCGTTCAACCTTCTTGCACCGGCTGCAGGTGCTCGACGTCGGTTTCGGGGTGCCCGCCAATCGCGACCAGCGCGGCACGGCCAAGGAACGCTGGACCCTGCACTGGAAACCTGAGTGCGAGATCCGCCTAGCGGAACGCTCGCTGCAGGCCGACTCGATTGAGAGCGGGGCGGCGTTCTGCCTGGCGGAACAACTCAAAGAAGCCCAGGACGTCGGCGCCGCCACGGAGGTGCTGCTGCGTGCGGCCAACTGCGAGTTGGCGGATGCGATGGATATCGCCCTGCGCCGGGTGCAGGACCTGGCAGTCGACGAGGCGGGGTTCCCCTCGGCGGCGAAAGGCATCCAGGATCTCGCCGATACCATCCGTTATGGCAACGTCCGCCGAGTCGATCCGGTGCCGCTGCGGCCAGTGCTCGCCCAGCTCTACCTGCGTGCCTCATTGCTGCTGTTCGGTGCCACCGTGTGCGACGACAATGCCGCCAAACCGATCCGTGCCGGCATGGATCGCATCCAGGAGGTCGCCTTCCTGGGCGAGGCCGACATCGATCCGCAGCGCTGGATCGATGCGGTAACGCAGGTCTCGCGCAGTGACTCGCGCAACCCGCTGCTGTCCGGATACGCCACCGCGCTGCTGATCGAACGTGGCTGCCTCGATGACGAGGAACTCGACCGCGAGGTTGCCCGCCGCCTGTCCCCGGGCACTGAGGCCAGCGTCGGAGTGAACTGGTTCGAAGGTTTGGTGCAGCGCAACCGCGCGGCGCTGTTCCTGCGTCGGGCTCTGTGGGTGTGCTTGGCGCGTTATGTCGACGACCTCGACGATGAGGGCTTTACCCGCGCGTTGCTCTATCTGCGCCGTGCTTTCGCTACCTTCTCCGCCGGTGAGATCCGCCGGGTTGTCGGACTGTTGGCGGAAGTCTGGAAGGGCGGCGGTGCCGAGCTTGTGCGCGAAGTCGAACGCAAACTCGACGCCAGCGAATTGGAGAAGATCGCAGACGATCTCGGGGGGCTGGATCTGCTATGACCGCACCCGCGATGAACCGTTTCGAGCGCTGGCGCTTGGTGCTGGGCAAGACCGCCGAGCAGGAGCTTGCCCAATGCGCCGGCACCGGTGGAAAACCGCTGCTGGGTGGCGAGATGATCGGCATGGACGAGGCACTTGGTGCGATTTACGAAGTTGAGGACGAACGCCCGGAGGAGAAAGGCGAACGCTCTGCCGGCCTGGGGAAATCCGCGCCGCGCATCGCCAAGTGGCTGGGCGACATCCGCAGCTATTTTCCGACCGACGTGGTGACGGTGATCCAGCAAGATGCCATTGAACGGAAGGGACTCACCCAATTGTTGTTTGAACCCGAGATCCTCAGCCAGGTCACACCCAGCATCGAATTGGTCGGCACCTTGATGTCGCTCAAGGGCATGATCCCCGAGCATACCAAGGCGACCGCCCGCATGGTGGTGCGCGCAGTGGTGGAGGAGATCATCCGCAAACTCCAGAGCGGTCTGGAGAATGCCGTGCGTGGATCGCTCGACCGTTCGCGCCACGCTCCGCTGCGCAGCCTGCCCAATCTGGATTGGAAGCGCACCATCAGTGGCAACCTCAAGAACTACATTGCCGAGCGGAAGACCATCATTCCCGACCGTTTCTTCTTCTGGGCGCGTCAGCACCGCCGCAAGGAATGGAACGTCATCGTGTGCATGGACCAGTCCGGATCGATGGCGGAATCGGTGGTCTATGGTGCAGTAACTGGCGCGATCCTGGCGAGCATGCCGGCACTGGAGACCCACACGATCGTGTTCGACACCGAGGTGGTCGACCTCACCGAGCAGTGCAGCGATCCGGTCGATCTGCTGTTTGGCGTGCAACTCGGCGGCGGCACCGACATCAACCGCGCGGTGACCTACTGCCAGTCCTTGATCCACGATCCACGCAAGACGTTGTTCATCCTCATCACCGACCTCTACGAGGGCGGCAATGCCGCCGAACTCGTCCGCCGGCTGGAGGACATGGCCGGCAGCGGCGTGCGGGCGATGGTGATGCTGGCGCTCTCTGACTCCGGCGTGCCGAGCTACGACGAGAACCTGGCGAAGAAGGTGCGCGCCCTCGGCATCCCCTGTTCCGGCTGCACACCAACGTTGCTGCCCGAGTTCTTGTCAGGTGCTCTCAAGGGCGTGAATCTGGAGCAGCTTGCCGCGCGTCTGGTCAAACCCGCGAAGGGTTGAGCCGGTCCCACGTTAGAGCGAAGCGCGCGAGGTATTTCTGCAACCGGTCGGCATCATTGGTGGTCTTGCGCTCCAGGCGCGTTACGGCGAACAGCGTGCGCCCAGCTTCGGAGATGGTGCGGGACGCACGGCAGATGCTGATGACTTCTGCCAACTGCACGCGGTCGAAATGGTCGATGCGTTCAGCGCCGACGGTCCCCAAGACTTCCACCACCACATCATCGCCGCTCGCGGAGGGGGGCTGCCACTGTCGGTGCAGACGATCGATCTCCTCGTTCACCAGCGCCTCGTCGATGCGCCCGCTGTCGGCAAGCGTGGCGAGGCGCGTCACGGCTCCACCCAGGTCGCGAAAGTTGGCGCTCCACGTGGCAGAGGGACCGGTGGCGAAGGACAGGAACCGTGCACGGGCCTCGGCATTGAAGGCCACGCGTTTGCCGCTGTCGCGGGCGAAGCGTTCCAGTTCAAAGTCGATGTTGGGTTCGATGTCTTCGCGTCGTTCGCTGAGTCCGGGAAGACGAAAGCTCCACAGGTTGATGCGTGCCAGCAGGTCTTCGCGAAAATCGCCATCGCGCACCGCCGCATCCAGATCGCGGTTGGTGCCGCCGATCAGTTGGAAGTCGGACAGCACTGGTTTGTCGGCGCCCACCGGCAGGAAGATCTTGTCCTCAATGGCGCGCAGCAGCATCGCCTGTTCGTCCAGACCCAGGTCACCGATCTCGTCAAGGAACAACACGCCGCCGTCGGCGCGTTTGAGCAAGCCATCGCGATCGCTGAGCGCTCCGGTGAACGCGCCCTTGCGGTGGCCGAACAACGCCGACATCGCCTGATCGCCGCGAATAGTAGCGCAGTTCAGTTCGACGAACGGACCGTCCACTAGGTTGCGCGCCTTCTTCAGTTCGAAGATGCGCCGTGCGAGCACGGTTTTTCCTGCGCCGGTGGGACCGGTCAGCAGGATCGGTGCTCGCGACGCGGCGGCTACCTGCTCGACACGCCCGACCAGCTTGGCGAACTCGCGGCTCTTCGTCGGGATGCCGGCGGTCAACACCGACGCGCCGGCTTCACGTTCCTCAGCAAAGCGCGTGGCGAGCTTGTCGTACTTCTTCAGATCCAAATCGATGATTGATGACGTGCCTGCAGGACTCTTGATCCCGTCGTCTCCGCGCGTCCCAGGCGAGGTCTGCACGATGCGCGCCGGGAAGTGCCGCGACTCGGTGAGCAGGAACAAACAAATTTGCGCCACGTGCGTGCCGGTGGTGATGTGGACGAGGTAGTCCTCCTCCTCCGGCTTCCACGCATAGCCGCGAGCAAAGCCCCACAGCGCGCCGTAGACGTCCTCGAAATCCCACGCGTCGCTGAACTCGATGTGGCGACTCGTCACCGTCGTCGATGGCGACACCTGACTGATGTCCTCGCTGATGGTCTCTGCCAGACGATCAAACCGTCGCTGATGCAGCATCTCGAAACGACTGATCACGAGGTCGCTCTGCATGTGCAGCCCGATGGTCGGACGCCAACGGTTCCAACGTTTGTTGTCGTTGCCGGCATCGAGCGTGGGGCCGAGCAGACCGAGAGCGACGAGGGGACGGGACTTGGGCATGACTCGCTTATAAGCGAGTAAACTATCTCACAAGCAAGTAAGGCGTCGGCGGCATGCGCGGGATCGGCACGACTAAAACGGCACAACATGCATTAAATAAAGAGGTTGGAGTCGATATTTTGAGGTCGCGCCATTCCTGGCACGCGCCGCGCACTAGGTGATTCGTCCCCTGTCGAGAAGGAGCCACCCATGGCCAACAAGACCCTCTTCCAATCGTTGATCGGCGCCCTGATCCCCAAGACCGATGCGGTCAACGACGCCGGCGGCAAGGCCTACGCGCTGAGCCCGAAGCACGCGCTGGCGCAGTACGCGTCGACCGGTTGCTTGAACGGCACCTTCTATGCCGACGCCGCGGAACAGCTCGACACCGTGCTGACCCTGGCCAAGGCGGTCGATCCTGAGTTCGTCGCCAAGGTTGCCGTGCACGCTCGCGCGGTCGGCAACATGAAGGACCTGCCGGCGCTGTTGCTGGCGATCCTGGCCGTGCGTGATGTCGCGCTCTTGAAGCGCGTCTTCGTTCGCGTCTGCGACAACGGCAAGATGGTGCGTACCTTTGTGCAGATCCTTCGTTCCGGCGTCGCGGGTCGCAAGTCCCTCGGCACCGCGCCGAAGAAGCTGGTGCGCGCGTGGATGGAACGTCTTACCGATTCCCAGCTGCTGGGCGCCACCGTTGGCAACGATCCGTCGTTCGCTGACTTGGTGAAGATGGTCCACCCGAAACCGACCGATGCTGCTCGGCGCGCGTTCTATGCCTGGCTGATCGGGCGTGAGCACGATGCCGCCGCGCTGCCGGCTGCGGTTCAGCACTTCGATGCTTGGAAGCGTGATCGCACGCTGCCGATCCCCGATGTGCCGTTCCAGCTGCTGACCAGCGCGCCGCTCGACGACGCGACCTGGGTGGCCATCGCCCGGCAGTCGCCATGGCAGGCGACCCGCATGAACCTCAACACCTTCGCACGCCACGGCGTGTTCAAGGTCGAGGGCATGGCAGAGTTGATCGCGGCCCGTTTGCGCGATCCGGTTGCCATCGCCAAGGCACGGTTTTTCCCGTACCAGCTGATGGTCGCCTACCGCCAGGTGGAGGCAGAGGTTCCGGCGCAGGTCCGCGAGGCCCTGCAGGACGCGATGGAAATCGCCATTGCCAACGTTCCCGCGTTCGCGGGGCAGGTAGTGGTGTGTCCGGACGTCTCGGGTTCCATGCAGTCGGCTGTGACCGGCGAGCGTGGATCGGCCACCTCGGCCGTGCGTTGCATCGATGTCGCGGCGCTCGTCGCTGCGGCAGTGGTGCGCCGCAACCCGCGGGCGGAGGTCATCCCCTTCAGCGATCGCGTGAACGAGGTCCGCCTTAACCCGCGCGATTCGGTGATGACCAACGCCAAGCTGCTGGCGGAACTGCCGTCGGGCGGAACCGACTGCTCGCTGCCACTGGTCGAGCTGAACCGCCGCAAGGCCAAGGCGGACTTGGTGATCCTGGTCTCCGACAACGAGTCCTGGATCGATGCCAAGCCGCACGCGCGCGGCACCGCGTTGCTGCGTGAGTGGCAGATCTTTAGCGCCCGCAACCCTGGGGCGAAGCTGGTCTGCCTCGACCTGCAGCCGAATCGTGCGGTGCAGGCGCCGGAACGGGCGGACATCCTCAACATCGGCGGCTTCGCCGATGCGGTGTTCGCCACCATCGCGGCCTTTGCCGATGGCACGCTGGCCGCCGATCACTGGGTGGGAGTGATCGAGCGCATGGATATCTGATGATAACCCCCGCCGCCGGCGCGAGTCGGTGGCGGGCCTACGGTCCTTCTTTTACAACCTGTCTTTCGATACACCGGGCGAATGCTGAGGCGAGTACATACCAAAACTGACCTCGCCTCAAAACCCTCGTCGTCCTTTTTCTTCTTTCGGTTTTCTTCTTTCGGTTTTCTTCCTGAGCGAATGCCGACGTGAGTACACCACCATTGGACATCAGGTCTGGAAAACCTGGGGAGCCACGTGCTCCTTCGTCCGCTCTCGTCACCCCTCGTCGCTCTTTTACGATCTTTTACGATCTTTTACG
>Ga0105046_10006584_pt1 | contig 18364 bp, 10 predicted proteins | sample MAT03_FD_78385 | JGI IMG/M metagenome (GOLD analysis project Ga0105046, IMG submission 78385) | Freshwater microbial communities from Lake Fryxell liftoff mats and glacier meltwater in Antarctica - MAT-03 (megahit assembly) | ecosystem: Environmental > Aquatic > Freshwater > Ice > Liftoff...
AGCCTCGCCACGGAACTGGGCGGCCTCTCGGACTTGCTGGCGCATGTCTATTTTAGCCAAGTGCTGCCAAGGGTGAGTTGAGGCCAGGCAAAATCCGAAATCCGAATGTCGAAATCCGAAGCACATCCGAAATCCGAAACCCGAAGGCGGTGCAAGGCGGCCTCGGTCCCGATGGGTTGGGATCGACCTGACCAAAGACGTCGGGACCAGTTCATGTCGCACCTGCAACATGAACTTATCCGGCGCTTCGGCTTCCCGCCCCGCGCTGGCTTCGTCGTCCCAAGTTCACCAACCCTGCCCGGGCGCCTTCGGACTTCGGACTTCGGACTTCGGACTTCCTTCGGAATTCCGCTCGCATGAGGGCCCAACTTTTCGACCTCACGCACACGACGACCTACGACTACGGCTCGCCAGTGCTGGTCGCTCACCACTTGCTCCGGCTCGCGCCGCGGCGGTTGGCCCGGCAGTTCCCGCTGGAACATACGTTGCAAGTGCATCCGGCGGCGGCGGCGCTGAGCCGGCATACGGATTACTTCGGCAACGAAGTCGTGTTTGCCGCCGTCGAAGGCGCGCATCGGCAGCTTCGCGTGACCGCGCGCAGCCGGGTCGCCGTCGGGCCGGCGTTCATCCCTGACCGCACCGAGACGCCAAGCTGGGAGAGCGTTCGCAGCCTTTGCCGCACAGACCTTTCGGAGCCGGTGCTGGCGGCGAGCGAATTCACTTACGCCTCACCGCTGGTGCCCATTGAGGAACCGTTCCGCGCGTTCGCTGCGGAAAGTTTTCCCGCCGGTCGCCCGATCCTCGACGCCGTGCTCGACCTGACGGCGCGGATCCACGGCGAGTTCAAGTTCGATGCCACCGCCACGACCGTCTCGACGCCGCTCGCGGAGGTGCTCGAAAAACGCCGCGGCGTCTGCCAGGACTTCGCTCATCTGCAGGTCGCCTGCCTGCGTGCAATGGGCCTGCCCGCGCGCTATGTGAGCGGCTACCTCGAAACCCTGCCGCCGCCTGGGCAGGTGAAGCTCGTCGGGGCCGACGCCTCGCACGCGTGGGTGGCCTTCTTCTGCCCGGGCCTCGGCTGGCTTGACGTGGACCCGACGAACAACCTGCTGCCCTTGATGCAGCACATCACGCTCGGTTGGGGCCGCGACTACGGCGATGTCAGCCCCATCCGCGGCGTGCTGGTCGGCGGCGACGAACACACGCTCAGCGTGTCGGTGGACGTCGCGGCTTTGGGCGAAGTGGACGACGACTTCGGGCAACATTGACCGCGCCGCAGGCCGCCCCCAGCGACTCTCCCGGCTCAACTTGCCCGCAGCGATTCGCCGACCCAGCGCAACATCCGGGCGATGCCGTCCTCGTTGCTCACCGCGGGCTGCCAGCCCAGCAGGCGCGCCGCCTTGCCGATGTCCGCGACGAACACCCGCTGGTCACTTTGCCGCGGCGGGTTCTGGGTGAACCGCAGCGCCGTGTCCGTGAGCCGGCCCAGCAGCGCAAAGAGTTCGAGCAGCGAGAGGCTGTTCGGCAGGCCGCCGCCGATGTTGAAGATTTCGCCGGCGATGTGGTCGCGGTTTTCGTAGGCCGCGGCGTAGAGGCGAATGAGGTCTTCGGCGTGCAATACATCGCGGACTTGTTTGCCATTGCCGGAAATCGTGAACGGCTCCGGCTCGGTGCCGCGCTGGCGGGCGCGCTGTTGCAGGAGCGCCTGCTGGCAGAACCAGCCGATCCAGCCTTGATCGAACGTCGCAAACTGCCGTCCGCCGTAGATCGAGGAGTGCCGGAACACGACCGTCTTCAGCCCGAAATTGCGATGCCAGTCGCGCACGTATTGATCGGCCGCGCCCTTCGAGCAGCCGTAGGGGCTGGCGAAATCCAGCGGCAGGGATTCATCGAAGCCGCGCGGGTGCGCCGGCGTGACGTAGCGCGTCGCGGTTTCCTCGTAGCGCAGTCCGTCGAGGTCGCCATAGACCTTGTTGGTTGAACTGTAGGCGACGAGCGCATGCGGGCTGAGGCGGCGGATGGCTTCGAGCACGTTGAAGGTGCCGACGACGTTACTGAGCAAGTCCCGGCGCGGATCGGCCAGCGAAGTCGTCATGGCGACCTGGCCCGCCAAGTGACAAACAAACTCAAACGGGCCGCGCTCGCGGACCACTTCGGTGATCGCCGCCTCGTCGGCCAGATCCAGCCGGACAAAGTGCAGCCGATCCGGCGCTGCCTGGCTGTTCAGCCAGACGAGGTTGGCCTCGCTGCCCTGGCGAAACAGCGCATCCACAACCGTCACCAGCCAGCCTTGCGCAAGAAAATGGGCGGCCACGTTCGAGCCGAGGAACCCACAGCCACCTGTCACGAGAATTCGTTTCATAAAGCGTCTTGTCCCAGTGCTGCGGTCCACTGCCATTTAGTTAAGCCGTCCACCGGGGCGCTTGCGCTTGCTCCTGCGCTTGCTCCTGCTCTTAATCGTAATCTCAGCGCACCGAAGAAGACTACGATTAAGAGCAGGAGCAAGCGCAAGCGTCGGGCACCCCGACTCCCTTCCGGCTTAACTAAATGACAGTGGTGCTGCGGTCCCCGTCCCGGCATCAACTCCGTCCGGGCGACGCCCTCCCGGGCGGCTGCTGCAAGGCCGGAGCGATTGGCGCGGCGCCGTAGCCGCAGCCAGGTAGGTTCGGAGCGCGGCTGTCTCAGCCGCAGCCGCTGGGAATACGGGACAATCCAGCTACTTCGTCGAGCGCTCACGATCACCGAAAAGGGAGTGGGAACGCGCCGGTCGCTGTGGTGACAAAGCGTTGGTCCCTCGGCTGGCGAACCCGGCTGCGGCTGAGACAGCCGCGCTCCGGCTGCATCGTTACGGCTTGGGCGCAAATACGCGCCCGTCAGGCACCGGGTTACCGAGCACGTTGCAGCAGCCTCCATGACGGTCAGGCGGTAGCCCAGGCGAGGCGTTTCGCGGCTGCGGCTTGGGTATAGCCCGTGATTTGCGCGAGCGACAGGCCTAGCGGGTCGGGGGTCGCACTGGTGTGTCGTTGGTAATACCAGGAAATCGTTTGCTGAATGGCGGTGGGGAAATCCCAGACCGGATGCCAGTCCAGCAGGGCGGCAGCTTTATCAATCGCGAGGCTGAGCAAGCGTGCCTCGTGCAGGTTGCGGGGATCGGAGCCATCCACCCAGCGGCCGGGCCAATGCTTGAGGATTTCCTCGACCAGTTCGCGCACCGGTTGACGGGCCGCTGGACCGGGTCCGAAGTTGAACGCGCTGGCGAGCGGGGAATCCTTCGGCACGCCGTGCAGCCGCGCGCCGAGCCAGAGGTAGCCGCTGAGGCACTCGAGGACGTGTTGCCACGGGCGAATGGCCACCGGGTTGCGAACGAGGATGGGCTGTCCGGCCATGAGCGCGCGAAGGCAGTCCGGCACGATGCGGTCCTCCGAGTAATCACCGCCGCCGATGACGTTGCCCGCGCGCGCCGTGACCACCGCACCCAGCGCGGCGTTCGGGCGGAAGAAGGACCGCTGCCACGCCTGCGCGACGAGCTCGGAGGCGCCCTTGCTCATTGAGTAGATGTCGTGGCCGCCGAGCGCGTCGTTCTCGCGGTAAGCGTGTTCCCACTCGCGGTTCTCGTAGCACTTGTCACTGGTGATGACGATGACATTGCCGGGCAGGCCCGCGACGCGCACGGCTTCGAGCACGTGGGCGGTGCCGAGGACGTTGGTTGCGAGCGTGGGCAGTGGCTCGGCGTAGCTGCGTCGCACCAGCGGTTGCGCGGCGAGGTGGAAGACGATGTCCGGCCGCACTTTTTGCAGCGCGGCTTGCACGGCGGGTAGGTCGCGCAAGTCGCCTTCGATCTCGCCGGCGAAGGCGTGGGGACTGATGACCTCATGGAGATTTGGCTGGAGGGGCGCGGGCAGGCTGAAGCCCCAGACTTCGGCCCCGAGTTGCTTGAGCCAGAGCGAGAGCCAGCCGCCCTTGAACCCGGTGTGCCCGGTGACGAGGACGCGTCGGCCTGAGTAGTAATTGAGGAACATAGCGGCGGGGAGAGCGGATGACCGCGCCCCAAACTACGCGGGAGAGAAGTGGCCCGGCAACGATCTTTAGGACCGGTCGCGGCAGCCGGGTGTTGCTGTCGTGACAGCCGGCCCGGCGGGAGCGTGGCGGCTGGCCGCCAGGGAAGCTACAGGCGAGACGCCCGTAGCGACGGCGGCAGGCGAGACGCCGGCCCCACTCAGCAAGCCGGACGTGCTGCCCGATAGTGGGGCAGGCGTCGCGCCTGCCGCTGTAGCTACGGCCGTCTCGGCTGGAGCGGGAAGGCCCGCCGCCAAGGGAACTACAGGCGAGACGCCCGTAGCTACGGCGGCAGGCGAGACGCCGGCCCCACTATCCAGTTGGGCAGCCCGTTGGCCGCGCGCCGCGGGGGCTTGGTTCATCCACGTCGTTGACAGGAGGGCGCCGCTCGGAAACGCTGCCGCCGACTGTGAAATTTCTGCCGCTCATCTGGAGCAACCTGCGCCGCCGGAAGCTGCGCACGCTGTTGACGCTGCTGTCCATCGCGGTGGCCTTCGTCCTCTATGGCTACCTGGCGGCCATCGAGCGTGCGCTGGATCAGGGCGTGAGCGTCGCGGGGGCGGATCGGTTGCTGACGCGGCATCGGGTTTCGATCACGCAACCGCTCCAGGAGACCGCCGGGCCGCGCATCGCCCGGCTGGCGGGCGTGCAGATCGTGACGCCGTTCGTGTGGTTCGGGGGCATTTACCAGGATCCCAAGAACTTCTTCGGGCAGATGGCCGTGGTGCCGGAGCCGTTTCTGGCGATGTACCCGGAATACCTGTTGCCCGAAGCACAATTGCAGGCGTGGCTCCGCACGAAGAACGGCGTCATCGTCGGGCGCAAGACGGCGGAGCGTTTCGGGTGGAAGGTCGGCGACCGCATCCCGCTTCAGCCAACGGTCTGGCAGCACAAGGACGGGCGGCCGGCGTGGGAGTTTGAAATCGTCGGCATCTTCGACGGCGCGCAGCAAGGCACGGACACGACGAACTTCTTCCTGCGCTACGACTACCTCGAAGATGCGCGGCGCTTTGGCAAGGGGTTGGTGACCTGGTTCGGCGTGAAGGTGGCGGATCCGGACGCCGCCGCCGCGGTGGCCGAGCGAATTGACTTCGAGTTCGCGAACTCTGCCAGCGAAACCAAGACGGAGACGGAGGGGGCGTTTCTGCGCGGCTGGGCGCGACAGATCGGCGACATCACCACCATCATGGCCGCGATCCTGGCCGCGGTCTTCTTCACCATCTTGCTGGTCGCCGGCAACACGATGGCCCAGAGCGTGCGCGAGCGGACCGACGAACTGGGCGTGCTTAAGGCGATGGGTTTCACCAACTCCGCGGTGCTCGCCCTCGTACTGGGCGAGTCGTGCTTCCTCGCCAGCCTGGGCGGCGCCGTCGGGCTGCTGGTGGCGTGGCTGCTCATCCGCACCGGCGACCCGACCGGCGGCGCGCTGCCGATGTTTTACTTTCCGCTCGAACGTGTGCTGGTGGGCTTGGGACTGGCGGTGCTGCTCGGTCTGGCGACCGGCGCGGTGCCCGCCTGGCAGGCGATGCGGCTGCAAATCGCCGAGGCGCTGCGGCGCTAAGCGGAGCAACGGGGAATTCCGATGAGCGGAGGCGGGCACGTCACCGCACCGGCGCTGCTCCCGTCTCGGCTAGTTTCAGTAAGTGACACAATAAGTTGCCTGACTAAGTTCGGAAGGCTCAGCCCACCAATCCCCCCCGCTGGCGTCCGGGCTGAGATCACACCAGCGCAACCTCCCACCCGTCAACGAAAGCACACCGCCATGTTAAGAAATCAAACCGCTCCCTGCCCTGGCAAAGCAATCCCGCCGCGACCCTGCCGGCCGGCCCGGCTTTGCTTTCTGCCGGGCCTCCTCGCCCTCGCGGCCAGCCTGCTAGCCGGACTTCCCGCTCACGCCCAGCCGATGACTCGCAGCCAGGCCGTCGCCGCGTTGCTGGCACCCGGCAACGGCGTCGTCATCAACACCAGCATTGAAGGCGTCTATTCTCCCTTCGTGCGTTTTGGCACGGCCCCCGGTTTCGAGGGATTGCTCCCTGCCGGTTCCATGGTCGCACCCAAGAGCACCGTGTGGGGGAGTGGAATCGCCGTCAGCGTCTCCGCACCGAGCTACTTCTTCTGGGTCAACAGCGAATTGGACGCGCTGTTCGCGCATCCGGTGAGGTTTATCCTGGTCAATGCTACCAGCAGCCTGCCCACAGTCGCCAACGGCGGCATCGTGGTTTCACCACAGGCGTGGTGGCCGCTCGTAACTTTGCGCGCGACGGTGCCACGACGGAGTTCTTTGCCGGCGTGGAGCAACGGCTCAGCCTGGCGCCGCCGAGCCCGGTCAATCCGGTCGGCTACGTGGCTGGCCCTTGGGCTTCACCGGTCTTGGGCGCGGCACCCAAGGATCCTCCACCGAAGCCCGAACTGCCGCAGGATCCGCCGCCCCACCTGCTGGCGGTGGGCAATCCGTGTGGTTTGATCGTCCAAGGCACGGCCGGCATGCCGTTCGATCAAGACGTGGATACCTTTGAGAGCGACATGAAGGGCCACTATGGCATTCCGGCCGGTCGGATCGTCAAAGCCAGCGCCCGCGGCACGGCGGCGACGAAGGCCAATCTCACCGCCGCCATCGCGACCATTTGCGCCGCCGTGCCGCCGTGCGACAAGATCGTGGTGCGGATGACCTCGCACGGCACGGATGACACCCATGAATTTATTCTGGATGACGTGCCGATCGCCAATACGAACCTCTGCAACTTGTTCAAGGAGCTGGCGAAGAAAGGCGTGCCGATCTGCCTCATGATCAACAGTTGCTTCAGCGCATCGCAACTGGACGCGCACGACTGGAACTTCCCCACCGACAGCGTGATCATCACCACCGCGACCACCAACAAGCCGGCTTACGGCTACATCTACACCAACAGCAGCGGGGTCCGCTTCACCAACGGCGCGTTTGTCCGGGCTTTCTCGGACTGCCTCAATGCCAACCCCACCAACAACCCCGGCCTTGATCCGGGCAATGACGGCGTGGACGACAAGGACGCCTATCGCTGGGTGCAGAAGGTCAATCCCTGCTACGCCTTGCTCGGCGGCGAGGGCACCATGCGCTACCCCGGCAGCGCCACCAATGGCCCGGACCCGCAAATCCGCACCGTCGCCGCCAACCCCGGGCAGCTCAATCAGAATGTCGGCAATGGCACCGGTGCGCCCAAGACCGACTTCCATATCATTTTCCAAGGCAATGTGACCGGCGGGATTCCACGCGCCTGGCGTTCAGACCAGAATGACAACGTCCAGCTCAGCAATCCGTGGGGCGTCAACAACACGGTCACTTACGACCCCGCAAAGAACGAGACGATGGTGTGCTGGGCACACCCCAGTTCGCCCGTCATGCCCGGGCAGTACATCCATTTCGGCTACGCTCCGCCCGGCGGCGGCTTGCGCCCCTTGGTCCAATACTGGACGCCCACCACCACCCCGCCCGCCATCCCGGATCGCGCCCCGACCACCAAGACCTCCATGGGCCAGAACGCGAACTCGGCCACGATTCGCATCGTCAGCAACGGCCCGCTGAACGACGGTTGGGCCGGCATGATGTTCGGCACGTTGGGTATCTTCCTCGCCGAGCAGGCCCTGCCCCTGGAACGGCTCAATCGTCCCACCCTGCTCTCCGCGCCGGATCGGCCGATCATGCTCGGGACCACGGGACTGCAACTCCAAGCCGACGCTCCCTATGAGGCCACCATCCCCTTGCCTGCGATACCGGGGCCGAATTCCACGCTCATCGTCGCGCTGGATTTGCATTGGGAGATCAACCCGAACGCCACCTTCCTGGTGCAGCAGTTCGCGCTGACGCAGCCCCCCGCGACGCCACCCGCGTTGCAGTTCAGCTACCAGAACGGCTTCCTCCTGCTCTCCTGGGATCCGCCCACCGCCACGCTCTGGACCGCCCCGACAGTGAACGGCCCGTGGGCGTCTTTGCCTTCCCCCAGCCCCATCTCGATCAATCCTAAATCCGGCCCGCCCATGCAGTTCTTCCGGGTCTCAGTGCCAGGAAACTGAAGCCCAGGCGGGCCAGTTCAATTCCCCAACCAACGTAAGCCTCACCCCGGGGCCGACCGAAAGGCCGGCCCTTTTGCTTGCCACCACGGGCTCGCGAGCCTTCCCTGAGCGCCGTCCATGAACCTTGTCGCCGCCGCCAACTGGCTTTCGCAAGTCGCCGCACTCTCCCATCTCGGCGCGGCCACGCTCTACGAGCGCAAAGGCTCGGCGCTGGCGGCGGTGTTCGGCATTGCGGGGGTGGTGGTAGTGCTGGTGGCGACGCTCTCCATCGCGGAGGGCTTCCGCCGCGCGATGACCGCTTCCGGCGATGCCAATCTGGCGCTGGTGCTGCGCAGCGGTTCGGACACGGAGATGATGAGTTTCCTCGCGGGCGCGGACACGCGGATCATCGCCGACGCGCCGGGCATCGCGCAGTCCGAGTTCGGCCCGCTGATGTCGCGCGAGTTGTTTGCCGTGCTGGCTTTGCCCAAGCGCAACACTGGCACCGACGCGAACGTCCCGTTGCGCGGCGTCGAACCCGGCGCGTTTCGCGTGCATGACCGCGTGCGGCTCTTCGCAGGCCGGATGTTCGAGCCAGGGCGGAATGAAGTCATCGTCGGCGTGGGCGCGGCCAGTGAGTTTGCCGGCCTCGACCTCGGGGCCACCTTGCCCGTCGGGCGCGCCGAATGGCACATCGTCGGGCTTTTCACGGCGGCCGGCGGCCTGGCAGAATCGGAACTCTGGACCGACGGCTCGATCTTGCGCAGCGCCTATCAGCGGGGCAACTCGTTCCAGGGCGCCGTGGTGCGACTGGTTTCACCGGAGGCGTTCGACAGTTTCAAGGCGGCGCTCATGGCCGATCCGCGGCTCAACGTGAAGGTGGTCCGGCAGACCGATTACTTCGCCGACCAGTCGCGCACCGTGTACAACCTCATCACCGGCCTCGGCACGCTCATCGCCTCCTTAATGGCACTGGGCGCGATTTTTGGCGCGCTCAACACGATGTATTCCGCCGTCGCCGCCCGGACGCGGGAGATCGCGACGCTGCGGGCACTGGGCTTCGGCAGCGGCGCGGTGGTGCTTTCGGTGATGGCCGAGGCGCTGACCCTGGCGTTGCTGGGCGGCGCGCTCGGAGCGGGCGTGGCGTATCTCGCCTTCGACGGCTTTCGCGCGGCGACGATGAACTGGCAGAGCTTCAGCCAGGTGGCCTTCGCCTTCACGGTGACGCCGCGGCTGCTCGGGCAAGGGATTCTCTATGCGGCGGTGATCGGCGTTGTGGGCGGTTTCTTCCCCGCGTTGCGCGCCGCACGAATGCCGGTGGCAAGGGCGCTGCGCGAAATGTGACGCGGGACGATCCGACGCGACCTGCCGGCCCGCTTCGGTCTTCGGATTTTGGCCATTCGGATTTCGGAATGCGGCGCAAGGCTGGCTGGCGTGGGTGCCTCCCGACGGGCCGGGATCGCGCCGGGTCACCAGCCGAGACTCCGCAGGGTGGCTCGACGCCGGGAAACAGAAACGCCGCCCGGCAGAGTGCCGGGCGGCGGGTGAAACGGGAGCGAAACGGTGCTGCTCAGTCGCCTTTGCCGCCTTTGCCGCCTTCGTCGCCGCCGATGCTGTTCATCAGGGTGATGAGCGGCAGGAACATGGCGATGACGATGCTGCCGACGATGACGGCCAGGAAGACGATCATGACCGGCTCCAGCAGGGAGGTCATCGCGGAGACGGCGTTGTCCACTTCCTCGTCGTAGTTGTCCGCGATCTTCAGGAGCATCTCCGGCAAGGCGCCGGTCTGCTCGCCGACGTCCACCATGGAGACCACCATGGGCGGGAAGACGCCGGATTTATCGAGTGGAGCGGTGATGGTTTCGCCTTCCTTGACGCTCTCATGCACGTCGGAAATGGCGGTGCTGATGATGACGTTGCCAGCGGTTTCCTTGACGATGGTCAGGGCTTGCAGGATGGGCACGCCGGAACTGATGAGCGTGCCCAGCGTGCGGGTGAGACGGGAGATAGCCACCTTGCTGACGACCGGACCGATGGCGGGCATCTTGAGCTTAAGCTTGTCAAAAACGCGGCGTCCAACCTTGGTGCGGACGGCAATCATAATGCCGGCGACCACGGCCGCTACCCCGACCGCGGTCCACAGGAAGTGGCCTTTGATGGTGTCGCTGATGCCGAGGACCAGCCGGGTGAAGCCGGGGAGTTGCTGGCCGTCGAGCATGCCCTCGAACACTTCCTTAAACTTGGGCACGACATAGGTCATGAGGATGCCGAGAATCGCCACCGCCACCACGAGGACGGCCACCGGGTAGAACATGGCGGCCTTGACCTTGCCTTTGATCTTCTGGGCCTTTTCCATGAATTCGGAGAGGCGGTTGAGGACGACTTCGAGCACGCCGCCCAGCTCGCCGGCTTTCACCATGTTGACGTAGAGCCGGTTGAAAACCTTGGGGTGCTGCGCGAGGCCCTCGGAGAAGGTGCTGCCGCTTTCGATGGAGAGGGCCAACTCCTTGATGATGCCGCGCAGGGTCTGGTTGCGCTCCTGCTTCTCGAGCACCTGCAAGCCGCGCAGCAAAGGCAGGCCGGCGTCCACCAGCGTGGCGAGCTGCCGCGTAAAGGTCGTCAGCACCTTCGGCTTCACCCGGCCGCTGAGGAAGGGGATCTTGAGGTTGAGGTTGATCTGCATGCCCTTGCCCTTGCCCGACTTGCTGGCGGGGGATGCGGAACTCTTCTTGGCAGGCTTCTCCTTGGCCTGCTCCATGATCTTGGTCGGGTAGAGACCCATCTCCTTGACGCGACCGATGGCCTCGTTCTGGCTGGTGACTTCCAAAACGCCTTTCTGGACCTTGCCTTTCTGGTCCATGGCTTCGTAATTGAACTTTGGCATAAACTCTAAGCAGTTGGAGGGGGCTGGCCGGGATGACTCACGTGTACTTCAAAATTTCTTCAATGGTGCTGTCGCCGTCGAAGATCGCTCGCAGGCCGTCTTCGCGGAGGGTGACCATGCCCATCTCGATGGCCTTCTGGCGGATGGCGACCGTGGGGGCGCGCTGGTTGATCTGCTCGCGGATGGCGTCGCTGATGGCAAGCAGTTCGAAGATGCCTTTGCGGCCCCGATAGCCGGTGTCGTGGCACTTCTCGCAGCCGCGACCGTAGTAGAACATTTTTTCGCCCAGATCGTGGAGAGAAAGATTGAGCAAGCTGAGCTGGTGCTCGGTCGGCTCGAAGGGGGTGCGGCACTGTTTGCAGATGGTGCGGGTGAGTCGCTGGGCGAGCACGCACATGAGCGTGGAGGAGATGAGGAAAGGTTCGATGCCCATGTCCACGAGGCGGGTGACGGCGCCGGGGGCGTCGTTCGTGTGCAGCGTGCTGAGCACCAAGTGGCCGGTGAGCGAGGATTGAATGGCGATCTGGGCAGTCTCCACGTCGCGCATTTCCCCGATCATGATGATGTCGGGATCCTGCCGGAGGAAGGAGCGGAGCGCCTTGCCGAACGTCATGCCGACGGCTTCGTGGATCGCCACCTGCATGATGCCTTCGATGTCGTATTCGACGGGATCCTCGGCGGTCAAGAGCTTGGAATCAATCGCGTTGACCGCGCGCAGGCAGGAATAGAGGGTGGTGGTCTTGCTGCAGCCGGTGGGGCCAGTGACGATGATGATGCCGTTGGGGTGCAGGATGGCGTCGTCCACGTACTCGCGGACGTGCGAGGGCAGGCCGAGGCTGGAAAGCTCCAGCTTGACGGAGTCGCGGTCCAGCACGCGGAGCACGACGGATTCGCCGAACTGCGTGGGCAGCGTGGAGACGCGCAAGTCCACGGCGCGCCCGGCGACGCTGTAATTGATGCGTCCGTCCTGCGGGATGCGGCGCTCGGAAATGTTCAGGCCCGAGATGACCTTGAGCCGGGAGATTACGGGCAGAGCGAGGTGCTTGGGCGGGGGCGCCATCTCGTAGAGCGCGCCGTCCACGCGGTAGCGGATCTTGAACTCGGTTTCAAACGGCTCGAAATGGATGTCGCTGGCACGATCCGCAATCGCCTGCGCGAGCACGAGATCCACGAAGCGCACGATGGGCGTGGCGCTGGCGGCGTCGCTGGTGTCGTCGCGGCGGGAGGCAGCGGCCACCTCGGCCAGTTCTTCGTCGGCACCGAGTTCCTTGAGAATGTCCGCAAAACCGGCATCCATCACCCCGGTGCCATAGTGCTTCTCAATGGCCTGGGCCACCTCGTCCGGGTCGGCGACGACGACCTGGAAGTCACCCTTCACGGCGAAGTGCAGTTCATCCACGCGGGCCGGATCCAAGGGGTCGGCCATCGCGACCTGGAGGGTTTCGCCTGAGTAACCGACCGGGATGGACTGAAACAGCTTGGCCTGCGCCGCGGGCAGCAGATCCAGGACTTCCTTGGGAATCTCGTGGCCCTTGAGGTGAACGATCTCCGCGCCGAGATGGTCGGCGATGAGCTGCAACTGGCTCTCGAGGTCGAAGATGCCGGCGTTGGCGACGATCTGGTGAAAGGGCTTGCCCGTGCGCTCGTGCTCGGCCACCACTTCTTCGTACTGGAGGTCGTCCAGCATGTTCTGCGAGCGCAGGAGTTCGAGCAACGGGCTGTGTACGGGCTGGGCCATGGGGGAGGTGGGGGGTTACTTCTTCCTCTTCTGCGCTTCACCGAGGGATTGCTCGAGTTCGATTTCCTGCAGCTTGTTCTGGATGCTGATGGGATCCTGGGCCTTGGTGATAACTTCCTCGCGGGCGATGAGGCCCTGCATGTATTTATCAATCAGGAAACTGTCGAGCGTGACCATCCCGTACTTGGCGCCGGTCTGAATGTCAGATTGGATGCGGAAGCTCTTGTTGTCGCGGATGAGGGCGGCAATCGAGGGCGTGTTGATCATGATTTCGAACGCCGCGACGCGCCCCGGTTTGTCAATGCGCGGCAGGAGAATCTGCGAAATCACCGCCTGAAGCACGGTGGAAAGCTGGATGCGAATCTGCTCCTGCTGGTTCATGGGGAAGGCGTTGACCACGCGGTCAATCGTCTTCGCGGCCCCGGTGGTATGCAGCGTGCCGAAGACCAAGTGCCCCGTTTCTGCCGCCGTGATGGCGGCGTCAATCGTCTCCAAGTCGCGCATTTCACCGACCAGAATGATGTCGGGATCCTGGCGCAGCACGCGGCGGAGCGCCTCGGCGAAATTCGGCACGTCCACGCCGATTTCGCGCTGCGTGACGATGGCCTTCTTGTGCTTGTGATAAAACTCGATGGGATCCTCGATGGTGACGATGTGAACTTCATCACGCTCCTCGTTGATGACGTTGATCATCGAGGCGAGCGTCGTGGACTTGCCGGAGCCAGTGGGGCCGGTGACGAGCACCAGACCGCGCGGTTTGTAGAGCAACTCCCGCACGGACGGCGGCAGGCCAATCTGGTCCAGGCCGAGCAACTTGCTGGGAATCTGCCGCTGCACGGTGGCAAAATTGCCGCGCTCTTTAAACACGCTCACGCGGAACCGGGCCTGGTCGCCGAACGCGAAGCCGAAGTCCGCGCCACCCCGCTCACGGACGTGCTGGATGTGGTCGTCTGAGGTGATGCTGCGCATCAGTTCCTCGGTGTCCTCGGGGGTGAGCGGCGGGCCTTCCACGCGATGCAGGATGCCGTGGACGCGGATGACGGGCGGGGTGCCCACCCGGATGTGCAAATCGGAGGCACCCTCGGACACCACCAACTGCAAAAGGTCAGACATTGCGTAAGACATAGGAAAAAGGCGATTCGGTCAGGACGGGTCGGGCGAACGCCGGGCGGCGCGTGGGAGAGGTTCGAGGGCGGACGGCTTCATGGCTTAATCCACGTCGCCGACGGTGGCACGGATGACTTCATCCGCCGTGGTCAGGCCCGCCAGCACTTTGCGCACGCCGTCCTCACGCAGCGTGCGCATGCCCATCTCTCGCGCGCGCTGGCGCAAAACGGAGGAGGGCACCTTGTCGTAGATCAACTTGCGCGCCTCGTCATCAATGAGGAACACCTCGAAGATGCCCATGCGCCCGCGGCAACCGGTGCCAGAGCAGTTGCTGCAACCCTTGCCCTTGCAGAAGTTGGCTTCCTTGACGTTTGCCAGGTCAATGCTCAACTGCTTCAACTCCTTCTCCGTCGGCACCGAGGGTTCCTTGCACTGCTTGCAAACCTTGCGCACCAGGCGCTGGGCAATCAGCGCGCGCGTCGAGGACGCCACGAGGAAGGGCTTCACGCCGATGTCAATCAAGCGGGTCACCGCCCCGGGCGCGTCGTTCGTGTGCAGTGTCGAGAAGACCAAGTGTCCCGTCAGCGAGGCGTTGATGGCGATGGTCGCCGTCTCCAGATCGCGGATTTCCCCGATCATGATCACGTTGGGCGCCTGGCGCAGGATGGCGCGCAGCGCGGCCGAAAAGCTCAGGCCCACCGCCTCGGCCACCTGCACCTGGTTGATGCCGGCGAGGATGTATTCCACCGGATCCTCGACCGTGATGATCTTGCGATCGGGCCGGTTGATGAAATGCAGCACCGAGTAAAGCGTCGTCGTTTTGCCGGAACCCGTGGGGCCGGTCACCAAGATGATGCCGTCCGGCAAGCCGATGAGCCGCTCGAACGTCTGCTGGTCGTCCGTAAAGAAACCCAGTTCGGGCAAGCCCAGCTTCAACCCTTCCTTGTCCAAAATACGCATCACGATGCTCTCGCCGTGATTGGTCGGCAGACACGAGACGCGGAGGTCAATGAGCTTCGGCCCCTTCTCCGTGCTCACCGACGTTTGAATGCGTCCGTCCTGCGGAATCCGGTGTTCCGCGATGGACATGTTCGACTGAATCTTGAGCCGCGCAATGATCGAAGGCTGCAACCGCTTCGGCGGGGCCGGCATCTCGTGCAACATGCCGTCAATGCGGTAGCGGATGCGAAAGCGTTTCTCCAGCGGCTCCAGATGAATGTCCGACGCCCGCATGTTGAAGGCGTCCACAATCACCTTGTTGACCAATTTGATCAGCGGCGCATCGGCCTCCACGGTCCCGCCGTCTCCCGTTCCCCCCTCCGCCTGCGGCCCGCCAATCTCGACATCGCCCTGCGTGATGTCCTGAATCATCTTGTCCACCGCCGTGGACTTCCGCTGACTGGCACCCCCGTAGTACTTGGAAAGCGCCCATTCAATGTCGTCCTCCGAGGCGACCATCGGCTGGATCTCCGCGCTCAACGCGTGCTGCAAGCCGTCCAAAGTGTCCAGATCAGACGGGTCGGAAATCGCTACCGTAAAGGCGTTGTCCTGGCGTGCGACCGGGATGGCGCGGTACCGCCGCGCGATGTCCCGGGTAACCGCGCTGATGACTTCGTCCGGGATGGTAATCTCCTGAAGCTGCACCACCTCCGCCCCGAAGTGCGCCGCCTTGGCCTGCGCAATGTCCGCCGGCCGGAGACTGTTGTTGGCCACCAGGAAGTCCACCACTCCCACCCCTGACGCCCCCGCTTCCTCGCGAGCGGAAGCAACCTGTTCGTCGCCCACGAACCCGAGGTCCATGAGCATGTCTATGAGATAGTCGTCTTTGGCTGCCACAATGGTTGGTGAGCGCTGGAGGGAAACCCGCATCGAAGCGCGCGCGGCTCACGTTACCGGCGACGCTTTGAATGTCAATCATCCCGGCCACACAAATAGCATCCGCAACCTTGCGTAGCGCAAAAGCCGCCGGGCCGAACCGCAGCCACGCGCAGAATCCGCCGGCACTCCCAGTCTCAGACCACGCTGCCCGCACTGGCTCACGCGCCATCTACGCGAGCTTCGCCGCGCCCAGCAGGCGGCGGCGCAAACCGGCCAACCCCTACCCGCCCGCGCCGCGGCGAAGCGCCGGTTGTTCAACCCACTGCAGCGCCGTTTTCCAATCGGCGGTCTGCTCCTTGAAGCCGGCACGCCGCGGCTGTCCGACGCCCTCCGGCTTTGGCCACCCGCAACGCAGCAGTTTGGGAAACTTGTCGCACCTAAACCCTCTTCCGACGTAGGAATGGGGAGCGCGTGCGTCTCGCGTGCCAGTTCGGACATCGTGCCTGAACTGCCCTTCCCCACTCTTTCGTCCTTTCGACGGGGGAGAGTGTGTGCGGGACAAAGTTTTCGAGGCGACGCCGAAAACCACGCGCCAGAGGCCCATGCTCCCGGCTTCGCGGGGCGGCACCCACTAGCCGTTGGAATTCCACGGCGGACGGTCTGTGCCTCAACGCCAACCGGGCGGGCACCTTGCGGCACCCGCCCGGAGCGGTCTGTCAGTTTCTCGCCGCGGCCTACTCCACCCGGAACACGCGGAAGAAGCCGGTCGCTCCGTCCATCGGCACCACCACGCTGGTGGCGCCGGGCGCGGGCAGCGGCACTTCGGTCCATTCGGCGTCGGCACTCAGGCTCTGGCTGCGCTCGACGGTGTAGGCGCGGGCGCCGCCGGGCCAGGTCAACCGCAACTGACCGGCCGCGACTGCCACCGAGGTCACTTGCACGGGCACGCCCGGCGCACCGGTGACCGTAACCTCGAACGGCCCATGCACCTTGGTCTCGCCGCTGTCCAGATACTCGATTACTTGGTAGCGATAGGTCTGCCGTGCGCGCGCGCCGGCATCCACCACGCTGTAGCTCGCCCCAATGCTGGAGTTCCACGCGAACACTGGATTGGCGTTCACGATGGTCCACGAGCCGTCCGGCAACTGGCGTTGCAGGTCGTAGGCGACCGTGCCGAATTCGGCCAGCGTCACCCAGTTCACTGTCACTTCGCCAGCCGCGGCGTGCGCCGTGAGTGAGAGCAGCGAAGCCAGCGTCGGCGCGGACTTGCGATAGCCAGTGTTGTCCCGCGCCGAGCCACACGGCGGCACGTTCACCGTGGTCGGATTTTCACCCTGGCCGAAGGTGTTGTCGGTCAGCACGAGGCCCGGCGGGAAGCCGGCGCTGTTGGTGTCCACGAGCACGGTGGTACTGCCCACGGGCACGTTAGCCCGATAATAGCCATTGCTGTCCGTCAGCACGCTGACCACGCCGCCTTGACTATTCGTGACCCAAACCGTGATGCCCGGCAAGGGCACGTCGTTGTTCGGTTTCCACTGGCCGTCGCGCGTGAAGTCCTCGAACGCATACCCATCCACGTAGGTCGCGCAGGTGAAGCCGAAGTCCACCACCAGGTTGTCGCCCGCGTCGCCGGTCGGGCCATGGGCGCCTGCGCCGGTGCTCATAGCTTCACCCAAGGGTTGCAGGTTCGCGCCCAGCGTCACCGCGGCACTGGCAATCCCGCCCGGCAGCACCGAAGCGCCACCCAGCGGTGAATCCAATCCATGATCCGCGCGGTCGCCCGTCAGGGTGAAGTCGGTGCTTGCCCCGGTGCTGTTCATCAGCCCGTTAAGCGCCGCGCCCGATCCCGTCACGTCCACAACCGCGACATACCTGCCCGCTGGCAAGCCGTCGAAACGATACCACCCGTCGGCGTCCGTCGTTTGCGTGTCCAGCAGGTTGCCCGTCGGTTGGCCATCCACGTCCGCCGCGTAGAGGTTCACCACCACGCCCTCGATCCCTGGCTCGGTGCCATCTTGCAGGCCGTTGTTCGCCGTGCCGCCGCCCGCGCCGTCGTCCGCGAACACCCGGTTGCCGAGGCTGAAGCAAGGCTTCACCAAGACAGTTTGGCTGCACTGCGCGGAGTTGCCACAGGTATCCGTCGCGATCCACGTCCGGGTTGCCGTGTAGGCCCCGCCAGCACCGCTATTCGTCAGCGTGCTCACAATGGTCACGATCGCACTCCCGCACGTGTCACTGGCCTCCGGTGGGTCGAAACTCCACGCTTCGCCGCAATCGGCGGTCTTGTCCGGCACGCAGGTGATCACCGGCGGCGTGTTGTCAATCCGCGTGTTGTAAGTCACCGTCGCCGCGTTGCCGCAGCCATCGGTCACCGTCACCGTGATCACCGCGGCGCAGTCGCCCACCGTGCCAGCGGTCTTGGTCAGCGTGCCGGGACAGTTATCCGTCGTCGTCGTGGCCGCCATCGCCGCTGCTTCGGCACTGGCCACATCCGGGTAACAGGCGGCGATCGTGCCCGCGACGGGCACGGGTTGCGTGCTGTCAATGCGGGTGTTGTAAGTCACCGTCGCCGCATTGCCGCAGCCATCGGTCACGGTCACCGTGATCACCGCGCTGCAATCGCCCACTGTGCTCGCCGTCTTGGTCAGCGCGCCGGGACAGTTATCCGTGGCGCTCGTCGCCGCGATCGCCGCTGCTTCGGCACTGGTCACATCCGGGTAACAGGGGGCGAT
>Ga0105046_10006587_pt1 | contig 18363 bp, 15 predicted proteins | sample MAT03_FD_78385 | JGI IMG/M metagenome (GOLD analysis project Ga0105046, IMG submission 78385) | Freshwater microbial communities from Lake Fryxell liftoff mats and glacier meltwater in Antarctica - MAT-03 (megahit assembly) | ecosystem: Environmental > Aquatic > Freshwater > Ice > Liftoff...
CTGAAGCGCACGAGTGCTTCCGATCAAGGGTGGTCCGCGAAACATCGTCGCCCTGCGCTCGCCCTCGCTGAAGCTGCGGGTTAATCAGCCGAGCCGACTTGCGACCTCGTCGTGGCTTCCAGCATGAGGGCGACGGGGGGGCCAGAGCGCACAGATCAAGAGTCAATTCGCGCTAGAGCGGTTTGACGAGTCGTCTTGACACTTAAGATCACTAGACGCGGCAGGGCGAAGCTCCGGCTGGGCCGCAACCGGGGTAGACGCTCTCTGGCACCAGCGGCTCAGCCGGAGCTTCGCCCTCCCAGCTGAGAGAGCCAGAAGCGGAAAGATGAAGAGACAAACCGCTCTCGTGAAGATTTCTGTTCTGTCCCTCTTCTTGAACTTGTATCAGGGAGTGATGCTGATCGAGTGAGAGAAGGCTTGTGGAGTGAACTCATTCCTCTCATCTCACCAGTCATGGAGACTTGTGAGTCCGGCGGGGACGGGCAGGTGTGTCCGTCCTACGGAGCGATCTGTTCGATGGCCCAGTGGGCGGCTTCGCGGACGATCGGGTCGGCGTTTGTTGCGAGCGTCCTTAAGATTGGAAGGTAGGCTGCGTTCCCGGAGTTGCCGGCGACGATGCAGGCGTTGCGGGTAATTCCGCTCCAGCCACTCCGGGAGAGGGGAGTGGTCTCCAGTTGCTGCTGGAACTCTTCCGGCGTGAGGGCGAGCCACTCGACCAGCGGGCGGGTCGCCAGTCCGGGGTCGGGTTGGAACTCGGGGACGCGCGTGGCGGGGGCCTTGGTATTCCACGGACAGACGGTCTGGCACTCATCGCAGCCGAACAGCCAGTCTCCCATCCCGGTCCGCAGCGGCTCGGGGATGGGGGCGTTTCGCAGTTCAATCGTGAGATAGGAAATGCACTTCGTGGCATCGAGCACATACGGCTCGGGAAAGGCCCCCGTCGGACACACATCGAGACACCGAGTGCAGGTTCCGCAGTGTTGAGTCAGGTGCGGTTCGTCGGGTTCCAATTCACAGTCAGTCAGTAACGCTGCGAGGAAGAGTTCGCTTCCGATCCGCTTGTTGATCAGCAATGTGTTCTTGCCAAACCAGCCGAGTCCCGCGAGTCGGGCAAAGTCGCGTTCGAGCAGTGGGGCGGTATCGACGACTCCCCGAGTGCGGCCACCGGGGCTGAGTTCGTGAACCGCGTCCGCCAGCTGCTTGAGCTTTTCGCGGATCACCTCGTGGTAGTCCCGCGTCCCCTGGGCATAACGGGCCACCTGCGGTTGACCGATTGAGAGGAAGGCTGGCTCGCCCTCGGTTCCCTGCCACTTGTCACTTGATACGTGATACTTATCCCTCGTCTCCCGCCCACTCCCATACACCAGCCCCAGCATCACCACGCTGCGAACCTGCGGCAGCACATGCTCGGGATGCTGATACGCGTCTTTCCGCCGTTCGATGTATTTCATCTCACCGGCGAACCCGCGCGCGAGCCAATCGTCCAGCTTCTCCCATGTCCCCGCTCGGATCGCGGGCGCGATCCCAACGAGTTCGAAGCCGATCGCCTTGGCCCGCTGCTTCAGCGCAGCTGTGAGCGTGAGTCGGTCGCCCGGAGCTTGCGGTGTGTTCGAGGGCGGTGTTGGGGCGGGATCGGACATGGAGGGGATTGCTGCGTTCTCGTCTCCGGAGTGTTCCGGGTCTGAACGGCATACTAACCCGACGCGTCAGCGAGGGCGACCGGGCGGCGAACGTGACACCTCGTGTACGGGTGAACCGCACGATTGATTCTGCGAGGCGGACCCGCGAAACACAGTCCTCCGGCGTTCGCCCTCGCTGACGCTTCGGGTGGGTATCTGGAGTGAACGGATCAGACCGATTGAAATGCGAGTCGCAAAGCCACATCGCCTACATTACGAGAGCACTTTCACAATTTTTCTTCACACAATGGCACGCGAGGCGCGGCCTCACCACCAACCGGCTGCGTCAGCGAGGGCGAGCGCTCGGTCAACGTGTCTCGCCAGTTCCGCGTGTCCGGAGCAACACGCCCGCGGCACTCGCCCCGGTCATGACACGCGGTCACTACGCTCGTCCTCGCTGACGCAGCGGGTGAGTCGACAGACTGAAGACCAATTGTGAAAGTGCTCTAATGATGGCTGTGCGAATCATCCGGGAACACCCCGCTGCGCACCTCGCGGGTGTACTCGCGTACGGCTTGTTGAACGGTCTCTCGCAGCTGGGCGAACTGTTTGACGAACTTGGGACGGAACCCGCTCAGGCCGAGCATGTCGGGAGTGACGAGCACTTGCCCGTCGCAGTCGGGACCGGCTCCAATGCCGATGGTCGGGATCGTCAGTGCCTGCGTGATCTGAGCGGCGATCTGACGCGGGATCAGCTCCAGGACGACGGAAAACGCGCCCGCTTGCTCAGCGGCTTTCGCGTCGTTCATCAGCTGTTCGGAGTCGCGCTGGACGGCGGAATGGCGGCCGAACTTGCGGACCGATTGCGGCCGCATCCCGACATGGGCCATGACGGGGATCTCGACGCGGTGCAGGGCTGCGATCGTCTCGGCCTGGGTTTCGCCACCTTCGATTTTGACCGCGCTGGCCCCGGTTTCCTTGAGGATGCGACCGGCATTGCGGATCGCCTGGCGCGGGCTGATTTGGTAAGTCATGAACGGCATATCGACGATGACGAGCGCCCGCTGCGTGGCCCGCGTGACCATCTGAGCGTGGTAGATCATCTCGCTGAGCGTGACCGGCAGCGTGGTCTCCTTCCCCTGCACGACCATGCCGAGCGAGTCCCCGACGAGCAGGGCGTCCACGTCCGACTCGTCAAAAATCTTGGCCCATAGGGCATCGTAAGCCGTCAGCACGCTGAGCTTCCGCCCTTCGGACTTCGCCTTGACGAAGTCGGGGACCGTGATGGAACGAGAAGGTTTCGTGGGAGTCGCGCTCATCGCCGACCTTTGAGGATTTCGGAGGTACAGAAGTCGTGGTGTCGGATTGTGACAGGAACGCCGCGATTTGCCGAGTCGCCGAGTCACGCCATACGTTTCGCCGCAACGCGAAGTCCCCGTAGCGGAGCGCGGTGCCGTCGGAGGACCCCGAATTGACAATTCCCATCCTGACCGAGAACAGGTTGTTGTTAGTGTTGCCCACCCGTTGGAAAAGTCTCTGCCGCAGCTGATCCATGAAACGTGGATTCAACGTCGTGATTGAACGAGACTCGGAGGGTAACTACGTCGCCAGCGTCCCCGAGTTGCACCGTTGCCATACTCAGGCCCGCTCTCTCGACAAGTGGCTGGTTCGAATCAAGGAGGCGATTGAACTCTGCCTGGAAGTCGAAGGGACGCAGGCCGCTGGTCCAGAGTTCATCGGGATTCAACGAATCGCGGTCGAGGTATGAGCGAGTTGCCCCGCGTGACTGGAGAACAGACATCGCGATGAAAACCGATTCAAGAGGCCGTTGAATGTCGATGCGAAATTCAACCGAAGCCCGCCGCCTTTATCGATGCGCGTTGCAGCGGTACGAAGATGCGGAAATACCTCTCAGGGCTGATCACACGACGGGGGCTGTCTATTTGGCCGGGTATGGAGTCGAGTGCATCCTGAAAACTCTCGTGTTAATGTCAATCCCCGCCACACAACAGGATGGCATGTTAAAGCAGTTCCGTGGTGGCAAAGCACACGATTTTGAGTGGCTTCGGAGTCTCTACTTGACGCATGGCGGACCGCGGTTTCCGAATGAGGTGAATCGACATTTTACTCTCGTCAACAGCTGGTCCACTGATCTAAGATCCATCCCACGACAAACTCGTGCGGATGAGGCAGAAGCGTTCTGGGGGTCGACGACAGCAATCATCCAATGGGCTAAAGAAAGACTGTAAACGTGCCAATCAACATCCCGCGAGGGAAATCGGACGACATTATCAACAAAGTCATGGAGGCACTTCGGGAGTACGAGAGTGACCATCCCCAGGCTCAGATCGATCTCTACCGCCAAAACTCCGTTTCTGTGAGGGTTCGGATCATTGATCCCGACTTGTCTGAACTGAATCGCCCTCAGCGTAGCCAGCTGGTATGGAAGTATCTCGACCAGCTGCCGGATGAAGTACAGGGTGACATTAGCACACTGATACTGCTCGCCCCTGATGAGACCGGTTCGTCACTCGCCAACTTCGAGTTCAACGATCCGGTGATGTCGAGACTCTAGTCTATCCATCGACGTTGGCACTCAAATCTGGGCCCGAAGTATTCACACCTCAGCGTGGTGGCAAGTTCAACAGCGAAGCGAATGGCCCTGACGGGCACTCGCGTGATACGCCAACCTTCCGGGCCTTCCTGCAAGTCGACAGACCCGGCCACCCAGCCGCCGGGGAGACCTGTCCGGCGACTTGGCAAAGTGCGTCGCACCTCCAAACATTGGCCCACGAAAGATCAGAACTGGCCAGCGGTCTGCCGATAAGATATAAGTGGAAGGCGATGGGAGAGGGCCTCCCTGCCGTTCCCGCTTCCGCGAGACTGGTTAATGTTCAGCATACAGGCTCAAGGTGCGAAGCTCTGCGACGGGATGCCCCGCCGGGAGGTCTTGCGGGCGGGGGGGCTGAGCGTTTGCGGGCTGTCGTTGTCGCAGTTGCTGGCACCCCAGCTGAAAGCCTCTCCCACGAACGCGACGGGGGGGCGGGCGAAGTCGTGTATTGTGCTGTTCCTGATGGGGGGGCCGCCGCAGCACTCGACTTGGGATCCGAAGCCGCTGGCACCGGAAAATGTGCGGGGCGAGATCGCTCCGATCTCGACGAATGTCCCCGGAATGCAGTTCGGCGAGCTGATGCCGAAGCTGGCACAGCAGGCCGATAAGCTGGCGGTGCTGCGGGCGATGACGACGTATGACAATGCTCACTCGTCGAGCGGGTATTACATGCTGACGGGGCGTCCGCATGTGCCGATGAACGCCGAGAACGTCAACCCCGGAGTGCCGAACGACTGGCCCAATTGGGGGGCTGTGGTGCAGAAGCTGACCCAGCCGCGCGGGCAGTTGCCGGGGGCAGTGCGGTTGCCCAGCCATTTCTTCAACAACGGCGGTTCCATCTGGCCGGGACAGGACGCGGGGATGCTTGGTCGCAGCTACGATCCCTGGCTCTTTCGCTGTTTACCTGCCTCGCCGGATTACCAGATCAGCGAGTTCCAACTGCCGGAGAATATGTCGCTCGACCGGCTCGCCTCGCGTCGTGAGTTGATGCGGACCCTCGAATCATCGATGACAGCTGCCAGGTCCGAGACAAAGGTCGGGAGCTTTGCGAATCAGCAAGAGCGGGCGTACGGGTTGCTGGCCTCTTCGGCGTCGCGCGGGGCGTTTGATCTGTCGTTGGAGAGTCCCGAGACGCGGGCTCGATATGGGATGACGCAGTTCGGGCAGAGCTGCCTGTTGGCGCGTCGCCTGGTCGAAGAGGGCGTCCGGCTGGTGCAGGTGAACTGGTATCGCGGACCGGAAGAGCCGTTCGATTCGCCGTGCTGGGACTCGCATGGGAATGAGGCGCAGCGGCTGAAGAATGTACTGTTGCCGCCGATGGATATGGCGTTCTCGTCACTCATTGAGGACCTGTCGGATCGCGGGATGCTTGATGAAACGCTAGTCGTTTGCATGGGTGAATTTGGGCGGTCACCGAAGATCAATGCGAACGCGGGGCGCGATCACTGGGGCTCGGTCTTCTCAGTGGCTTTGACTGGCGGCGGCGTGCGAGGTGGAGTGATCCATGGGGCGTCCGACGAGATCGGGGCCTATCCCAAGCAGGGCGTCGTGAAGCCGGAGGATCTGACCGCGACGATCTTCCATTGTCTTGGATTCGCTCCCGAGACCGAGTTTCACGATCCCCTGGGGCGTCCTTACGCGATTAGTCGCGGCCGTCCCGTGGAACAGATTTTGGGGTGAAGGATGTCCTCCTCGATGTCGAATTTGCCATTTTCCCGGCGGCGAGCGCTGCAGGTCGGAGCGACCGGCGTTCTGGGTCTGTCATTGCCGCAGCTGCTAGCCGTGCAGGCCCAGGCTGCTCCCGCGACGGGGCGAGCAGTGGCGAAGAACGTGCTGGTGATTTTAGAGCAGGGCGGGCTGTCGCATACCGACACTTGGGATCCGAAGCCGAATGCTCCTGTCGATCATCGCAGCCCGCATCGTCCGATTGCGACCAATGTGCCGGGAATGCAGTTCACGAGCCTGCTGAGTCGCACATCGCGCGTGGCGGACAAGCTGTCGGTGATACGGTCGATGTGGCATTTGAAGGCGGGGGCGAACGAGCATCCGGGCGGCACGCAGTACGCCCTGTCCGGGTCGCATCCGGGCAGTCCGCTGGAGATGCCAGACATGGGCTGTATTGTGACGAAGCTGCTGGGGAGCGAGTGTCGCGAGCTGCCGCCGTACATCATGGTGCCGGGAAACAACGAACAGAACGCCTCGACTCGGACCGGGTTTCTGCCCGCTGCGTCCCGTGTGTTTAAGACGGGGGGCTACGATGTCTCCGACCCGAAATGGAAAGTGGCTGACTTGCAGCCACTGTCGGCGAACACGGGTTCGCGGTTTGATCGACGGCGCGAGATGTTGACTACGCTCGATGCGGGGTTCTCGCGGGGTTCTGAGGTGGCGGGCATGGAGAAGTTCTATGCTCAGGCCTTCGACACGTTGACCAGCACCCGCGTCGACAAGGTCTTCGATCTGGCCAACGAGACTCCGGAGACGCGTGAGTTGTACGGGCCAGGGCATCGCGGGGCGTGCTATCTGGTGGGGCGGAAGCTGATCGAGTCGGGTGTGCGATTTGTGACGGTCGATGTGCGTTGGCCGCTGAAGGATGATGTGCCCGGCGGGACGAACCTGAACTGGGACCATCACGATCTGATCTATACGCCGGGTTCTTGTGGCACGATCCGCAATATGGCGGGTGGGGAAGGGCGGTACGGGATCGGCCATTGGGTCATGATGGGGAGCACCGACCATGCGTTCGCCGGGCTAATCACCGATCTCGATCAGCGCGGGCTGCTGGCCGAAACGCTCGTCTGTTTTGTCACCGAGTTTGGCCGGACTCCGCGGTTGAATAAGTTCCAGGGTCGCGACCATTGGGCGAACGCCTATTCAATCGTTCTGGCGGGGGCGGGCGTCCCCGGTGGGCAAGTGATCGGCGTGACCGATGACGAGGGTGGGTACGTCCTCGATGCACCGTATACGCCGGAGAACTACGCCTCCACGGTCTACGAGAAGCTCGGGATCGACCGGTCGGTGCCACTTTACACGAATACGAATCGCCCGGTGTTCTTTGACCACGGGGCTGACCCGATCGGGGGGGTGTGAGACTGGGCGAGGAGAGTGGCCGTAGGCCGACCGGTTGTTTCGATTTCTCGATGCGGTAGATTGCACGGACTGCCGAGATCTCGACTTCAAACCGGAGTGCATTCATGGACTACACCAACTTCGACATCTCGAAGATGATCGATCACTCACTGCTGAACCCCACGTTGGGGGCGGCGGAACTCGAAGCAGGGGTCGACCTCGCGTTGGCGTATGACGTGGCCAGCGTCTGCATCCTGCCGTATGCGTTGAAACGCTGTGCGGAGCAATTGCAAGGAAGTACGGTCAAGGCGAGCACCACGATTGGCTTCCCTCACGGAGGCCATACGACCGCTATCAAGCGGGCGGAGGCCGAGCGGGCGATTGCCGACGGGTGCGAAGAGCTCGATATGGTGGTCAACATCAGCCAGGTGCTGAGCGGGAACTGGGACTACGTGCGGGCTGACATCGGGGCGGTGATCGAGGTTGCCCACGCTGCTGGTCAGAAGGTGAAGGTGATCTTCGAGAACTGCTACTTGAAAGACGAGCACAAAATCGAGCTGTGCCGAATTTGCTCGGACCTCAATGCCGATTGGGTGAAGACCTCGACGGGTTACGGAACCGGAGGAGCGACGCATGACGACCTGCGTCTGATGCGGAAGCACTCGGCTCCGAATGTGCAGGTCAAAGCGGCGGGCGGGGTCCGCGATCTGGATGCCTTGCTGGCCGTGCGAGTACTCGGAGTGAGCCGCTGCGGTGCCAGCCGGACGAGAGAGATACTCGAAGAATGTCGGACGCGACTCGGATTGCCGCCGATTGGCCAGTCATCGGGCTCGGCGTCCGGGGGATATTGAGACCACATGCTCGGCTTCGCGAATTCTTTGCGAAGCGGCTCAACGGCCTCGGGAATAATTGGAGAAATCCGGATTGTGGTCTAAAAAAGGATGATCCAAGAGTCGATGAGATGCGTACGGCAGACGGTAGTGGATTCAACGCGAGGGTGACTCAATGGTCTCGGTGGAACACGCAGCTCGGCTCTTGGGTCTGGCTCTGGCTGATTTGGCGATCGTGACTGACCAGCGAAAGCTTGTTTCAGCGTTGAACCAAGCCGTGAGCCAATCGGGAGATGCCGCCAGCTGGGCCGATTGGTTCGTGATCGCCTGTCCGGCAGTCGGATTGAGATGTCGCAGGCTCACGATGGGCCGGGATGAAGTCGAGGAATTGGCTCGGGCGGGCGGTGTGATCCTGATTCGGCCAGCGGGAGAGTGGGTCACGGTCAGTGCGGCGGGGGCCGTGCAAGTTCGGAATATCGACGCGAATGGGCAGTTGCGAGGGGATCGGGCTCTCTCGCAGTATTTGCCGGAAGAGAGCCTGGAAGCTGTGATCGTCGAAGGGGGATTTCCGCAAAACCACGGAGATCATCCGCACCCGAGTCCCTGGCAGCGGCTCATTCAGTTGCTGAGCCCGGAGTGGCCCGATGTTTTTACAATTCTGATTTACTCGCTGGTGATTGCAATTTTGACGTTGGCGACCCCGCTAGCGGTCGAGTCGCTCGTGAACACTGTGGCGTTTGGGCGTCTGGTGCAACCGATCGTGGTTCTGTCGGCGATCCTATTTGGATTCCTGGCATTCTCGGCGATGTTACGAGCCCTCCAGACGTTCGTCGCGGAGATCGTGCAGCGACGGCTGTTTGCGAGGGTGGCGTCGGACCTTGCATGGCGGCTGCCGCGTGTTCACCACTCTTCCGTCGACGGTCGCAATATGCCGGAACTGGTGAACCGGTTCTTTGATGTCGTGACAGTCCAGAAAGTCGTGTCGCAGTTTCTGCTGGACGGCATCAGTGTCGTACTCTCCACCCTGATTGGAATGACGGTGCTGGCGTTCTACCACCCGATGCTGCTGGCATTCGATTTGGTGCTGATCGTGGCGATTGCGTTCATTCTGTTTGTGCTCGGTTATGGAGCGATCGGGACCAGTATCAAAGAGTCGAAGTTCAAGTACTCGACGGCGGAGAGGTTGGAAGAGATCGCGCGCTGCCCGCTGCTGTTTAAGGGGGTCGGCGGGGCCGAATATGCTCTGCACCAGATGGATGCACAGGTGGCCGGTTACCTGGATGCCCGTAAGAAACACTTTCGTGTGCTGCTCCGGCAGACGCTGTCGGCGCTGATGTTGCAGGCCTTGGCCAGCACGGCGCTATTGGCCATGGGGGGCTGGCTGGTCATCGTCGGCCAGCTGACACTCGGGCAACTGGTTGCAGCAGAGTTGATCGTCACGGTGATCGTGTCTTCGGTGGCCAAGTTTGGTAAGCACTTAGAGGCGTTCTATGACCTCATGGCGTCGATCGACAAGCTGGGATACCTGTTTGACTTGCCCGTGGAGTCCTACGAGGGGGCAGTGGCCGTCCCTGCGGATCGTCCGTTCGAACTGATCGTGGGAGAGGCTTCCTCGCAGTCCGCGTCCTCCAGCGGTTGGAAACTCGGGTTGGGTGAGAGTGTGGCGATACTCGGCTCCGACCATTCGACGAGGCGCCTAATCGATCAGCTATATGGGCTCCAGACGAGTGAGTCGGGGGCAATTCGGATAGCGGATGTCGCCCTGCGGGACATCCGTCCGGATTTGTTGCGGCGAGATGTCTCTCTGGTGCGGAGTCGGGAAGTCCTTGATGGGACGATCGCCGACAACATCGTTGTGGGGCGTTCGGAGATCTCGCATGATGAGGTCTGGGCAGCGATCCGGGCTGTGGGACTGGAGCAGCGGGTCAACTCCCTGCCGCAGGGAATTCGTTGCCCGCTGTCGGTTGATGGCTCGCCTCTGGAGCGGGGCGAAGTGATTCGCCTGGTTCTGGCGCGGGCGCTGGCGAGTCGCCCCCGGCTGTTGCTGATTGACGGGGCGCTGGACGCCTTGAGTGATGCGGAGATCGAGAGCTTGCTGGGGAACACCATCTTCCGCGACCCACAGCGGGCCGTCCTGTTGGTCAGCGGTCGGCAGCTATTGCGAGCGGCTTGTGACCGTCAAGTGCCCCTCATTGAAGCGTGAGTTCATGATGACAGCGTCTTTTGATTGTCGCCAGACTCTCCGACACCGGTCGACCCGCGTGGACCGTCGCGCATGTTTTCGGCAGAGCAGTGCCGGTCGAGCCATTCAATTCGGACTCATTCAGTTTGTCTCTTGGGATGTCGCTGCACCGGACTCGGAGAGTCCGGCGACTTTGCCAACCGAGTCTCGCACTCGGAGTTCGTGACGAGAGCGTTTTGAGATCCTCCCCATTTTTTTCGACAGCGAGCGTCCCACATGACCCTATCCACAACACCGCTGATTGCTTCCAGCATGCCCCGGACCCAATTGCCAGCGTTGCGTCTGGCGAAGAGCTCGCGCTTGTCCCGCATCTTCGGGCGAGTGCTGCTGGCATCACTGGTGGTTGGCATCGGCTTCGTGGTTGTCGCTCCTTGGCAGCAGACTATCGCGGGCAAGGGCAATGTCGTCGCCTTCGCTCCGCTGGAACGACAACAGGTCATCGAGGCTCCGGTGAAGGGACGCATCACGTCCTGGGGCGAGGGGATCCAGGAAAACGCCCGCGTGAAAAAGGGCCAGTTAATCGCCCAGATTGAGGACATTGACCCGAACTATCTCACTCGTCTGAAAGAGCAGTTGAAACAAAAGGAAGACAAGGTCGAGGCCGCTCGCAGTGAATTGCAGGCGACTGAACGGCAACGCGTATCGGCCGAAGATGGGGTCCAGTCTTATGTGCGGTCGGTCGATTTGATGATCACTGCCCGGGATTCGACGATCTCGGCAGCGGACGAATTCGTGAAGGCGGCGCTCTCCAAGTACGAGTCGGAGCAGCAAAAAGTCATCGAGTCTGAGGCGATCCTGTCTCAAGACGAAGCCGACTACAACCGGCAGAATTCGCTCTTCGAACAGAAGATTGTCTCGGAGCAGAAGCTGCAGCAATCCGAGCAAAAATACCTCTCTGCACAGGCCAAGGTGAAGGCTGCGAAAAACAATGTCGAAGCCGCCAACAGCGAGTACGAGGGGAAAAAGAAGGATCGTGACGCGAAGGGGCAAGAGGCCCAGAGCAAGATCGATCAGGTCCGCGCCTATCTCGATAAGTCGCGACAGGATGTCTCGAAGGTCGATGGAGACATCGCGAAATCGGAGAAAGGTTACACCGAAGCCGAGAACGACCTGATCGATACCAAGATCAAAGTCTCTCAACAGGAAATGCAGCTGGTGACCGCCCCGCGCGATGGAGTCATCCTGCGCATGATCGCCAATCAGGGCGGCGAAATGGTCAAGGAAGGCGACCCGCTGTGCATCATTGTTCCCGACACGGCTGAGCGGGCGGTCCAGCTGTGGGTCAAGGGGATCGATGCTCCGTTGATCACACCGGGGAGCCATGTGCGGTTGCAGTTTGAAGGTTGGCCCGCCGTGCAGTTTGCGGGGTGGCCCTCGGTCGCGGTCGGGACATTTGGCGGGAACGTGACGACCGTCGATTCGACTGACAATGGCAAAGGCGAGTTTCGAATTGTCGTTCAGCCGGATAAGGCTGACATGGCCTGGCCGAATGACCAGTACCTGCGTCAGGGGGTCCGGGCCAACGGTTTCATTTTGCTGAAGCAGGTTCCGCTCTGGTACGAAATCTGGCGGAAGTTGAACGGTTTCCCGCCCACGGTCGCGATGCCGGACGCTGAAGACAAATCGTCCGATAAGTCGAAGAAATAGCGAGGTGCGGTCGTTGGCAGCAGTTGTGTCGAACGTGCTCATTCAATTGTGAATGTCGACGAGAGTCGTCCCGGGATTCCTCTCTTGGTGAAACTGGAGACGCCGAAGATTCAATCGTCTGCGGTTGTAACGAGCCGTGTGCGGCTCACGGATGGTCTGGTGGCGACTCTCAGGGATGAGTGCGAAGACAGATGTGGCAGGGACGCTTACTACTGATGAGTTTGGGAGTGTGCCTGGCTGGGTGTGCGGGAGTGCGCGAGCGTGTCTCAGCGCCGCGGAGTGGCTCCTCGACCGCTCCCATCGATTCGACGACGACCGAACCGCAGCCGGCGCTCGCCGACGCTGAGCCGAGTTCAGAGCCCGACGAGATTCTGCCGGTCGACTTTGAAGAGGAGCCCGATGCGGCGCGCTCTGTCGCCCAAAATGACGGGGCCAGCGAGGCTGCGCCGGTGGATGGCGTCCCCGCAGCCGACATCGCGAACCCGCCCCCGACGACGCTGCAGCTCGATGCGGTGGTCTCTTCGGTCTATGCGAATTTCCCCCTGCTTGAAGCGGCTCGCTTTCAGCGAAACGTCGCCAATGGTGAGATCCTCTCCGCGGAAGGGAATTTCGATACGAAGCTCAAAGGGTCGACGGAGAACGGACCGGTCGGCTTCTACCAGACTTACCGCCAGACGCTGGGTGTCTCGCAACCGCTGTATGGAGGGGCTGAAGTGTTTGGCGGCTACCGCGTGGGGCGGGGGAGTTTTCAGCCATGGTATCAAGAGCGTCAGACGAACGGGAATGGCGAATTCAAGGGCGGCATCCAAGTGCCCTTGGCTCGTAACCGGGGCATTGATGAACGCCGCGCTCAACTCTGGAAGGCGACCTATGCTCGGCAACGGACGGAACCAGAAATCCAAGGCCAGCTGATCGAGTTCGTCCTCGACGGCTCGCTGGTGTATTGGGATTGGGTGGCTGCGGAGCAAAAGCAGTTGGTCGCCGAGAAGCTGCTGAAGCTGGCGGTCGACCGCAATGAGGGGATTCGAGCGCGGGTGAAAGTGGGGGACCTCGATCCACCCGATGCCGACGATAATCAACGAATCATCGTCTCTCGCGAGGCCAAGTTCATCGACGCCGGTCGCAAGTCGCGGCAAACAGCGGTGAAGCTTTCGCTCTTCTACCGCAACGATTTGGGGCAACCCGTCATCCCGCCCGAGGAGTGGGCTCCAAGTTTTCCGGAGCCGACGGAGATTGCTGACGAGGAGAACCCCGGCGACTTCTCGCTGGCCCTCTCGCGCAGGCCCGAGATTCAAGCGATCGATATTCTGCGGCGCGAGATCGACGTCGATTACGCGTCGGCGCAGAATGATTTTCGCCCGCAGGTCGACGCTTTAGTGTTGGGATCGCAAGACAACGGAACTCCGACCAGCAGCAAGCAGGACAAGAGCCCGTTCGAGCTGGAGGCCGGGATCTATGCCGAAGTGCCGATTCAGCGCCGCAAGGCGCGAGGCAAAATCTGCGCGATCGAGGCCAAGGTCTCGCAGGTTCTGGCCAAGCGGGGCATGCTCGAAGATAAGATCATCACCGAAATCCAGTTCGCCCATGCCGCTCTGAGTGCCGGATGGAAACGCGTCGGCAAGGCCCGCGAATCGGTGCGACTGGCCAAGTACATGGCTGAAGTGGAGAAGACCAAATTCGAGGCGGGGAGTTCGGATCTGCTGTTGGTCAATCTCCGCGAACAACAAGCGGCCGAGGCCGCCGAAGCGGAGGTCGACGCGTTGCTCGATTATTTCCAGGCTCGTGCGATTTATCGGGCCGCGATGGCGGAAGACCAAGATTTCAGGTTCTGAAGGATGATGGCAATTCTCCCTTAAATCCGCTTGGCGTTCACCCTGGTGCTCATCCCGTGGTCCGCTGGCGATGCAGTGTCGGGTCAACCACGCCCTGCATCGAATTCACATCGAGATTACAAGCCAAGAAGGCGGCGATCTGCTCGGCGGTGATGCGGGGGTTTCGGATCAGATCGGCATGGCAACAATAGAGCACCTGAAAGTTCGACTGTTTGGCGAGCCAGTCTTCCAGAGACTTCAAATGTCGTTCGAAATGCGATTTCATCAGGTCTGCACTGGGGCCAGCCGGTTGGCCTCGGCGCTGTAACATTTGATCTTGTGAACGGAGAATTTCGTCCAGATCACGCCGGAGGAAAATGACTTGGTACTGAAACTGTCCAGGCAGCTTGGTGAGCAGCGGAGAGACGACCTTGATGGCTTGACGCTCAGCTTGAACGAGCCAGGACTGATCTCGCTCCAAGGCTTTGACGGGTTCATATTCCAGATAGCCGCGCGGGTTGTCGGGGTCTGCCTGCCGGACCTGATCGGTCAGGATGGGATGCCCGCCAGCTGCCAGCATTTGCATGACCAGCGATGTTCCCGAACGCGGCAAACCCGACACGACTGTAATCACGAGTGACTCCACTTACGCCATCGGGACGCCCAAGAGACGGCCGAGTCCCAGGCTGAAAACCATCATCAGGACCAGTGCGGCAGCGATCCAGGGAATTTCGGTGAGACCGAGAAAAAGCTTTCTCGTTGGGTACGAAATCTCCATGCGCTGCACCGGGCTTGAAGCGGCCAGCGGCTTCTCAGATGGAGAGAAGACTTCGCGCGCTGCACCTTGAGAGACGCGGACCGGTGCCACTCGGGCGAGAGACTTTCCGATGACGACGTGCTTCCGCTCTCGGACCTCAGCGACGGTCACGTCGGCCCAGTGCGCGGTGTCTGACTCCGCGACGAAACGCCACGCCAGTTCGTTCTTCGACGGGATGCGCACTGGCGGCGAATCAACTCGTATCGCGTCAGACAACTGCAACTGCACGGGAGTCGTCAGCACGGGATAGGCCGTCGCCAGTTGGACAGTGAGCACGCCCGGTTCCCCCACCCGGAAGGGGCGCCGTTCAAACCAGCTCTCCATCTGCACGAACAGTAGGAGCAATGGAATGAGTCCCAGACACATGGGCTTCAGGAACTGCCACAGGTAGGCCAGATTCGCAGAGACGATTCGCCCGCAGGCCGTCAGGCCGACTCGTAAGTCGTGCTGGAACAGTAACAGCTCCAGCGTCCGTGCCAGGAGCTTGTTCCTTGATCGGCGAATCGCCGACGGACTCGATGAGACGCTGAATAGCGCGACAAGCACAGCCGCTGTCACGAGCGACGCGACGACCAGTCCGGGCCACGGCGACCGGATTTGGAATGGCCACAGCAGCAGGTCGAAGAGACTGTTCAGTGCGCGATGAAGTGTCCACATCATTCGATGTATCCCAGACCTTGCAGCCGCTTGCGGACCTCTTCTTCTGATTGAGCTTGCTCTACTTCGGCAGCGGTCTTTTCCAGAATATGGATGATGAACTCGTCGACCGAGCTGTAGCCCGCGACCTGTGCGGCGCGCTTGAGAGTCTCGTACAGATTCCGTTCGATTTTGACTTTGGGTTCGAACATGAATGCTTCCGGAGTCAGAAGTGTGCGTCGCGAGATGCTGCGAACGTTTCGGATTCTAGCACGAAGGTCCATGATGCGACCAATGGGACTCGATCAGCCGACCTGCCTCACTTCAACGGCTGCCCCGTCATTGACTCAGGAATCGGAGCGTTAAAGGCGGCCAGAATCGTCGGGGCGAGATCTTCCAGGCGGGGGTTCTTCGCGGCGAGGGGTTGGCTGCTGAGGAGGACGCCGGGGACGAACTGAGCATCGATGCAATGGTCGCCGCTCCAAGCCTCGGTGTTGTCGAGAATGAGTTGCCGGGGGTAGCCGCCCAGGACGGTGTCCCACGACGCGCGGTAATTCCGGTTGTAGCCGACGATCAGATCCGGCGCGAGGTCGACATGCGGACCCGAATAGATTTCCGCCGCCCGGTAGACGCGCGTGATGACTTGTTCGCCGGTGTCGGGATCGTGGATCAATTGCAGCTTGCGAATCAGGTCGGCTTCGAGGGCGGCGGACTCGGCGGGTTCGACGCGTCCGTATTTTTCGCGCCCCTTTCGGTTCAGATAGAGCCCATTGAGCCCGAGCCCGAAGGCCCGGCTCTTTGACCAATCGACATCATGAAAGGCCGTCGTTCCCGACCGAACGGGAACTCCCCGAGTTCTGAGGTAGCCATTGTCGAGTAGCCAGGAGTTCAAGTTAAACTGGCGGCGGAACGAGGTGAATCCATGGTCAGACATCACCATCAGCCATGTTTTCCCATCGAGCCGTTCCATCGCCAGGCCTACGGCATGGTCGACTTTTTCGTAGAGCGTACGGATGAAGTCACCCTGTTCCGTGGCGAGTTTCTCCGAGTAGAGCGGGTGGTCGGTATCGATCGTCCGCCAGAAGACATGGCAGCTGAGGTCGAGCGTGGAGAAATAGTAAAACAGAAAGCCGTCCCGGAATCGGCTCAATTCATGCTGGAAGAACCGCATACGTTCGTCGTGCACAAACATGGCCTGTTGCCGGTATTCATGCTCACGTAGTACACCCGCTGAAAGGGCATGGTGGTCTTCGACCATGCCTTGGGTGTAGTAGTAACCCATCTCCCGCACCAGGCGTTGGGAGTAGTCGGGCGGCGTCGAGAGTGGCAAAGACGGATCGGCGGGATCAATGTTGATGGGCGAAACATACAACCCGAACGGTTTGTGAACACTCTTGAGATAGAAGCGGCAGATCCCCGAGGCTTCAGCGGCATAGGCTAAAAGGGGAAACTTGACGACGACCCAGTCGCTCCATTCACCTTCTTTGAGAATGAGGGACTGTCCCTGCACTTCGAGACGTGCCAGTGGCTGCTCAGGATCGCGATTCACGATGACCGGGACTTCGACCGGGGATGGTTTCGCGAGGAACTCGTTCATCGGACCACGTAAGTTGCAGACCAGCGTGTGGTCCTGGCCAGCGACACGCACGATGCGTCCGCCGTTGACATCGCGCGTGCGCTCCTTGGGATTGTCAGTGAACCAGGAAAATGTCCCGTACGTTCCCATCAAGTCGGGCGTCCCCATGCCGGAGAGGGTGGTCGCCTCACTCGCGCTGGGGGGGAAATTAGCCGGCATGCGAAACACGCTGCAGGGGATGCCGCTCTGTTGGAGTTCGTCCCACAACGTGGCTCCCTGCCGGAGGTTGGTCATGCTTGAAGCCGACAGTGGGATCTGGTACTGGCCGACCTGAATCGGGGGGCTGCCCGGTGCGATCCGGCTTGTCGAAAGATACGGCAACATCGTCTCTGGATCGCGGGCGATGAAGTCAAAGATGCCGTGACCGCCGGGATTGGTCCCAGAGATGAAGTTCGACCAGGCGACGGGACTTTGCGGGGGATCGCTGGTGGCGAGCGGACTGAAGGAACCCATCGCCATCAGCTTCTGGCAATTCGGCATCCGACCTTCGGTGACGTATTGTTGCAGGAGATTCGGGTCGAGTCCGTCCACACCGAGCACGATCATCCGCTCGATGTTCCGCGGAAGAATCCGGACCGCAGTTCGACCGCACCCAGCTGCGAGAGTCAGTCCGCCCGCTGTGCGGAGAAATCCCCGGCGGGTGAATTTGTGAGGTCGAGGGTGACGATTGGAACTCATGTGTCACTTCACCGTGGGGGCGCTGGAGCTGTGTCTAGAGGTGGCATTGCCCGGCGAAGTGGCGGGGAGGCCAAGTTCCCAGGGGTGACCGTCGAAGTACGGTTGTAACGGGACGCCGAACAGTCTCAAGATCGTGGGGGCAAAGTCGAGGATGGACGGGATGAGACCCTCCGGAAGTTTGCAATTACTCAGCAGAACACCGGGCACGAGTGCGGGATCGACGCAGTGGTCGCCGCTCCACGGTTTGTCGTTGTCGCGGAAGATCGGGCCATCCACCCGACCGACGGCATTCTCCCACGATGCGCGATAGCCCTTTTCATAGCCCACGATCAAATCGGGACCGTTCGTGACGTAGGGGCCGCTGTACTCCTGGTGGCAATCGTGCATACGGAAAATGGCGGGGCAGTGGCGATCTGGATCGAGCAGGCCGGTGAGCTTCTGTGCGATCTCAGTTCTGAGAGCGCTGGCTTGCTCCGGGGCGACGATTCCCTGACCTTCGCGTCCCTTTTGATTGAGGTAGATCCCGCTGAGGCCAAAGGCATATGCCTGGGTGCGTGACCAATCAACGCCCGAAAAATAGTCCCCTGGAATGCTGGGCTCCTGCGAGACCAGATAGCCGTTCTCGCGGAGCCACGCGTTCAAGTTGACGCCGCGACTGAAGTCGCAGAAGCCGTGATCCGACAACACGAACAGCACGTCGCTGGGCTGGAGTTCCTGGCGAACTCGTCCGATCAGATCGTCCATGCGCTGGTACATGTCATCGATCACCC
>Ga0105046_10006589_pt1 | contig 18361 bp, 18 predicted proteins | sample MAT03_FD_78385 | JGI IMG/M metagenome (GOLD analysis project Ga0105046, IMG submission 78385) | Freshwater microbial communities from Lake Fryxell liftoff mats and glacier meltwater in Antarctica - MAT-03 (megahit assembly) | ecosystem: Environmental > Aquatic > Freshwater > Ice > Liftoff...
CAGCAGCGGTGCGTTGGCGAAACCAGTGGCGTAGTCAAAGGTACCGAACATGCCCATCACGGCCGAGATGCCCAGCAGGAAGCCGAAGTCGCCTACGCGGTTAACCAGGAACGCTTTCATGTTGGCGAAGATGGCCGAGGGACGCTTGAACCAGAACCCGATCAGCAGGTAGGAGACCAGGCCAACCGCTTCCCATCCAAAGAACAGCTGCAGGAAATTGTTGCTCATCACCAGCATCAGCATGCTGAAGGTGAACAGTGAGATATAGCTGAAGAAGCGCTGGTAGCCAGGATCGTCGGCCATGTACCCGACGGTGTAGATATGGACCAGCAGCGAGATGAAGGTCACCACGACCATCATCATCGCGGTCAGGTTGTCGACCATGAAGCCAATGTGCGCCTCAAGGCTGCCGACCTGGAAGAAGGTGTAGAGGTTCTGGTTGAACGGCGCTGCGCCCTGCCCCACCAGCTGGTACAGCACCCAGCATGACAGGGCGCAACTGATCGCCACCCCGATGATCGTGACCCAGTGCGCGCCCGCACGGCCGACCTGCCGGCCGAACAGGCCGGCAACAATGCTGCCCAGCAGCGGCGCCAGCACGATGGCCAGCAGCACCTGCTTGGAGATGGAGATTTCCAGACCCGTCATCAGCGCATCAGCCCTTCAAGGTATCGATATCGGCGACGTTGATGGTGTGTCGCGAGCGGAACAGGGTCACCAGGATCGCCAGCCCGATCGCCGCCTCGGCCGCAGCCACGGTCAGGATGAAGAACACGAAAATCTGGCCGGCCGGGTCGCCGAAATGGCGCGAGAACGCAATGAAGTTGATGTTCACGGCCAGCAGCATCAGCTCGATCGACATCAGCAGGACAATGACGTTCTTTCGATTCAGGAATATGCCGGCAACGCTGATGCAGAACAGCACGGCGCCCAGTGCAAGCAGGTGGCCGAGCGCGATCATGGTTTCGCCTCCGGGCCGTCAGCGGGCGCTGGCACGACCAGGGTCTCGCGTACCGGATGCTCAACTGCTACCTCCACTAAGCGCAGCCTGTCTGCGGCCTTGACCCGCGATTGCTCGGCAGGGTCCTGGTGCTTGGTGCCCGGGCGCCGCCGCAGGGTGAGCATGACCGCCACGACGACCGCCACGGTGAGGATGATCGCGGCGAACTCAAAGGGCAGCAGGAACTCTGTGAACAGGGTGCGTGCAATCCAGGTCGTGTTGGAGGCATCGGCCGCGATAGAGGCGGCGTTCTCCGCATAGGGGATGGCTGACTTGGCCTTGATGCCGATCAACACCAGCATCTGCACCAGCATCACCGCCGCCACCAGCAGGCCAACCGGCAGGTAGCTGGCCCAGCCCTCGCGCACCTTGGCGATATCGATGTCCAGCATCATCACCACGAACAGGAACAGCACCATTACCGCGCCCACGTAAACCAGGATCAATGCAATGCCAAGGAACTCGGCGCCGACCAGCAGCCAGATACAGGCGACCGAGAAGAAGGTCAGGATCAGGCACAGCACCGCATGCACCGGATTGCGCACGCTGATCACCCCACCGGCGGCGACCACCGCGATCGTGGCGAATACGTAAAAACTGATCAACAACGCATCCATCATGACCTCAGCGGAAGGCAGCATCGGCAGCGCGGCGCTCGGCGATCTCGGCTTCCAGCCGGTCCCCTATCGCCAACAGCTGTTGCTTGGAGACGATGTTCTCGCCGCGATTTTCGAAGTGATATTCCAGTATGTGGGTCTCGACGATCGAGTCCACCGGGCAGCTCTCCTCGCAGAAGCCGCAGTAGATGCACTTGAACAGGTCGATGTCATAACGCGTGGTGCGGCGGGTGCCGTCCTCGCGCATTTCCGAGTCGATGGTGATGGCCAGTGCCGGGCACACGGCCTCACACAGCTTGCAGGCAATGCAGCGCTCCTCGCCGTTCGGGTAGCGGCGCAGTGCGTGCAGCCCGCGGAAGCGAGGTGACTGCGGGAACTTCTCCATCGGGTACATCAGGGTGTACTTGGGCTTGAAGGTGTACTTCAGGGTCAGCCACAGGCCACCGAGCAGCTCCAGCAGCATCAGACTCTTCAAATAATGGAGTACTTTATTCATTACTCAGGCACCTTTCTGTATGACGCCGTAAAACACCATCAATGCGGTCACCGCGATCCAGGCAATGGTGATCGGTATGAACACCTTCCAGCCCAGGCGCATGATCTGGTCATAGCGGTAGCGCGGGAAGCTGGCCCGGAACCAGATGAAGCAGCTGGCGAAGAAGAACACCTTCAGCAACAGCCACGGCCAGCCGCCTTTCCATATCCAGTCGATCCACGGGGATACATCGGCGACTATCCAGCCCTGCAGCGGGCTAAGCCATCCGCCCATGAAGAACAGGGCCACCAGGAAGCTGACCAGGATCATGTTGGCGTATTCGGCCAGGAAGAACAGCGAGAACGCCGCCCCGGAATATTCCACCATGTGCCCGGCCACGATCTCGGATTCGCCTTCGGTCACGTCGAACGGCGCGCGGTTGGTCTCGGCCACGCCGGACACCCAGTAGATGATGAACAGCGGGAACAGCGGCAGCCAGAACCACTCGAACAGTCCGCTGTTGCCGGACTGCGCCATCACGATCTCGGACAGGTTCATGCTGCCTGCGGCTATCAAAACGCCGACCAGGGCGAAGCCCATCGCGATTTCATAGCTGACCACCTGCGCGGCCGAACGCATCGCGCCCAGGAACGCGTACTTCGAATTGGAGGCCCAGCCGGCGATGATGATTCCGTACACCCCCAGCGAGGTCATGGCCAGCAGGTAAAGCAGGCCGGCGTTCGCGTTCGACAGCACCAGTTTGGCGTCGAATGGCACCACCGCCCACGCCGCGAAGGCAGGCGCCAGGGTGATCAACGGCGCCAGGATATACATGGTCTTCTGCGACTTGGCCGGCAGCAGGATTTCCTTGAACAGCAGCTTGAACACGTCCGCGAAGGCCTGGAAGACGCCCATGCCCACGTACATTGGCCCGTGGCGCACGTGCATCCAGCCGATCAGCTTGCGCTCCCAGACCACGTAGAACGCGACGGCCACGATCACCGGCACCGCGATCGCAAGGATCTTGAGCACGATCCACAGCACCATGCCGAACCCGCCGAAGCCAAGCAACCACTCATGCAGCGGACTGACGGCGTTGATCAGCAGCTCATTCATGCCCGCACCACCGTCACCCGTCCGGCGCCCAGTGGGGCGGTGGCGCCATGGCCGGACTCGACCCATGCCGAACCCACGGCAACGCGCTTGTCCACGAACACGGGCAAGGTAGCGGTTCCGTCAGGCGCGCCGACCTTGGCGACCTGTCCCTGGACCAGGCCGGCCGCTGCAGCATCCGCGGGGTTCAGGGTGACGCGCGGCGACGCGTTGAGCGGATGTTCCTGCAGTGCCTGGGCGCGGCGCACCACGCCGTCGGTGCGGTAGATGGCGGCGCTTGCTGCGATCTCCAGGCCATCGCCGGAGACGACGGGCGCAGCCGATGCTGCCAGAGTCTGCGGCGCCGGTACCGCACCCGAAGCGCGCGCGCCGGCCAGATCAATGAATTCGAACGCCGGCAGCTGCAGTTCACCGCCCAGCGCGCGCAGCACCTTCCAGCCCTCGCGCGCTTCGCCCGGCAGCTTGCCGCCCGCCTGGGTGCGCTGGTCGACGCCGTCCAGGTTGGTCAGTACGGCGTCAATTTCCGGCAGGGCGCCAATCGGCAGGATCACGTCTGCAAAACTGCGCGTGGATTCGCAGGCGAATTGGCTGAAGGCGACGACCTTGGCTGATTTCAATGCCTGCTGCGCCGCTGCACCGTCGGCGAAATCCAGACCGGGCTCGATGCCGTAAATCACGTAGGCGGAGCGCGGCTCGGCAAACATGCCGGCAACATCGCGCGTGGCCGGCAGCACGCCATTGCGGGCCAGGCCAAGCGCGTTCGCGCCCTGCGGGATGCGGCACAGCGCCGCACCGGTCGCAGCCGCGAAGGCCGCAGCCGCGGCGCGCAGGGAAGCGGCCTGTGGATGGTTCTCTGCAAGCGCACCCACGATGATGACAGGCCGGGTTGCGCGCTTCACTGCTTCAAGGAGCGCGGCATCGGTCAAGGCCCCGGCAAGCTGCGATGGCGCAACGATCTGTTTGCCGGCCAGCGCGAAGGCAAAGTCGAAGTCGACCGGATTGACCGCATACACCTTGGCGTTGTGGTGGGTGTTGGCCTTGCGGATACGCTGGTGCAGCAGCGGCAGTTCGTGGCGGATATTCGTACCGAACAGCACGATGGCGTCGGCCTTCTCGATCTCGGCCATCGGCATGGCGAAGGGTTCGGCCACTGCAGCATCGGAAAAATCGCGGTTGAAGATGCGATGGTCCAGGTTTCCGCTGCTGAGGCCTGCAGCCAGGCGGGCCAGCAGGCTGCCTTCGTCGTTGGAAGTGGCGGGATGTACCAGCACGCCCAGGTCATCACCCCGGTGTGTGCGCAGGATTCCGGCGGCCGCAGCCAAGCCTTCGGCCCAAGACACCTCGCGCCACTCTCCGTCCACCCGCTGCAGCGGCTTTACCGCGCGATCCTCGGCGTAAAGGCCCTGGTGCGAATAGCGGTCGCGATCGGACAGCCAGCACTCGTTGACTGCTTCGTTGTCGCGCGGCACGGTGCGCATCACTTCGCCGCGACTCACGTGCAGAAACAGGTTCGAACCCATTGAGTCGTGGTAGCCGACTGATGCGCGCGCGGTCAGTTCCCAGGGCCTGGCCCGGAATCGGAACACCTTGTTGGTCAGCGCGCCCACCGGACATACATCGATTACGTTTCCAGAAATTTCAGTGGTCAGCGGCTTGCCGTCGTAAGTCCCGATCTGCAGGTCCTCGCCGCGGTACATGCTGCCCAGCTCATAGGTGCCGGCGATGTCTGCGGTGAAACGCACACAGCGCGTGCAGTGGATGCAGCGGGTCATTTCGGTGGCGACCAGCGGGCCAAGGTCCTCGTCGGGCACCACGCGCTTGCGCTCATTGAAACGGCTGACCGAGCGGCCGTAGCCGAGGGAGACGTCCTGCAGCTCGCACTCACCGCCCTGGTCGCAGATCGGGCAGTCCAGCGGGTGGTTGATCAGCAGGAACTCCATCACGCTGCGCTGGGATTTCAGAGCTTTCTCGCTTCGGGTCGCGACGCGCATCCCGTCCATCACCGGCGTTGCACAGGCAGGCGCAGGCTTGGCCATCTTCTCCACTTCCACCAGGCACATGCGGCAGTTGGCGGCAATGGACAGCTTGTCGTGGTAGCAGAAGCGCGGGATCGGGATCCCGGCCCTGTCCGCCGCCTGGATGATCATCGAACCCTTCGGCGCAGCCAGCTCCACGCCGTCGATGAACACGGTGACGTGGTCCGGGGCCAGGTTGGGGTTCACCGGCTGGGCGCTCACGCAGCCACTCCGTACTTTTCGTCCACGATGGAACGGCCGTTGACGATGTAGTACTCGAACTCGTTCCAGTAGTGGCGCAGGAAACCCTGCACCGGCCACGCGGCGGCTTCACCAAAGGCGCAGATGGTGTGGCCCTCGATCTGGCCGGCGGAAGCCTTCAGCGTGTCCAGGTCTTCCAGCGTGGCCTTGCCATCCACTACCCGGGTCAGCATGCGATACATCCAGCCGGTGCCTTCGCGGCACGGCGTGCACTGACCGCAGGACTCAGCGTAATAGAAACGCGCGATACGCTGGCAGGCGCGCACCATGCAGGCGGTGTCGTCCATGACGATCACCGCGCCAGAGCCCAGGCCCGAGCCTGCTTTCTGGATGCTGTCGTAGTCCATGGTCAAGTCCATCATGGTCTCGCCCGGCAGCACCGGCATGGACGAACCACCGGGAATCACCGCCTTTAGCGTGCGACCCTGCCGCATGCCGCCGGCCATCGCCAATAGCTCGGAAAACGGGGTGCCCAGGCGGATCTCGAAGTTGCCCGGGCGGGCCACGTGTCCGGACACTGAGAAGACCTTGGGGCCGCCGTTGTTAGGTTTCCCCAGGTTGAGGAACCATTCGCCCCCATTGCGGACGATCGCCGGCACCGAGGCGTAGGTTTCCGTGTTGTTGATGGTGGTCGGCTTGCCGTACAGGCCAAAGTTGGCGGGGAACGGCGGCTTGAACCGCGGCTGGCCTTTCTTGCCTTCCAACGACTCCATCATCGCGGTTTCTTCGCCGCAGATGTAGGCGCCGGCACCCAGCACGTTGTGGATGTCGATATCGATGCCGGACCCCAGCACGTTGCGGCCCAGCCATCCGTGTGCATAGGCTTCGGCGGTGGCTTCTTCCACATGCTCGAAAGGCTCGTGGTGGAACTCGCCGCGCAGATAGTTATAGGCCTTGCTGGAACCGGTGGCGTAGCACGCAATAGCCATGCCCTCGATCACCGCGTGCGGGTTGTAGCGCAGGATGTCGCGGTCCTTGCAGGTGCCCGGCTCGGATTCGTCCGAGTTGCAGAGGATGTACTTCTGCATGTCGCCCTTGGGCATGAAGCTCCACTTCAGCCCGGTGGGAAAGCCGGCCCCGCCGCGACCGCGCAGGCCGGACTGCTTGACCATCTCGATCACGTCGGCAGGCGGGATCTTCTGTTCGATGATCCTGCGCAGCGCGCTATAGCCGCCGGTCTTCAGATAGTTTTCGTACGCCCAAGGCTTATCGAAATGCAGGGTGGTATAGACCACCTGGTGCTCTTTTGGGGCCGGGCCAACCGGGCCCGATGTCTGGTGCTGTGCCATGGTTTACTCCAGCCCGTCCAGCAGCTCATCCACCTTCGCGGGGGTGAGGTTCTCGTGGTAGTGGCCGTTGATGACCATCATCGGTGCCGCGGTGCAGGCGGCCAGGCACTCCTCTTCCCGCTTCAAGAAGATGCGGCCGTCGGCAGTGGATTCGCCCAGCCTGCAGCCGAGCTTTTTCTCGGCGTGTGCTACCAGGTCCTCGGCGCCATTCAACCAGCAGCTGATGTTGGTGCAGAAGGCAACGTTGTGGCGGCCCACCGGCTTGGTCTCGAACATCGAGTAGAAGCTGGCAACCTCGTACGCCCATACGGGCGGCAGGTCCAGGTACTTGGCCACGGCGACCATCAGCTCGTCGCTCAGCCAGCCTGCATTCTGCTCCTGCGCGGCGTGCAGGCCCTGTAGCACCGCCGAACGCTTGCGGTCCGGCGGGAACTTCGCCAGCCAGTGGTCGATGTGGGCACGCGTGGCATCGCTCAGGGCGACCATGGGGTCGACATCGCGCGCGGCTTCGAAATTACCGGTCGCCCTCATCGGTCAACCTCGCCGAATACAAGATCATAGGTTCCGATCATCGCGACCACGTCAGGCAGCATGTGCCCCTTGACCACGTGGTCCATCGAAGAAAGATGGGCAAACCCCGGCGCACGCAGGTGTACCCGGAACGGCTTGTTGGCACCGTCGGAAACCAGGTAGCAGGCGAACTCGCCCTTCGGCGCCTCGACCGCCGCGTAGGTTTCACCGGCCGGCACGCAGTAGCCTTCCGTAAACAGCTTGAAATGGTGGATCATGGCCTCCATGTCGTCCTTCATTTCCTCGCGGGACGGCGGCGCCACCTTGAAGTTTCGCACCATTACCGGGCCCGGATTGGCCTTCAGCCACTTCACGCACTGGGCAATGATGCGATTGGACTGGCGCATCTCTGCCACGCGCACCAGGTAGCGGTCGTAGCAGTCACCGTTGGTGCCGACCGGGATATCGAAATCCACCGTGTCGTACTTTGCATAAGGCTGCTTCTTGCGCAGGTCCCAGGCGATGCCCGAACCGCGCAGCATGGGCCCGGTCATGCCCCAGGCAAGTGCGTCTTCGGGGGAGATCACGCCGATGCCCACCGTGCGCTGCTTCCAGATGCGGTTGTCAGTGAGCAGGGTTTCGTACTCGTCGACGCGCTTCGGGAACTGCTGGGTGAAATCCTCGATGAAGTCCAGCAGGGTGCCCTCGCGTGCGGCGTTGAACTGCTTGAGCGCCTTGCCCTTGCGCCACGGCGATTCCTTGTATTTGGGCATGTGCTCCGGCAGGTCGCGGTACACGCCGCCGGGGCGGTAGTAGGTGGCGTGCATGCGTGCGCCGCTGACCGCTTCATAGCAGTCCATCAGCTCCTCACGCTCGCGGAACGCGTACAGCATTACCGCCATCGCACCCAGGTCCAGGCCGTTGGAGCCCACCCACATGAGGTGGTTCAGGATGCGGGTGATCTCGTCGAACATGGTGCGGATGTACTGGGCGCGTTCCGGCGCCTCGATGCCCATCAGCGTTTCGATGGCGCGCACGTAGGCGTGCTCGTTGCACATCATCGACACGTAATCCAGCCGATCCATGTAGCCGATGGACTGGTTGAAGGGCTTGGATTCGGCCAGCTTCTCGGTGCCACGGTGCAGCAGACCCACGTGCGGGTCGGCGCGCACCACGGTTTCGCCGTCCATCTCCAGGATCAGGCGCAGCACGCCGTGCGCGGCCGGATGCTGGGGGCCAAAGTTCAGGGTGTAGTTGCGGATCTCCTGCCGGCTTTCCTCGGGATTGCTGGCGAACGCGACATCATCGGGGCGAATGCTCATTGGCTGCGCTGCCTGCCGGCCGCTTCACCGGCTGCGGTGGCATAGCGGGCGTCGTCGCGGATCACGCGCGGCACGGTGACGCGCGGCTCCACCGAGGTGACCGGCTCGTAGACCACGCGCTGCTTGTCTTCGTCGTAGCGCACTTCCACGTTGCCGATCAGCGGGAAGTCCTTGCGGAACGGGTGGCCGACGAAGCCGTAGTCGGTCAGGATCCGGCGCAGGTCCGGGTGCCCCTGGTAGAGGATGCCGAACAGATCAAACGCTTCCCGCTCGAACCAGTTGGCGCCGGGCCAGATATCGGTGACCGAGGCCACTGTGGGCAACTCGTCGTTGGCGGCATAATAGCGCACGCGCAGCAGGCGGTTATGCCGGTAGGAACGCAGGTGCGCGACCGTGGCAAAACGGTGCACCGGGCCTTGGCCATGCGGGCGGTTTTCCCAGCTGAACCGGCCCGGGCCAAAGCCAAGCTCCACGCCGCGGCTGAAGCCTTCGGACGACACGTTGGCGGTCTCCCACTCGTCGCAACCGTAGCCCAGGTAATCCACGCCGCACAGGTCCACCAGCTGTTCGAAGCCGAAATCGTCGCGCAGCGACAGGCAGGCGGCGTGCCAGGTTTCCGCAGGCACTTCCAGGGTGACCTCGCCGCGATCCTCGGCAATGGAGAGCACTGCGTCCGGGAATCGCGCCTGCAGTTGTTCGATGTAGCTTGCGGCTTGCTCGGCCATGGGGGCGGTGGCGTGCTCGATGTGGGGTCAGGAAGGGATCAGCGCGTCGTGGTCAACGGGCGATGGTCTGGGTGCGCCAGATCTTCTTCTGCAGCTGCAGGATGCCGTAGACCAGGGCCTCGGCGGTGGGCGGACAGCCAGGTACGTATACGTCCACGGGGACGATGCGGTCGCAGCCGCGCACCACTGAATACGAGTAGTGGTAGTAGCCGCCGCCATTGGCGCAGCTGCCCATCGAAATCACCCACTTCGGGTCGGGCATCTGGTCGTAGACCTTGCGCAGGGCCGGGGCCATCTTGTTGACCAGGGTGCCGGCCACGATCATTACGTCGGACTGGCGCGGCGACGGCCGGAACACCACGCCGTAGCGATCCAGGTCCAGACGCGAGGCGCCAGCGTGCATCATCTCCACCGCGCAGCAGGCCAGGCCGAAGGTCATCGGCCACATCGAGCCGGTGCGCGCCCAGTTCATCAGCGCGTCGACGCTGGTGGTGACATAGCCTTTTTCCAGCAACGGGTTGCCGCCTTCCGGGCGCAGGATGTCGTCCACGCGCCCTTCCGGGATCGGGTTGGTCATCAATCGATCGATGGTGCCCAGTACGCTCACAGGTTCACTCCCACTCCAGCGCTCCCTTCTTCCACACGTAGATGAACCCCAGGAACAACATGCCCACGAACAGGCCCATGGTGACCAGGCCGCGCACCCCAAGCTCCGGGAAGACCAGGGTCCAGGGCACGATGAAGATGATTTCCAGGTCGAACACGATGAACTGGATGGCAATCAGGTAATAGCGCACGTCGAACTTCATGCGCGCGTCCTCGAATGGCTCGAAGCCACATTCGTAGGGCGAAAGTTTCTGGGCGTCGGGACGACGCGGGCCGAGGAACCGTCCTGCCACCATCAGCGTGATGCCAATGCCGGTGGCCACGATCAGGAACAACAGGGTCGGCAGGTATTCGGCCAGCACGCGTGGTCCTCGGTTGGTGGCTCCTGACCGGCCAGCGTGGGGTGCGCCTTGCCGAAACAGGATGTGCGATTCCCCATTGTAAAGTCGGCGCCCATCGGGCGCAGTCTTTGAGAAGGATTCGCAACAGTGGTGCCCAAGAGGGGACTCGAACCCCTACGACTTTCGCCGCTACCACCTCAAGGTAGTGCGTCTACCAATTCCGCCACCTGGGCAAACAGATGCGCCTGGGTAAGCCCATGCGCGAAGACTATTGTAACCGTCTTCAGGTGTCCCGCTATTGCTTGGTGGGCGGTTCGGGCGCCGGGTTGGCCGGCACCGCATCTCCACTGGCAGGCGTGGAGGGTGCGGCAGACGGAATGGACGGCACCGTGGAAGGTGACTGGATCGGGGTCGTGACCGGGGCGGTGGGAACCGTGGAGGGCACCGGGGCAGCAATCTCGCCGGCACCGGGTACCGCTGGAACCTGATCCATGATGCCCAGGCTCTGCTCCACCACCGGTCGTGCGCCGTGCGAGGCCTGCCAAGCCATGAACAGGCTGATGCCAAAAAACACGATGGCCAGCCACTTGGTGCTCTTGGACAGGAAGTTGGATGCACCACGCGCACCGAATACGGTGCCGGATGCGCCCGCACCAAAGCCGGAACCGGCGGCGGCGCCGGAGCCACGCTGCATAAGCACCATGGTAATGATGGCCAGGGCCACCAGCACGTAGATCACATTCAGGGTCAACATCAACATTTCTGGGTCTCGATCAGATCAATGGTCCAGCAGCGCATGCCGGACATGGAAATCAGTTTCAGCGCGCCGCCGCGGCAGCCGCCGCACCGGCGATGGCCAGGAAGTCAGCAGCGACCAGGGAAGCACCGCCGACCAGCCCACCGTCGACGTCAGGCTGTGCGAACAGTTCAGCCGCGTTGTCCGGCTTCACGCTTCCGCCGTACAGCAGCGGCAGCGAGTCGGCAATTCTAGCATCGCCCTGCCTCACCAGGCCACGCAGGAAGGCGTGGACCTCCTGCGCCTGGGCGGGGCTGGCGGTGCGCCCGGTGCCGATCGCCCACACCGGCTCATAGGCAACCACCGCACCGTCCAGACCCTGGGCCCCGACCAGGTCTAGGACGGGTCCCAGCTGGGCAGCGATCACCGATTCGGTCAGCCCGGCCTCGCGGTCCTCCAGGGTCTCGCCCACACAGAGTATTGGCACCAGGCCGGCGCTGCGGGCTGCCTGGAACTTGAGGGCCACCAGCTGGCTGCTCTCGCCGTGGTGCTGGCGCCGCTCGGAGTGGCCGGCCAGGCAATAGTGGGCGCCGACATCAGCCAGCATTTCGGCGGACACCTCGCCGGTAAAGGCGCCCTTCGTATTGCTGCTGACATCCTGGGCGCCAAAGGCAATGGCGTAGCGCTCGAAGTCCTCGATCAGCTCGCCCAGGTACGGGCTGGGCGGCAGCAGCACCAGCTCCACGCCCGCCAGCGGCAAACCCGCTGCAATCTCGGCCACCAGCCCGGTGGCAAAGGCACGGCTGCCGTGCAGCTTCCAGTTTCCGGCTACGATTCTGCGACGCATCGATACGCTCCTGTCATGGCCTTCCGCCAGGGTCACAAAGGATAGCCGATAGCCCACTCCACTCCAGACAGGCGCTTTCCCCATGGACTCCGATCCGGATTCGACCACCGTCACCGCGACGCGGATCCACTGGGCGCTGGTAACCGGCGCGTCCAGCGGCATCGGCGCGGCCATCGCGCGCGAGTACGCCCGCCGCGGGGTACCCCTGGTATTGACCGCCCGCCGCGAGGACAAGCTGTCGCTGCTGGCAGCGGAGTTGCGCCAGCAGGTGCCGGTGGAAGTGATCCCGGCCGATCTGGCGGACCCGCGCGCACCGGCCGAACTGGTCGCCGAAATCCAGCGCCGCGGCCTGTCGATACGGGTGCTGGTCAACAACGCAGGCTATGGCGTGCCCGGCCGCTACCTGACCAAGGACTGGGCGACTCACGCCGGGTTCCTGCAGGTGATGGTTGGCGCAGTCAGTGAACTGAGCTGGCGGCTGCTGCCCGCGATCCAGGCCTCGGGCAGCGGGCGCATCCTCAACGTCGCCTCGTTTGCCGCACTGGTCCCGGGGGCGGATGGGCAAACGCTGTACGCCGCAGTCAAAGCGTACATGGTCAAGTTCAGTGAGTCACTGGCGCTGGAAAACAGGGCGCACGGGGTCAAGGTCACCGCGCTGTGCCCCGGCTTCACCTACTCGGAGTTCCATGACGTCACCGGTACCCGCAAGATGATGGCCAAGCTGCCGAAGTGGGCATGGCTGGGCGCCGATGCGGTGGCCATCGCCGGTATCGATGGCAACGAGCGTGGGCGGGTGATCGTGGTGCCGGGGGGTGTCTACAAGCTGCTCCGCTTCGCCACCAAGCACCTGCCGGACCGGCTGGTGCTGAACCTGATGGGGCGCAACTCGGGCAGGATCCGCAAGACCGGCTAGGCGCCGCCTGGCTGCCGATGCAGTCGCTTACTTCTACTTCAGCTTGATCTCGCGCAGGCGCTCATCCAGGTAGGCCTGGGCGGTGATGGGGTCGGCATAGCGGCTTGGGTTATCGGCGCTGATCGTGGATGCCAATACGTCAATCAGGAAGTCAGGGTTCGGGTGCAGGAAGAACGGCACCGAGTAGCGCGGCTTGCGCGCCGCCTCGCCGGGCGGGTTGGTGACCCGGTGGGTGGTGGACGGATACACGTGGTTGGTCAGGCGCTGCAGCATGTCGCCGATGTTGACCACGATGGTGTCTGCATCCGCAGTGAAGGGCACCCACTCGCCCTGCTGCGAACGCACTTCCAGCCCCGCTGCGCTGGCTCCGACCAGCAGGGTGATCAGGTTGATGTCCTCATGCGCCCCGGCGCGGACGTTGGGAACGTCGTCGGCGGTGATCGGCGGGTAGTGGATGGGGCGCAGGATGGAGTTTCCGGAATCGGTCTTGTCGGCGAAGAAACGCTCGTCCAGCCCGAGATGCAGGGCCAGCGCAGAAAGCACTCTGGAGCCCAGCTTGTCCAGGGATTGGTACAGGCCGTAGCCATGCTCGCGGAAACCGGGGACTTCCTCAGGCCAAAGGTTGGGCGGCATCGCTTCGGCATAAGGTGAGTCACGCGCGATCTCACGACCAATGTGCCAAAACTCCTTCAGGTCGAAATACTTGGAGTCCTTGGCTGTTTCCACCCCGAACGGCGTGTATCCGCGTGCGCCGCCGCTGCCGGGCACGTGGTACTTGCGCTTGGTTTGTTCGGGCAGGGCAAAGAAATCGCGGAACGCTGCATAGGCCGCATCAATGTCGTGCTGGGGGATGCCGTGGTTGCGGATGCCGGCAAAACCCCACTCACGATAGGCAGCGCCCAACTCGGCAACGAAGCCATCACGGTCGGTGTCGAAACGGGTGATGTCCAGGGTGGGGATGCGTGCGTTCATGGATCGCTCTCGAATTCAGTAGCCAGATGGGAGGATGCAGCGGCTGGATCAGGCCAGCAGGAGGTACAGCAGCCAGAAAGATCCCGCTTTGGCCACCACCACGGCCACCGCAATCCTCACCTGCTCACGCCGCTGCACGTACCGCCTCCGCCAGGCGCTCCAGCGTGTCCTGCATCAAGGCGTGGTCGTCAGCTTCCACGGTCACCCTGACCACCGGCTCGGTGCCCGAGGCACGCAGGAAGGCGCGACCACGGCCGTGCACTGCGGCCTGTGCCTCGGCCAGTGCGCGCTTGACGCTTTCGTCTTCGGCTGGCCTGGACCCGTTCGCCAGGCGGATGTTGATGGTCTTTTGAGGCACCATGGCCAGGCCGGCCAGCGCCTGGCGCAGCGAGACCTGGTTGCGGACCAGCACGTCCAGCACCTGCAGCGCACTGACGATGGCATCGCCGGTGCTGGTCCGGTCCAAACACAGCAAGTGGCCGGAAGCCTCCCCGCCCAGCACGCCCTGCCCTTCCACCAGCGCTTTGTGCACGTGGCGGTCGCCCACCTTGCTGCGCACGAACTCGATACCGGCGTCGTTGAATGCGCGCTCCAGGCCGTAGTTGCTCATAAGCGTGCCCACTACCGGGCCGTGCAGGCGACCCGTTCGCTTCCAGTCATTGGCCAGTATGTAGATCAGGCCGTCACCATCCACCGTGCTGCCTTCATCGTCCACGAACAGCACGCGGTCCCCGTCGCCGTCAAACGCGATACCCAGCGCTGCGCCGATTTCCACGACGCGCGCAGCGAGATGCTCCGGATGCGTCGAACCAACCCCGTCGTTGATATTCAGCCCATTGGGCTCGGCACCCACCACGTCCACCCGCGCGCCCAGTTCGCGCAGCACCATGGGGCCCACCTGGTAGGTCGCGCCATTGGCACAATCCACGACGATGCGCATGCCGCCCAGGTCGAAGCGCCGCGGCACCGAGTTCTTGCACGCCTCCAGGTAGCGGCCAATCGCATCGCGGGTGCGTACCGCTTTGCCCAAGCGCTCGGAGGCCACGGTGACGAACGGCAGCTCCAGTGCATCCTCGATCGCCAGCTCGGTGGCGTCGTCCAGTTTCTCACCCTCGGCGGAAAAGAACTTGATGCCGTTGTCATGGTGCGGGTTGTGCGATGCCGAAATGACGATGCCGCCATCGGCGCGGAGCGCCCGGGTCAGGTGTGAAACTGCAGGCGTGGGCATCGGACCGACCAGCTGCACGTCGACACCGGCGGCCACCAACCCGGCCTCCAGCGCCGCTTCGAACATGTAGTTGGAGATGCGGGTGTCCTTGCCGATGATCACCACCGGTTTGCGCCAGCCGTCGCTGCGCTTGGCCATGGCCTGCAGCACATGGCCGTAGGCATTGCCCAACCGGAGCATGAAATCGGCCGCAATCGGGCCCTCGCCCACGCGCCCGCGGATGCCATCGGTGCCGAAATAGCGACGGCTCATGCCGCGTCCACCAGCGCGCCGTGCTCGGGCCGCGGCTGTTTCATCAAGAGCGCCAGCAGATCGGCCAGGTGATCGCGCAATTCGCGCCGGTCACAGATCTGGTCGATGGCGCCGTGCTCGACCAGGAACTCGGAACGCTGGAATCCCTCGGGCAGGGTTTCGCGCACGGTCTGCTCGATCACCCGCGGGCCGGCAAAGCCGATCAGGGCCTCGGGCTCGGCCAGATTGATGTCACCCAGCATCGCGAACGAGGCCGATACGCCGCCGGTGGTGGGGTGGGTCATCACCGAGATGTACGGCAAGCCTGCCGCGCGCAGCCGGCCCAGTGCTGCCGCGGTCTTGGCCATCTGCATCAGCGAGAACAATCCTTCCTGCATGCGCGCGCCACCGCTGGCGGAAAAGCTTACGAACGGTGCGCCGATCTCGAGCGCACGCTCGGCGCCCAGCGCGAAGCGTTCGCCGACCACTGCGCCCATCGAGCCACCCATGAACGCGAACTCGAACGCGCCGGCCACCAGCGGCCGCTCCTTCAGCAGGCCCTGCAGCACGATCAGCGCATCACGCTCTCCCGAGGACTTCTGCGAAGCCTTGATCCGGTCCGCATACTTCTTCTGGTCCCTGAACTTCAGCGCATCCACCGGACCGAGTTGGGCGCCAATCTCGCTGGTGCTGCCCGCATCGAACAGCGCCGCCAACCGGGCGCGGGCGCGGATCGGCATATGGAAGCTGCATTTGGGGCAGACCTCCAGGTTTTCCTCCAGCTCCGGCCGGTACAGCACCGCGCCGCAGCGCTCGCACTTTTCCCACAGCCCTTCCGGCACGCTGCGTTTGTTCTTCTTGGCGGCGCCGGCGTCGGTGCGGATGCCGGACGGCATCAATTTGCTCAGCCAACTCATGCGATTGCGGTGTCCCGTTCAGGTTGGGCGCGATGGACCAGCCCGGGAGTTTAGCCCACCGGCCGAAGCTTGCGGTCAGCCATCCAGCGCCAGGCGCAGCGGGCGAAGGAAGGCCATGGCGCGGGAGGCGGCATCAGCCGGTCCACTTGCACCTGCAAGACTGTCCACCAGTGCGCTGCCCACCACCACCCCGTCTGCCTCTTGCGCCATCGCCGCGGCGCTGCCCGCGTCCTTGATCCCAAAGCCAGCCACCACCGGCACGCGCGACTGTGCGCGCAGGGCATGCAGCCGCACGCCGGCCGCGGCAGGGTCCAGGTGCCCTGCCCCGGTCACTCCGGCGAAACTGACGTAGTACAGATAGCCCTGAGCCGATTCACACACCGCGCGCAGCCGCTCAGCCGTGGTGGTCGGTGAAGCCAGCGCGATCAGCTGCAGCCCGTGGGCGGAAAACACCTCGCGGGTTTCCGCGGATTCCTCGTATGGAAGGTCCACCAGCAGCACGCCGTCCACCCCGGCCAATGCGGCTTCGCCGGCGAAACGTACGTTGCCGTGGATCTCGATCGGATTCAGGTAACCCATCAGCACCACCGGCGTGTGCTCATCCAGCTTACGGAACTCACTTACCGCCTGCAGCACATAGCGCAATCCCGCGCCGCGCCGCAGCGCCTGCTCGGAGCTGCGCTGGATCACCGGGCCGTCGGCCATGGGATCGGAGAACGGCACACCCAGCTCGATAATGTCCGCACCGGCTGTCACCAGGGCATGCATCACCGGCACCGTGGCGTCCAGCGATGGATCGCCCGCGGTGAAGAACGGAATCAGGGCCTTGCGGCCGGCGCCGCGGAGCAACTCGAATTTATTACTGATGCGATCCATGAACTCGGTCTTTAATGGCGGCTGCGCAAGCTGCGACCCTGAAAGCGCGGCTTGGCGGAAGATTGCGGGCAGCTGGACAATTGCAGGTGCAGCTTGCGCAGCTCCTACAGATCGAAACCTTCAAGCGCGGCAATCGTCTGCACGTCCTTGTCTCCGCGGCCGGACAGGTTGCACAGCACCAGCGCGTCCTTCGGCAGCTCGCGGGCCAGCTTCATGGCCTGGGCCACGGCATGGCTGGATTCCAGCGCCGCCAGGATGCCCTCGCTGCGGGCCAGTGCGTGGAACGCAGCCATGGCTTCATCATCGGTGACACCCACGTACTGCGCGCGGCCGGCGTCACTGAGGAAGGCATGCTCGGGCCCGACGCCCGGATAGTCCAGGCCCGCAGACACGGAATGGGTCTCGATGATCTGGCCGTCGTCGTCGCAGATCACGTAGGTGCGGTTGCCATGCAGTACGCCGGGGCGACCGGCGACAATCGATGCGGCATGGCGGCCGGTGTCGATTCCGTCGCCTGCCGCTTCGGCACCCACGATCCGCACCTGCGCATCGTTGAGGAACGCGTGGAACATGCCAATGGCATTGCTGCCTCCGCCGACACAGGCGGTAATCACGTCCGGCAGACGTCCGTAGTCGGCCAGCATCTGCGCGCGCGCCTCCTTGCCTACCACCGCGTTGAAGTCGCGGACCATGCGCGGATAGGGGTCCGGGCCGGCCACGGTGCCGATGATGTAGAAGGTGTCCTGCACGTTGGTCACCCAGTCGCGCATGGCTTCGTTAAGCGCGTCCTTCAGGGTCTGCGCGCCGGAAGTCACCGGCACCACCGTGGCACCCAGCAGCTTCATGCGATACACGTTGATCTTCTGGCGCTGGATGTCGGTGGCGCCCATGTAGACCACGCACTCCAGGCCGAGGCGTGCGGCCACCGTGGCGCTGGCCACGCCGTGCTGGCCGGCGCCGGTTTCGGCGATGATCCGGGTCTTGCCCATGCGGCTGGCCAGCAGCGCCTGGCCGATGGTGTTGTTGATCTTGTGCGCGCCGGTGTGGTTCAGGTCTTCGCGCTTGAGCAGGATGCGCGCGCCGCCCACCATGCGCGAAAGCCGCTCCGCTTCGTAGATCGGGCTAGGCCGGCCCACGTAATGCTTGAGGTCTTTTTCGAACTCCGCAATGAACGCCGGGTCGACGCGTGCGGCGTCGTATGCCGCAGCCAGTTCATGCAGCGGCCCGATCAGGGTCTCGGCAACGAAGCGCCCGCCGTAACGTCCGAAATGACCGGCTATGTCCGGGTACTGGTGAAAGTCCTCAATCCTGCCCACGGTTCCGTCTGCTGTCTGCACGTCTGGTCTCTTCCACGAAGTGGCGCATGC
>Ga0105046_10006591_pt1 | contig 18360 bp, 7 predicted proteins | sample MAT03_FD_78385 | JGI IMG/M metagenome (GOLD analysis project Ga0105046, IMG submission 78385) | Freshwater microbial communities from Lake Fryxell liftoff mats and glacier meltwater in Antarctica - MAT-03 (megahit assembly) | ecosystem: Environmental > Aquatic > Freshwater > Ice > Liftoff...
TTAAAGGCAGCAGTCGGTCGTGGGTAGACACACACCGTGTAATACGCAGTATCAGAACATTCAACACCTGATTTTTGTGTTATCAAACGAACCTGATTGCATTCGGTAGAATCCGAATCATTCACATAGGTTGTGGATGGATTCATCAGGTTACTGGTCAAGCCATTTCCAAAATCCCAGAAATACTGATTTGCGTTTGTTGATTGCGAACCGGTAAATGAAGCAGAATACGGCGTACAGCCCAGGCTATCCGCAGACAGGATCACGGCTTTTACAAGAGGTCGGATGGTTACATTTTTATAGGAAGTATCCGTACAACCTTTGTCTGTGAGCACAACCTGGCGAACCCGAAAATTGCGGTTGTTTATTGAATTCATATTCATGAAAACATGATATACTTCCTGGCTGGTCGTATCCAATTCAACACCATCTCCAAAATTCCACAGAAAGCGATTTCCACCCAATGACGTTCCGACAAAATCGATGCGTGCAGGACTGCAGGCAATTTCAGGCATTGCGTTGATGATTCCTGCGTTTGGTTTTGGGAATACAGTTACAAATGAAACCACCGTATCCATACATTCCTGAGCCAGGGCAGACCGGGCGATCATCTTAACTTCAAACGTTTTTGTACCAAGCCCGTTGTTTTCAAACGTATAGTTAAAACTGGTGAGCATATTACTAACCACCTGTCCATCAATAAACCATTGAACAAGATTTCCTGAAAAGGATTCGTTTACAAAACGAACTTTCAACGGCGAACAACCTGAGTCAGCCGATTGTGTAAATGCAGCTTGAACTGCAGGATAAATCGTAATGATTCTGGTTTTTGTATCCGAACATCCCAATTGGTTTATAGCAGTGAGAGAAACATCTACATTCAGATTGAGGTTACTTTGGTCGTTTACAAATACAGTATCGAAGGGAGCATTTACTACAGGATGACTTACAGAAAGGCCATTTCCGGAAATACTCCAGGTTGCAGATGTAGCTCCGGTTGTGAGATTGGTGAGCCTCACAGGAAGTGGATTACATCCTATCATCGGATTTGGAGCAAATTCTGCAACGGGTTTTGGATAGACCTTAATTTTTACATTTGATGTATCCGGACAATTCACACCTGTGCGGTCTGTAATTAACCTTATGTTATAAAGTTGAATCGTATCTGTGATGTTGTTAAATACTTTAACCGGCGTTGAAAGTACAGAGGAAGTGCCATCACCGAAATCCCAGGAATAAATATTGGAATTGGTAGAATTCAAACCACTCAATCCGACCGGATATGGGGTACAACCCAAAGTATCTTCAGTTGCAATCCGGGCAGTAACGGTTGGCTTAATACTCACAAGCTTTGAACTGTTATCCTTGCAGCCTTGAACATTACTAACCACCAGTTTTACGTTGAAATTGCGGGTTGTGAGGCTGGCATTGTTCACAAAAACATGGCTCACTGTACCAATCGTAGTATCAAGAATACTTCCATCGTTGAAATCATATTGAAACCGGGTGGTACCAATCGCATTGCTGAAAAATGTAATTGCAATGGGTGAGCATCCGTTATCGGGTACAGCACCTAAACTTCCGGCAACCGGTTTTGGATATACTGTAACAAAACGGGTCATTGTATCTGTACAACCCGCATTTAGTACATTGACAACCAATAGCTTTACTTCAAAAATCTGAACGTCCTGTGTGCTATTGACAAAACTATAACTGAATTGACTGGAGGAATTATTGACCAGTACTCCATTTACAAACCAGCTACTGGAAGCACCTGGAGCAGAAAGATTTGTAAAATTCACCGGCAATGGAGAACATCCGGAATCAATACTTTGAACAAAATCTGCATTTACAAACGGACTTACTGTTACCAACCTGCTGGTTTGTGATTGACAGCCATCCACCGATCGAACAAAAAGTTCTGCTTTCACAATTTGATTAAGGGAAGTGGTGTTTGTAAACACTGTATCAAAGCCAGCAAACGAAGCTCCGGAGAGCGTATCAATCTGAGGACCTGAAGTAATTACCCAATAACCAGAAGTTGCAAGAAGTGAACTGTTTACGAAACTCACCAGTAGTGGCTGGCAACCTGCTTGGGGATTTGCTTCGAAATCAGCGGTTGGTTTCGGGAATACTTTTACAGTTACAAAAGCCGTATCCGGGCAACCAACATTAACCCTGTCTGCTACAAGGCGAATGATAAAAATCCGGGTGGTATCCGAATTATTTGTAAACACCCGGTTCACATTGGAACCGGTAGCGGAGGATCCATCGCCAAAATTCCAGGAAAAGGAATTCGCATTGATTGACCCTGCACCTGAGAAAGAAACCTGGAGTGGATTGCAACCCATTGAATCTGAAGCGATAATCGATGCGGTTACATTTGGCCGTACATTAATCAATGTACTCGTAGTATCAGCGCATCCATATTGGTTGGTTGCTATCTCTGTAACGGTAAACTGAGAATTTATGCTCGAGTTCAGGTTATAGAAGATGTGTGATGGATTTTGAGAACTGGTATCAAAACTTACTCCATCGCCAAAGTTCCAGTTATAGATATTTGCGAAAGAGGCAGAACCTGTAAAGTCAACGGCTAAAGGGGAACAGCCATTTTCGGCAGAGGCAAAAATATTACCAGCCAATGGCTTCGGAAGTATAGTGATTACCCTTGAAGTGGTGTCTTCGCAAGCGGTTGAAATTGAATTTCTGGCAATAAGCCGGATCTTAAATTGCTTGGGAATGGAATCGTTGTTTTCAAACAACTCTGAAATGGAAGAAAGGCTGTTTCCTTTGTACACGCCATTAATATACCATTCAACCACATTCACTCCGGAAGAGGAAGTATTGGTAAATTTAATAGTTGCCGGAGAACAGAGTGAATCACCCGATGGGATAAAGCCAGCAACCACTCTTGGATTTACCTGGAAATTACTTGTCTTAGAAACTTTACAACCTTTGGAACTTGTTCCTTCCAAAGTGACCCAACGGGTTTGCGGCACAACATTGTTGTTCACATAATTACGAACAATTGCTGTATCCAAAGTTGAAGCCAATGTATCCGGAAGATACCATGTATAAAACTGATTGCCAACATGATTGACAGGAGTAAAGGTTACATTAACCGGACTACAACCTGAAAGTGGATCACGCACAATGGTAAAATCAACCAATGGCACCGGCCATGCGGTGATTTTCCGAGACATAGTATCCGGGCATCCAAACGTGGCATTCGATGCAATTAACTGAACTGTATGTACCTGAGAATCTACATTTGAGGTATTATCAAAAGAATAGTTGAGGAAAGCAGGTGAATTGCTCACATTTATTCCATCAACAATCCAGGCAAACGTATTCGCAGCCGGACTTGTTGTACTATTGGCAAATACGGCCGTAAAAGGAGCGCATCCCGCTGTATCCGGACTGGTTGTAAACGAAGCCTTCAGACCAGGATTCACAGAGATATTTACACTTGCGGAGTCTTTGCACCCATCAGCTCCTGTAACCACCACTTTAAAATTATAGGTAAGTACAGAACTGCCGGTATTCGTTAAAACACGATCAAATGCTGTGCCCGATGTGGATGTGGTATCTAAAACATAGGTAGTCTGAGAATTGAGTTTTTTATACCATTGGAATAAAACACCACCCTGAGAATTGGAAGCCGTTAAGGACGATCGTAGTGGAGAACAACCGGTTAAAGGAAAAGCAGAAGCAGATACCTCCGGTTTCCTGTAAATAGTGACAAACCGTGTTGCTGTATCCACACAAGCAGGAGCGAAACTGTTTTTGGCCACCAGTTGGATTTTGTATATTCTGGATGCAGAGAAGGATGCATTGGTGAACGATTGATTGAAACCAGTGGCAGAATTTCCCACCATGATTCCATCAATAAACCATTCAAAAACATTGGCTCCTAAAGAAGACCCATCATTCACAAAAGTGACTGGTAATGGGGAGCATCCTTCCGATGCCGATTGACTAAAACCTGCCACAACTTTTGGATTAACAATCAGATTTTTTGAAATGGATCCTTTGCAGCCTTTATCTGTTTCAACTTTAAGTACAATCTTCTGCGTAATCGGATTGGGTGTTCCATTAAAATAATTCCTTGAAACTGTTGTATCCAAAGTGGTCACAATCGAATCCGATGCATCAAAAACCCAATTATAGGTTGCAACGGTTCCTTTTACCAAAGGATAGAAACTTGCAGCTACAGGAGAACATGCGGAGAATGGAAATGAAACAATGTTAAAATCCGGAGATGGTTTTGGAAAAACAGAAATGATTCTGGAAGTCTCCCGTGAGCATCCTCCCCCACTTATTGCCTGAAGAGTTACAGTAAAGTCGGTCGACAACGTATCCGAAGTACCATTGAAAGTGTAATCAAAAGATAAAGGAGTTGGATCAAACTGAGGAACACTGTTTACTTTCCAGACATAGGTTGTGCCTACCGGACCAGTAGAATTGTTTATGAAGTTGACATTGATCGGAGAACAGCCTTGCACCATTGAAGGGGTAAAAGCGGGATTCACATCCGGGAAGACGGTAACATTTGTTTGAGCTGAATCTGAACATCCACCCAAACCTGTTGCCACAACTTTAACCAGATAATTAACCGCTGCAAGAGAAGAATTGATGAGTGTATACGTAAAAGGAGCCGAAGATCCGGAGGTATGAATCTGAACAAATGAAACATCCGTTGTCTTTTTAGCAAACCAGGTAAATGTCAGTCCGCCGGTCGTTCCAACCGCACTTAATGCCACATCTAAAGGAGAGCATCCATTGGTAGGAGAAGCCGAAATCTGAACAACAGGCTTAGGCAAAACCTTAACTTTTAATGTAGATGAGGTATCCGTACAAACATCTCCCAAGCCTCTTGCAACTACAAAAACAGAGTAAGAAGCGGTATCCGTTGCCGAATTATTGAGAAAAGTTTGTTGAGGAAGATCCTTGTTAAAAAACATCGGTATTCCATCTCTGTACCAGGTAAATCCAATCGCAGAGGGTGAAGAGGTATTTGTAAAATTAGAGAGCAGAGGAGAACAACCGATCAACTTATCAACTGTTGCTCCCGCAACAACTTTTGGCCGGATATTTAATGTTTCACTGGCTGTATCGGTACAACCAAAGGAATTACGTACGATCAATTCAATTCCGTAAGGAAGAATGGTGGTTCCGTTGTTAAAAAAGGTTTTAAAGAACGGTACTGTATCCGTGGCAAAAATAGGAAATGACCCATCTGTAAAATTCCAGGTATAATTATGAGCACCTTGAGATCCACGACCAATGATCCTCATACCCGTAGGAGAGCATAAAGTAGTTGGTTTTATCCTATCACGAACAAATCCGGCCAATGGCTTAGGAAGTACGGTCACAGTATCCGAAAAACTGGATTCACACACCGGAGAACCATTGTCATCCATAACTACCAACGTAATTACATAGCGGGCTACACTGGTATAGGTATTATTCAGAAAAGTATATCTAAAGCCATAATTTGGACGATTCGGCTGGTTAGGAATACCTAAACCGGCAGCGCCCACTTCATTAACATACCATGTATAGTTGTTATCTGTCTGCGTACTAAGGTTGGTAAAATTGACAGTCAATGGATTACAGGATGAATCCTTATCCATAATAAAATTTGCAATCACCGTTGGACGAATCCGGATAACCTTATTGAAAGGAGCACTTTCACAACCCTTATCTGTTTTTGTTTTGAGGATAACATTGTAGGTCTTGTCAACCGTGGTTATATTCTGTGGAAAAAACCGGGATACAACCGAAGCTGTTGTATCCACAATTCCTGTTGTTCCGTCAGAAAAAGACCAGGTATATGTAAAAGCTGCAATGGAGGTTGAAGCATCAAAAATGACAGGAGAAGCACCGCAAGCAGCTTCCGGAGTGGCTGTAAATGATGCAGTTGGCCGTGGATTAACAACAATCGCTTTCAATACAGTATCCACACAACCGGCTACAGACGTTGCCGTTAGTTTAATCACATATTGTATTGGCATAGAGCCCGTGTTAAGCAAGGTTCGTACCGGATTTGGCTGGCTGCTATTGGTTCCATCAATTTGAACCAGGTTCCAGTCATAGCCTCCAATGCCGTTTCCAGTGGCAGAAAAGGTTACTGATGTGTTGTGGCAAACTTCATTTGGCGCTACAATAGTAGGATTTGGCATAGGATAAGTGGTAATCACCTTCCGAGCGGTATACACACAGGAACCATTGCTGGTAATTCTTAATCGAATGGTATCTCTTTTGAAGGATGTTCCTGTATTGACAAAATCCTGTAAGGGAGGATTCTCTCCTACAAACGAATTCCCATTTCCAAATGTCCATGTATATACATGCGAGCCATCACTTGGAATTCCAATGGATTGATTTACAATGATTACATCTTCAATAGGTGTGCATCCATCAATTACAGAAGTCGAAAATGCAGCTTGTTTGGCTGGCGGGATTTTGATGAGGACGGGTGCTGTAGAAGAAACACAGGTATCCGGTGAAGTTCCGGAAACGGCTCGGAGCGTTACAAAATAGAACGTAGAATCGCCTGGAGGAAAGTATGGAAGAGCAACTGAAAAGGTGTCTTTTGCTCATCGGATCACTTTTGAATAGAGAACAGTTCTACGTTTAATAATCCACTCATATCTCTGGGATGCCCCAACGGTCTGATTTAACAAAGTAATAGCACCCGGATTACAAATGTCTCTTACCCAGGCGAATTTAGGAACTGCTGCAGGCAAAACCGTTACCTGCATCGAATCCACTTTTGGGCAACGACTTGGAGATTGGACCGTTAGTTTTACCCAATAGGTGCCTGGATTTAGATATGTGTGCGAAGTGAGGCGATCTGTTCCTTGTACATCACTAAAATTGCCTGTTATGTTAGAGGAGGAATTATAAATAGTTCCATCCCCCATTTCCAATTTCCAGGAAATGTGATTCCAGGTACTTTTCAAACCTCGTCGATTTGCCGAAGCCGAAGGAATCACACTGGAGCTATCTCTGATGGTTACAGAATTGCCAAGGCAAATGGTTTTAGATGGAATTCGCCATCTAAGAACCGGCGATGGATACACCTCAATGGTATCGTAATCAGAAAGCTCAGGACAACCTAAAGACTGCGCTCTCAGTCTGATTATATATCTACCTGGTTGTTTAAATTTAATAATGGCAGAACTATCTACGAGATTATTTGTGAGAACCTGCATTTGCATAAAATTGATGAGCGACGGCAAAACACCTGATCCGGCAGTTGCCATTGGACTCCCCCCCAGTTCCCACCCACGCCAAACTACTCCAACCGTGTTTATGGAGTTATTTTCAAGCCTTACGGTTAATGTATCACAACCAAGCTTTGGACTTACAGTAACAACAGGCGAAACGGTTGTTTTTACCTGAACATTTATGCTGTCTACCAAACCGCAGGTTTGACCATTATATCCATTGACCAGGGTCCACATTTTTACTTTATAAGTTCCACCTATTAAATAGGTATGGGAAAAATTGGCATTGAATCCAGAAGTAGAAATGGTTCCATCACCAAAGTCAACTCTGTACGTCTGGTAAGGCCTGTTTGATGTCTGGTTTATAAAATTCATCTGCTCACCAGGACAGGTATTATTATTTACAACAGAGAAAACGGGTTTGGTTGGTGAAACAATCCGGATAACAGCATCGGCAGAATCATCTCCACATGTATTTCGGATTACCATTCTCAACCTGTATGTACTATCCGAAGGAATGGGATAAAAAGAGGCAGTTGGTATCTGCATCAGTCGGTTGATAGGAGTATATGGTCTGAATATATTATCGCCAGGAAAAGGCAGATCCGCAGCGAAACCGCCCGTTCTTGCCCAAAGCAGTTGCCGATCAATACTATCGAGGCAATTTAACTTCGAGATATCATTTATGGCTACATCCGTTGGAGCGCATAAAATAACAGAAGCCGGTGTGACGGCTGCTGAATCTATATCTTTAAAAAAGTAATCACCATAGGATGCCTTAGGCCGGTTAATCGGATTGATGCCGCATCCATTCACATACGTTACCCTTATCTGTAAAGAACAGCCCGTGGTTCCTTTCTGGTATGTGTGCAAGTAGGATCGAAAGAAATCTCCACCAATGGTGTCCCTTTCATTATCGCCCCATTCGACCAGCCATCGGGTATATCCGTTCATTCCTGGTGAACCATTTATGATGGTCAAATCTTCCGGAACACATCGTTTGTTTGAAATTCCAGCCGGCGGAACAATAAAACCAACACCTGGAACACTTACTCCACCTGTAGTTACATTGCGTTCATTAACATAGATACCTTTAACGGTATCAGGGCACGCCGGTGTGGTAATCAGAAAACGGAATTGTGCTGCTGTGGCGTAAGTGTAAGTAATGTTGGATTGTGGTCCCGGATAAGTCTGGATATCACCATTGCCCCAGTCAATGGTAAAGTTTGTAGCTGGAGATTGAAAGTTAATGGTTACTGTACCGGGGATAGGATCCGCCAGTGCAGGGCAACGCAAAAAACTTTGCGGTTGATTTGTCCATTGCCCAGTTACGGGGTCTTTCACTTTAACGCACTGGCCTGAGGAATAATTTAGTGTTAATCCGCTGAGGACTAAGGCAATCAGGCCAATGAAGTAAAATCTGGTCGAGTACCAATTTTGCTCCATAAAATTTTCAGTTAAAAGTTAGCTATTCAGAGGGTTTGTAGGGAGGTTAATAACCCTACGAATCCGCACCAAAATTGTGAAACTCCTATCACATACCAGAAGTGGTAACCCGGCTTACCTTACAGAAAATGAAATAACGAAAGGTTCAACTGTTTTTTTGAACTTATGTAGATGGTTGTCTTGTAAGAAATGCTCTGAAACAATTGAAATCTGATTTGGACACTAAAAGCGACTGAATGAATTTCTGGCTGCAATCAAATAAGACCTGAAAATCAAAACACAATCAAGGTTGAGCGGGTGCCAAAAAAAATAATCTAAACCTATATAATACTGAATATCTGCCATCTAAAAACAATCATACTCTTTCAAACCGTTTTCAAGTTCGAGATAATATGGCAGTGTAGTGATAATTAAATTGAGACAAATACTAAATAAGAATACGTTTAGCCAAATCAGAAATTTAAAAACAACAACTTGAAAATCAAATATTTAAGCCTATTCATCCACAAGGAGGAAATTTAAATTCAGAAATCCCTTATACAGTATTTATTCAACAGAAATTTGGATTATTCAAATAGCTAAAATCAGGATATCTATGTAGTTTCTGAACAGTTAATGACCGCTGCTTCCACTTAAGATTTTAATGAAATTAGAATAAAAGTGACTAATTCGTATCCCAGCTTAGAAAAGTTCAAACAAATGCAGTGCAAATGTTCAGATGGCTGATCATAAAAAAACCCTTCATTGAGGGCTTTTAAATAGGTATAATCTGTTTTAAAGTTTCAGCATCCAACCGAATCGATCCGGAGCAGAACCATAACGAATATTGTTAAGCTCTTTGAGAATGGAGGTAGCAAATGGTCTTCCTTCATTTGGAAGTTGGTAATCTGTTCCATCACAATGAATTAATGCGATTGGGGCGATGGTAGCAGCAGTACCTGCACCGAAAGCTTCTTTCAACCTTCCCTCCTTTAGTGCCTGGATAATTTCGTCTACGGAAACTTTCCTTTCTTCCACTTTCAAACCACGATCTCTGGCAAGTGTTAAAACGGAATCCCGGGTCACTCCTTTCAGAATTGTACTCCCTATAGATGGAGTAACCAAAGTATCATCAATGAGAAACATCACGTTCATGGTACCGGACTCTTCAATAAATGAATGAGTGGCAGCATCGGTCCAAAGGATTTGATGAAATCCTTGGTCCTGCGCCAATTTAGTTGGATACATGGCTGCAGCGTAATTCCCTGCGGCTTTGGCATTTCCGCTTCCACCATCTGCTACACGGCTGAAGGTCTTTTCAACTTTTACTCGCAATGGTTCGTTGTAATACTGCCCAACAGGAGAACAAATAATTGCGAAGCGATATGTTTCTGCTATCCGGACACCAAGAAATTCATCGGTAGAAACCATAAAAGGTCGGATGTACAAAGAACTACCCGCTTTGGCAGGAACCCATTGCTTATCCAATTGAATAAGTTGTGCTAGCCCACCCATGAAAATTTCCTCAGGTATGGCAGGCATACTCATTCGTAAAGCCGATTGATTAAATCGCTCAAAATTAGCAGAAGGACGAAATATCTGAGCATTTCCTTCTTCTGTTTTGTAGGCTTTCAATCCTTCAAATATTGCCTGACCATAGTGCAGTGACGCCATGGAAGGTTCAAATGACCAGGGACCATAGGGTATAATTTCACCCTGACCCCATGCTCCGTTTTTGTAATCCACCACAAACATATGGTCAGCAAAAGCAGCTCCGAATTTCAGATTATCAAAATCAACCTTACTTATTCCGGATTGTGAGGTACGGGTAACAGGAAATGCAATTGTATCTATCATGGTTGTTAAAATTCGTCTGAGTCAAAAGTAGCAGTTTTGAATCCATGTTTCCAAATCCGTCATTTTTAGAATTCAAATTTTGTTTTGAAGAACTTATGAATTCGCTCAAAATCCTCTGCTTTTCCTCAATACCTCAAAATAAACAAATCGAAGGGGGCTCGTTCAGCCATAGAAAAAATTCTTTAAGCCAGGATTGGAATTCAGTAAAAAAAAAGAAATCCTCAAATCAGCTGATTTGAGGATTTACGCCTAAGACGTTTTGGTTAAAAAATCTCTTAGTACTTTCTTTTCATTACCCAATTAATTACCTGTTTTCCCTCATATCAACAAAGGTTACAGATTGTTGATACAAACATCGTGTTTCAATTTATACCATACATATCCAGTAATGTTATAAATTTGTTCAAGTTTGTCCAAAATTTGTAAAACACTGCAATATAGATAGTTAATAAATTTTACTCCTGCCATGATAGATGAGAATATTTCTGATCCGAATGAAGACAACCGGCAATTCTTCCGCTATCTCTCTGAGAAAGTAGAAAATAATTTTCAAAATGGACCAATTAAAACCTGGACTCAAAGAGATTTTATTGCCCTTTCCGAATCAATTTATCAAAAAACGGGAGAGCACATTTCAGTCACTACCTTAAAAAGGGTATTCGGTAAAGTAGAATATGCGGGGCTGCCTTTTACCCACACCCTGAATATCCTGGCCCGTTTTGCCGGTTTTACGCATTGGTTGGAATTTAAAGAGGCTCATCCATTGGCTAACAATTCATTATTCGCAAACAGCATCCTTATAACTGGCTCCATTCCGTCCACCATGCAGAAGGCCGGGAATCCAACTATGATAGGATCTAAAATTAAAACAACTACTGGGTGGGTTAACAAACCTGGATTGTTTCGACTGGGCTTGCAACTGGCTTTTGGAATCGCACTGCTCTTTACTGGTTGGCAATTTGGAATTTATACAGGTTCGCAAAAGAAATCTTCGGCTTCTCTCAGATCAAATCTTGAATCTCCTGGTAAACTAACCTATTTAAAGAAACATTCAACTGGCCTACCAATGGACGTTGCCTTTAACTATTCGGGTCCGGTACCAGACCCATCCGACCTCACCGTTATTTCAACGGAAGGAGGTAAGATGCAATATTTCAACATCAACAAGGATGGATTTGGGAAAATGACCTACTCTTACAAAGAGCCTGGACTTTACCATGCTAAGATTTTCTCCAACAACCACCAACTCGCTTTCTGCCCTGTTTTGGTGAACAGTAATGGATGGTTGATGTCCGCTAAAAATGAGAATACAACAAAAAATTTCTATCCCGATACGTCCTTCAGAAATCCACTTGGAATTTCAAAAAGTGAATGCTATCAGGAAGGAATTGACACGAATAATCGTTTCTATACTTCCGTCAAACAATTTCGCCGATTTGGCTTGAATGGAGATAGCTTCACATTTACTTCTGTTTTACGAAACCCAAAATCGGGGAAAGAGCTCAACGATGGACTTCTCACTATGAAAATACGATGCGGGAATTTCCCTATCATCTTTCAAATTGCCAGATGGACTCCCAGAAATGGTTTTTTTGTTCAGCTTTCTGAAAAGCTTTTTGAAAATGAGGAGCGAAAATCATTCACCAATCTCGTTACCTCATTATGGGACTGGAGAAAAATTACCGTTACCACCGGAGGAAAGAAAATAAGAATTCTGCTTGATAACACACTTGTTTTAGAAGACAGCTATAAACTACCCCTGGGAGAAGTCTTGGGATTGGAATTCGAATTTGCAGGAGCTGGTGAAATCGGAAATATTAAATTGAGCGACTATCGAGGGATCGTTTGGCAAGAAGCTTTCCTTCGTTCAAAATAACTTTCTTACCCCATCGCCAATTTCACTCACATAAAAGGCAGGTTCCAATTTACAGATTTCTCTGTAAGCCTGCCCGACTTCATCAATAAAACCGGCCATTTCCGCCTCCTTAACCAACGCAATTCCGCATCCACCAAATCCAGCACCCGTCATACGGGCACCCAAACACGCAGGATGGTTTCTGGCAGATTCAGTGATTGTGTCCAACTCCTTTCCTGTAACCTCATAATCGTCTCTTAATGAGAAATGAGATTCGTTTAAAAGTTCACCAAATCGGGCCAGATTTCCTCGTTCCAATACATTACACGCTTCAAGAACCCGGTTGTTTTCGGTGATCACATGCCTGGCTCTTGCCTTCAAAACCGGATCCGGAATAAATTCATTCACGGCTTCCATGTTTGCAGAACACAAATCAGAATATTGGGAATGTTTTCTAAGAATGGCCAATGCTGAATCGCATTCAGACCTTCTTTCATTGTATTTGCTTTCAGCAAGTTCCCGACGTTTGTTCGTATTAAGAATAACCAACTTGTATTCACCTAATTGAACCGGAAAATAAGAGAAATTAAGATTATTGCAATTGAGCAGGATGGCCTGGTTTGCTTTCCCATTGGCCACAGAAAACTGATCCATTATTCCACAATTTACTCCTATAAATTTGTTCTCCACCTTTTGAGCAAACCGTGAGATCCAAACTTTATCTGGATCTACATCTCCATTTTCATATAAAAAGAGATAGGTGGTGAGCACTTCAATTGCCGCAGATGAAGAAACTCCTGCCCCATCCGGAAGCGTGCTTGAGAACAATACGTCTGCACCTTGAATTGAATAACCCTCCATAATAAGAAATGACAGCACGCCTATGGGGTAGTTGGCCCATTGATATTCTGTCTTTTTTTCAAGTACTGAGCGAAGGTCAATTTCAAATGTGCCCTCCATAGACATTGAAGAGAATCTGACAATAGAATCTGCCCTTTTCCTTACCAACGATGTGATGCCTAATGTCAAAGCGGCAGGAAAAACAAAGCCTCCATTGTAATCAATATGTTCTCCTATTAAATTGACCCTTCCAGGGCAAAAATAAGTGGCAATCTCCCCTCCTTCTCCATAAAGCTGAGTGAATGACTTTGCGATTTCTGTATTCATAATGTCTTGTATATGGGTGCAAAAAGCAGGCATTTGACCAACTTTTTCAAAAATAAAAAACTAAGGAAGTGGAAGTAATGGATTCCGTCCTGCAGAATAAAACAGACTGGCTCTTTCTTTCTGATATTTAGACATGAGAGAAGCCTGTTTAATGAGAGCCTCTATGAGTTTTGCCTCTCTGCTGTTGATTAAAAACAAAGAACTTTCACCGTTTTCAAATTTACGAATCTCAGCATTTCGCAATTTCTGATAGTTATCCACCATCTGGGTTTGCATCACAAGGAGTTTTTCCAGATTCTTAAGTTCATTAAATCCCATCTTAATTTCCATTAGAATCTCCCTGCTGGTTTGGATCTGATTGAGAGAGTTCTGTATAATCTTTGTTTTTACCAGGCCTAATTTCCCTCGTTCCTTCCTCAAAAAAACAGGAAATGAAAAATCTAATCCAAGTTTATAATTCCTGTCAATGGAATTGGTTGCCCATACATTTTTATCGGTTCTGGAAAGCCAGGAATAATTGAAGTTTAGTTGTGGTTTTAACATTTCAGAACTCAACCTTCTGTCGAGTATCAAAATGTCTGCCTTGAGAGAGATCTTCCGGATTTCGGGGTGGTTCAGACTGGCTAAATCCATCAGTTTTTTAGCCAATGAATCGGATAAGGAACTCAGATAAGAAGGAGGTATTTCTGGCGAAACCCCATTTGCAATATCCAAGGGCTTTTCATCGTCCGACCATAAATAGGTTGAGAGTAAAAGTCTGCTGTTCAATTCATCAATCCGACTTTGATTTCTGAATATCTCCCTGTCCTGAAGAAAAATTCTAGCCTCAACTGAATCAATGGAAGCAAGATCACCCACTATAATGCGTTGCTGAACTGCCTGAAACCGCTCATTAGACAAGCGATATGCAAATTCAGCATTTAATAACTCCTGCTTTTTAAAATACCATTCCCAATAATCTTTTGCTGCTGAAAACAAGACAATATTTACCTGTTTTTGCTTTTCAGCTTCTGCCATCTGAACACCAATCTTAGCTTGTTTCAACGTGGTTCGCCGTGCATCTGTGATCATCCCCTGAACAAGAGGAATACCAATTCCCAGATATTGAAGTCCGGATTGTGGCGTATTATCTTCCCCATTCACATAAACTCCGGTATTCCTTTCAAAGCCGGCTTTCAAATCAATACCGGGCAACGTGGTCACTTTTATTTCAGGGTTAAACAGATTATAATACTCTGTTCCATCAAATGATTTTCGGTTAAATCGTGCAAGAAGTTTAGGATCAAATTGGCCCCGGGATTCAAGAACCTCCATTTCAGAAGCACTAATAAAAAGACCTGCCTGTTTAACAAGCGGGTGATTTTTAGCAACCGCTTCAAAAAATTTATTCGGAGAAAGAAGAGAATCTGACTGCGTAAATCCTTCAAAAATCAAACAAAAGATGAAAACGGAGGTCAGAATTCCGTTGAATTTGTCTTTTCTGTTTCTAAAGAAACTACTCATGCTTACTTTTTAGCGCCTTTATCGTTGCCCATTTCTGCTTCTTTCATTGAAATGGTAGGCGGAAAACCATTGATTTGCCTCCAGAGTTCAAACCAGACAGGCACGTCATTGAGCATAACCCATCCATTGGCACCCGAACCGAGTCTCAGTTGTTCAGGCCAGACATCATCTGTTTTATCAGGCACCACCAGAAGTCGATAGTCTCCATTAGCCGATGCCACATAATCAATAACTATAACTTCCCCACCAAAAGTTCCCACAGAAGCATTGGGCCATCCGGAGAACTGAAGAACCGGCCATCCATCAAATTGAATCCGGACTTTCCTGCCTCTTGAAATTAAGGGCACATCCATCGCCTTTACATATAATTCAACTGCTTTTGTTTTCACATCCGGCATAATAGTAACCAATGCTTCATTTTCTTTTACTGTTTCTCCAATTCCAACCTTTAAGGCTCTCACTATGAAACCATCCTGAGGAGCAGTAAGTGCATAATTCCCGACACGCACTTCCACATTGGCAATTTTATTTCTGATCTTTGAATATTCGCTTTGGGCATCAGCGAGGTAACTTTGTTTTGAAGCAATTTCAGAATTCGTTTTAGCAATTTTATCTCCATAATCAGCTTCGACCGAACTCAACTCAATAAGTGAATTAAGAAGCTCATTTTTGGTTACATAAAACTTATTTTGGGTACTGGTTCGCTTTGCCATGGTCTCCTGAAGTTTGAGATTCCTCTTTTCAAGATCTGTTAAAGATATGAGACCTTCTTTTTCGTAAAGCGTCTTAAACCGATCGTACTGAAGTTTCGCTGTATTGAACTGTATTTTCTCCGCTTCATAGTCCGTACTATCGCTTATCAACTTCATCCGGTTTTGGAGTACTTTATTTCTTGTCTTTTGCAAAGTGAAAATTCTGCCGCTCTCCAGGGCACCCAATTGATTTTTGATTGATTCTACCTGCCTTTCTGTTGCATGAATGCTGGTTTCTTTAGCAAACAACTGCTCTTCAAGCCTTACCAAAAGTTCGGGATCAAAATAATCATCCTTTATCTCTGCAAGCGTCAATATGGTATCGCCTTTGTTTACGTATTGTCCTTCTTTGATTTTCCATGCTACAATTCTTCCTGAAATTGCAGTATGAATTTGCTGCGGTCGATGGGCTGGATCAAGGGCTGTAAGTTTACCGGATCCGTGAATATTCTGCTGCCAGGGAAGAAAAAAGCAAAGCACTACCAGAATCATAATCCCAATCAGCCATTGAGCCAGTACTTTACCACTCTGAGAAGAATTCTTTGTACGCAAAGCCTGAAACTCCTTATGCGCCCAATCTTTCGGAATTTTATTATTCGAAATATCCAGCATCTTATATCTTTGACATATAAGGTTTTACATCACTGAAAGTTCCGGCAGCAAGCAATTTGCCTTTCTCAAGAACGAAGACCTGGTCGCATTCTTTCTGCAAATCCATATCATTGGTAATAAATCCCACCGTCATTGGGATCTTTCGGTCCATTAATAAGTTGTAAATGAAGGTTCTTTCTGAATTTTCCAGCATGAATATCGGGTAAGAAATAATAAGTAAAGCTGGTTTGATAACAAGGCAACGGGCAATAATAATTTTCTCCAATACTGAATTAGAAAGCATGTTTCCTGTTCCAACCAACTCAGTAAGTATTCCGTTTGGTAAACGATTAATATCATCCATTAAATTGAGCTTCTGGAGAATATCAACCACTTCCCGGTAAGAAATCCCCGGTTTCCCGACCGTAATGTTTTCTAGTATGGTTCCATCAAAAATCTCTGAACGATCAAAATTTTTACTGACCAGATCCCGATAGTGGTTAATTTCAACGTCTCTGAATGAAATTCCATTCACATTAAAGTTCCCGGTAAAGTCGGTATAAAGTCCACCAAGCAATTTCGCCAGTGTTTCCTTTCCTGATTCATTGTAGCCCGATATACAGAATCTAGATCCTGAATGAATTTCAAGGCTCAATCCATTTAAAGCCTCTTTTTCAGAATTAGGGTAGGAGAAATGAACATCTTTCATACCTATTTCCATTCCTTTACTTCGGACGGGTAATTGGTCAACAAATCCTTTGGTTCGTTCCAGAGGAAGGTCGGTAACGTGCCCTAGCTTTTCAACCCCGGTTAACAAATCATATACTACATCAATATTGAGAATGATCTTCTCCAGTGCGCTTACAACTATGATTATCACAAGTTCTGAAGCGACAAACTGACCCAAGGTGATCTGCCGATCCACTACCAGTATCGTTCCAATAATAAGAATTCCTGCGGTGATCAAGGTTTTAAATGCCAGCACATTTCCGTATTGGACAACCAGTATTCCAAAATGCTTCTTTCTATATAATAGATAGTTATTCACATACTGATCTGTTTTCTCAAGTGGAAGATTGGTCGTTCCCGCAAGTTTAAATGTAGATAATGTACGGGCAAGCTCTTCAAACCATTGGGCGATTTTGTATTTATATTTTGATTCTTTCAAACTGGTTTCCAAGCCCTTATTTCCAGTGAAATTAAAAATAAAATAGATCATTGCCACCAGGAATCCAGAGAAGACTACAAAAAACGGATGATAGAAAGAAAGAAGAAGAAGCCCAAAAATAATCTGGAGTGTGGCCGCTGAAATATCGATCAGTAATTTTGGTAACCCTTTCTGAATATTGACTATTTCGAAGAAACGATTCATTAACTCTGGTGGATAGTATCCTGCAAGGCTCTCCATTTTTATTCTGGGAATCCGGTAAGCCAATTCGAACGATGCTTTTGCAAAAATTCTCCTTTGAAGAACTTCAACCAATGTCATCTGCATTATTTGAAGTCCACCGGATACGAGGACCCCAACAATGACAAGGCTGATTAAAACGACGACCGAATTAAAAAAACGTCCTCCGGAAATCAGGTTAATGATGGATTGAATTCCTATCGGAAGACTAAGAGAAATCAATCCAATGACCATTGCGTACACATAAATGTATCCAATATCTTTCTTTTCATTTCCTAAAAGTCTAAGCAGCCGTTTGAATGGAGATAGTGGCTCTTCATCCGAATGCTCGTTGTAAAAATGGCTCACCATTGCCCTCCAGGCCAGACCAGTAACCAAAACATACTTCTCTCCATTATTTAAAGAGGCCGCTTCTTCATCGGTCTTGAGGTTTTCAAAATTCAACAGATGACCTTCTATCTCCTGAGATCCCTGCGCAAGAATCCTGTCTGCCATTAATTTCCCACTTTTATCAATGTGCAGAACTACTGGCAACCACCCCGAGTTAGACTTTTCAAATAGTAGAAA
>Ga0105046_10006592_pt1 | contig 18359 bp, 12 predicted proteins | sample MAT03_FD_78385 | JGI IMG/M metagenome (GOLD analysis project Ga0105046, IMG submission 78385) | Freshwater microbial communities from Lake Fryxell liftoff mats and glacier meltwater in Antarctica - MAT-03 (megahit assembly) | ecosystem: Environmental > Aquatic > Freshwater > Ice > Liftoff...
CCGCGCCATCCGCCGTGATCTGGCCCTGGCGCGGGCGCAACGCAATTTCCTGCTGGCGGTAACGCACGAACTGCGCACGCCCATCGCCGCGATCAAGCTGCAGCTCCAGACCTTGGCGCGCCCAGAACTGGATCTGGCGCAGCGGGAAACGCTCCGCGAACAGGCCTTGACCGAATCGGACCGGCTCGCGCTGCTCACCGATAAAGTGCTGCTGGCCACCCGGGCGGACGAAGGCGTACTCGCACTGGACCAGAAGGAGATTGACGTGATGGAACTCATGCGGGCCGTTACGGATCGTGCAGGGACACAGACCGCTCCCGGTCATTCGGTGGTGCTCACCGGACCGGACCGCCTGGTGGTGAACACCGATCCACAAGCGCTGCGAAGTATCGCGGACAACCTGATCGAGAACGCGGCCAAGTACGCTCCGGCAGGCACGGTGATCACCGTGGCCCTGATGCAAGGACGTGAAGGCTGGCGCCTCACCGTCTCCGACGAAGGACCCGGCGTGCCGCCCGCTGAACAGGAGCGCATCTTCGAACGGTTCTATCGCGGTGGTTCGGAGGAAACGCGCAATGCCACGGGAACGGGGCTCGGGCTGTACATCGTGCAGCGACTGGTGGTGCGGTTGGGAGGGGCGGTGCATGTGCGAAGGCGCTCACCGCACGGGGCTATCTTCGCGGCCTCATTTCCCAACCGTTGATGGCCCGCCCGAAAGTCGTACTCATCGTGCTGGATGGATGGGGGATCGGCGCTGGGGACCGTACCGATGCGATCGCGCAGGCGCGCACACCGTTCATCGACAAGCTGTACGCCGGGGCACCGCACGCAACACTGCTCACGGATGGCGAACACGTGGGCCTGCCGCCGGGCCAGATGGGCAACAGCGAAGTGGGCCACCTGAACATCGGCGCGGGCCGTGTGGTGTACCAGGACCTTGTGCGGATCGACCACGCGATCGCCAACGGTGATCTGGAGGCCGATGCGGTATTGCAACGCGCCTTCGCCATTGCCGCGGCGCCAGGAAAGCGCCTTCATTTCATCGGCCTTCTCTCCGACGGAGGAGTGCATTCCATGCGCACCCACCTGGAAGCATTGTGCCTGATGGCCCATCGCAAGGGGCTGCGCGATGTGTTCGTGCATGCGTTCACTGATGGACGTGATGCCGATCCGCGAAGCGGCAAAGGCTATGCGATGCGGTTCCTCGAAGCCGTGAAGCACACCCCGGTGCGCATCGCCAGCGTCGTTGGGCGGTATTACGCCATGGACCGCGACACCCGTTGGGAACGGATCACGCGTGCGTACGATCTGCTCGTAAAGGGTAAGGGCTCTCCCGTGACCGACCCGTTGGAGGCCTTCGATCGCAGCTATGCCGATGGGAAGACCGATGAATTCATTGAACCGCATAGCGTCGTGGATGGGAACGGTGATCCGATCGCGATCATCCGGCCGCACGATGTGGTCATCTGTTTCAACTTCCGCACGGACCGCTGCCGCGAGATCACGCAGGCATTGACCCAGATCGCTTTCCCGGAGCACGGCATGGTGCCGCTGCCGTTGCACTACGTGACCATGACGGAGTACGACCACTCCTACATCAACGTGCAGGTGCTCTTCCGCAAGGATGACCTGCCGATGACCCTCGGAGAGGTGCTGGCGCGGGCAGGGAAGCAACAGATCCGCATCGCCGAAACAGAGAAATACCCGCATGTGACGTTCTTCTTCAGTGGCGGGCGGGAGAAGCCGTTCGAGGGTGAATCGCGGATCATGCTGCCCTCGCCGAAAGTGGCCACCTACGATCTGCGCCCCGAGATGAGCGCGCACGGTATCACCGATGCGATCGTCGCAGAACTGCGGAAAGGCGAGGTGGATCTTGTGGTCTTGAATTTCGCCAACCCGGACATGGTGGGGCATACAGGTGTGTTCGACGCGATCGTGAAAGCGGTGGAGGTTACCGACGACTGCGCCCGGCAGGTGGTGGAGGCCGGACGTGCGAACGGGTACGCGTTCGTGATCATCGCCGACCATGGCAACGCCGACAAAGCCTTGAACCCGGACGGGACCCCGAACACCGCGCACAGCACCAACCCGGTCCCCGTGTTCGTGCTGGCCGATCGTCCCATCAACCTGCGCGATGGCGTGCTGGCCGATGTGGCCCCCACGGTTCTGGAACTGCTGGAAATGGAAAAGCCCGTCGAGATGACGGGCTCTTCGCTGATCGTTGGGTGATACCGCCTACCAGTCGTTGCGCAGGATGGTGAGGTGGCCGGTATACGGCTCGTCATCGCGGTGTACGTTCACCTCGTAGTAGTAAGTGCCGTCCGGAATACCTTCCGCCTTCCAGGTGTTCTTGTAGTTGCTCGCTTCGTACACCACCTGGCCCCACCGATTGTAGATACGCACGGTGTTGCTCACGAACTTGATGCCTTCGATCACGAACAGATCGTTCTCCCCATCGCCGTTCGGGGTGATCACATTGGGGATGATCACCTCGCAATCGATCTCCACGTTCACCTGATCCGTCGCCGTGCGGCCGCACTCGTCGGTGGCTGTCACCGTGTAGATCCCACCGGTCTGGATCGTCACCCAGGTCACGCTGCCCACATCACCGTTGGACCAGACGAGGTCCAAGTCGCCATAGCCACCGGAGGCGAGCACGGTGATCGGGACCGTGTCGGGCTGGCACTCAGTGAAGATGTCCTCGGTCACCAGGACGATCGGTGGTGCGTCCTCGATGGTCACGGTGACCGATGCTGTCACGGTGCGTCCGCAGGCGTCGGTATAGCTGGCCGTGATCACTGCGGTCTCCGTTCCGTCCGGATCGTTGTCCTCGATCGGGTCGAACGGCAAAATGATGTTCAGCAGATCCTCTGGGATCGTGATCGGGTTCGCGAGGACGTAGTCATCGCCGTTCTGGGCGGACCCCGTGTAGCTCATGCTGACATCCAATGCGCCCTGCACGCCCTGTGGCCGGATCAGGTTGATCTGGGTTCCGGTACATCCTTCCGTGACGGTACTCGAACCGAGGATGGTGAGCGTAAGCGGGTTCGGCGCGAGCAGGTCCACGTTGAAGGTGGCCACCGAGGTGTTGCCACAATCATCGGTCACTGTGGCGGTGTAGGTGGTGGGTTCCAATGGACCCACGATGATCGTGTTTGTCGTATCACCACCAACGGACCACAGAAGATCATAGGGCGCGTAGCCACCGGAATACGTGACGGTAAGGGCGGTACTGCCCTCGCAGGGGATCGTCACGTTACCACCGACGGCGCTCAGTTGCGGAGCCTGGTTGATGGTGAATACGAATATGGCCTGGCTCACCTCACCGCTGCACGGCGATGTGTAACCCATACTCACGGTCACTTGCTCGGACCCATCGGGATCCTGCGGGAAGGTGAGTGGAATGCTCACCACCGAAACACCCACGGGGAACGTGACCTGCGTTGGGGGCATGGTGAAATCCACGCCGGGTGTGGCGATGCCGCCGAAGGTGAGCAGGGCGATCTCCTCGAAGGCCGTTCCGCCGGTGCGCACGATGTTCAACGTAACCTCATAACAACTCTCCTGCACCAGGATCCCGACCACGGTCGGCCCCGGCGTGAGGTTGGCGCTGAAGGGGTTCAGCACATCGATCACAGTAACGGGAACATCGTAGGTGGAAACAACCCCGCAGGTATCCGTAACGGTGATCGGGTACAGGGTATCCACCAACGGAGAAACGGTGATGGACGAATCGGTCACGCCGCCACCCCAGTCGTATTGGTACAGGCCATATCCACCGGAGGGAGTGGCACCGATCTGGATCGAACCTCCGCAATCCACCGAGAAGGGCGGCGAGGTGATGATGAGCGGTGGCGGCGCATCGACGATAAAGATGAACGTGTTGGTGATCGTGTCACCGGTGCAGTCCGAATAGGTGCTGACCGTGATGATGATGTCCTCGAGCCCATCGGCATCGATCGGCGCGTTGAAGACGAACGGTATGGTATCCACTCCTGGAGGGAAGATCACCTCCAGTGGGAATGGAGGTATAAGGTCGACCCCCATGGTGACGCTGCCTCCATATACAACCTCCACCGTATCCGCTTCGGTGGCATCCCCAACGCGTATAAAGCTCAGCGACATCGGGAAGCAGCTTTCGGAGATGGTGTTGCCCACGATCCCCGGACCCGGCGTGAGCGTGGGGATGAAAGGCGAACTTTGGAAGCTGCCAGCCTCCAGGAATACACCAGAGTCGTAAGCCTGGTCCAGCGCATCGCAGATCGCCAACTTGATGTGGTAGGTCTGCCCGCATTGCACTGCATAACGTGCCTCGAGCACCGTGGTGAATCCATCGAATACAATGGTGTTCTCGTCGTTCACCACGAAGTAGGCGGGGTTCACCGGTGGACAATTCGGATCGTTGGGGTCGCCATTGTTGTTCAACCCGTTGTTCACGTTGTCGATCGTTACCGGGGTGGTGGTTCCGGGGACCAAGGCGATGTTGACGGCGTTGTTCGTGTATGGGCCAGCGATCCCTGGCCCGCTCAGGAAGAAGCCGAAGGCATCGTTGAAGGAACAGACGAACTCCGGATACTCTTCCGAGCCGAAGACGTAACGGAACTTGACCGAATCACCCGTGGTCACGAAGTCGAACTCGAGCACCGCCGAGTTGTTGATCGTGATCCCGCCCGCGATAGTCTCCAGGTCCGGGTCGATGATGTTCGGGATGAGCTGATCGCTCATGAAGCCGGTGGATGGCTGGGCGATGTTCTGCGCGAAACCGGTGCTCAGGGTTATGCCCGCACCGATGCCCATGTTCGAGGTGCCGGTGAATGCCCCTGTGCCTTCCTGTGGAGTACCTGGGTTCAACACACCATTGAACGACACGTTGCTCACCGTGACACCGGTGCCGAGCAATACGTCCTGCACCAACTGCTGAGGCGTCTGAGTCGTTGTGACGACCAATTGCGCGGCGGCCCCTCCGTACATCAAAGCCGCAATGACCAGGATCGATACTCGCTTGTTCCTCACGGTTCTGCTGTTTTAGTCCTGACTGCCACTGAGCAGGGTCACATGCCCTATGCCTTCATAGGCCGGGAAGTAATGACCCACCACCCTGTAAGTGTACACATACACTCCTGTCATTGTACCGGATGATCCGTTCACCGTACCATCCCATGGCATTTCGGGGTCCGTGGTGGTGTACACCTCCGCCCCCCAGCGGTCGAAGACGGTCATCTCGAATTCCTCGATATAATGCCCCAGAGGGCCGAAGAAGTCGTTGAGGCCGTCACCATCCGGTGTGAAGGCGTTCGGGAACTGGATATGCGCGGGCGGCCGCAACAACAACGAGTCCTTGCCCTGGCAACCGTTCGGCGTGGTGATCTTCAACATGACCCAATGCTCTTCGAGATCCATGTAGCTGTGCCTTACCTCGTGACCACGGTAGCTGGTACCGTCGCCCATGTCCCAAACCCATGTGAGCGCGTATGGTAGCGTTGCGGCTTGCAAGTACCAATCGTCCTGGCCGGTGTTGGTCTCCACGATGTCCACGGAAACATGTTCCACCTCGATGACCACGTTACTGGTGAGTTGCTCGCCGCACTGGTCGATCACGGTCAACTCGTATTCGGTGGTCTCGTACGGAAGCACCGTGCGCAGGGGATCGGTCAGGCTGTCCGGCCCGTTCCATAGCGCATAGTAGTAACCCGACCCACCGGTCACCAGCGGATGCAGCTCGGTGCTGTCGCCTGCGCACAGGATCTTGTCGGCGGGCATGGTGAGCACGAACTGCGGGTAGTTGGGGATGTAGGTGGTGATCGTCGCGGTACCGGTGTTGTCGCACTGGTCCGTAGCGGTGATCGTATACGTCTGCGTTACCGGCACACCCACCTCCAGGTCGTTCGTAGTGCTGAGCGAGAGGCCGTTCTGGTCCGTCCAGTTCAAGGTGTAGACCCCGTTACCACCGGTCACGTCCACCAGTTCCATCAAGGTGCTGTCACCGCGGCAGATCACGGTGACATTTCCCGAAGTGGTGACCTCAATGGCAGGGAGCGGGACGGTGGAGACCAGCACACTATCCTGGATCGACGCACCGCAGCCCTCGGTCACGGTCACCACGTACCACGTCGGCGGGCCGGCGGGGACGGTGATCGTTGCGTTGTTGTTTCCGACGGGTGCGCCGTTCACCGTCCAGGCATAGTCGAAGGTGTTATCTCCACCGGTCACACTCACCACACCGATCGGTCCGGTCGAGAGGCAATCGATCTCCGTGGGCGGGTCCATCGAGATCGCTAGGGGTGGGTAGATCGGCAGCGTCACGGTGAAGTCCCCGCTGGCATCGAGCACACCACAGATATCGCTCACGGTGACTGTATAGGTGGTCGTGACCCCGGGTGAAACGTTCACGGTGGAGGTCGATTCGCCGGTATTCCACAGGTAGGTGTACTGGCCCATGCCCCCGGTCACCACCGGGGCCAGTAGGTTGCTCTGCCCACATATACTGCCCAAGTCGTTCGTCAATACATTGAGCGGTGGCGGACTGTCGATGTTGAAGGTGAAGACCGTTTGCACCGTCTGGCCGGCGCACTCGATCAGCTGTTCCACCGTAATGGTGACGGTCTCGGGGCCGTCGGGATCGATGGGCACATCCAGTTGAATGGTGGTGGTGCTCTGCCCGATCGGGAAGATGAGCTGGGTGGGGAAGGCCGGGCTGTAATCCACGTTCGGGGTGGCCGTGCCTCCGAGCGTAATGCTCACCGTATCCACCACGGTTGTATCGCCCACGCGCGTGAAGACCAGTTCCACAGGATTGCAGCCCTCGAGCATGGTGTTGCCCGCAACGCCGACTCCGCCGACAAGCGAGGGTACGACCTGGCCCGTACTGGTGAAACTACCCGCCTCCAGGAATACACCCGAATCAAAGCCGGTATCAAGATCACCACCGAGACCCGCATCACCAATGGCCAATTTGATGTGGTATTGCTGGCCACAAACCACCAGGGCAAAGGCGGTCAGTACGGTTGTGAACCCATCGTAAGCCACGGTTGCCCCTCCAGTATTATCGATGAAATACTGGGGGTTCGCCGCCGGACAGGTTGGGTCGAATGGGTCGTTGTTCCAACCGTTGTTCACATTGTTGATAGTGACTGGGGTTATCCCGTCAGGTAAGACCGCGATATTGATCGCCCCTCCCGTGTACGGACCGGTAAAGCCTGGTCCGCTCAGGAAAAAGCCAAAGGCGTCATTGAACTGGCAGACATACTCAGGATACTCTTCCGAGCCAAAAACGTAACGGAAACGCAACGTGTCTCCTGTTGGGATGAAATCGAACTCCAGGATGGACTGATCCGTTACCGGCCCGGCGATCAAACTCTCCAGGTCAGGGTCGTTGCCGTTCACGGCGAACACATCTGAGGAGAAATTATCGACAGGGCCCACTGCACTACTGGCCAGCCCGGAGGCCAGGATCAGTCCAGCATCAAGACCCAGATCCCCGGTTTGGGTAAAAGAACCAGTTCCTTCTTGTGCGGTAGCCGGACTGGGCACCCCGTTGAAGGTGATGTTCGAAACCGTCACCCCGCCACCGAGCAGCACGTTCTCCACCAATTGCTGCGGGGTAAGCGCATCGTCCACGACGAGCTGCGCGGAGGAGAACTGCGCCAGCAGCGCGGTTCCCAAGATTAGAATGGAACGAAATGTCATGGTAGCGGGGTCGGTAGGGTTTGGAAAAATACGGCTCTGCGGCTGAACTGTGACCTGTACGCCCCCGGAATGGTTGCCCGACCCGGAGATCGGTGGTTCGCAGGAGTGCCGGAGTATCTTTGGCGCCCCCCAAACCAAGGCCCCGTGCAAGCGATCGACACCTACATCAAGAGTCAGGAGGAACGCTTCCTGAACGAACTGCTGGACCTGCTGCGCATACCCAGTGTGAGCGCCGATCCCAAGTACAAAGCCGACGTGGCCCGCTGCGCTGAAGCGGTGAAAAAGCGCATGGAGGAAGCCGGCCTGGACAAGGTGGAGATCTGCTCCACGCCTGGGCACCCGATCGTCTATGGGGAGAAGATCATCGACCCCGCCAAGCCGACCGTACTGGTATACGGGCACTACGACGTGCAACCGCCCGACCCCCTGGACCTCTGGCACAGCGGCCCCTTCGAGCCGGTGATCAAAGACGGGATGATCTACGCCCGCGGCAGCGCCGATGACAAGGGCCAGTTCTACATGCATGTGAAGGCCATCGAGACCATGATCAAGAACGGCGGCCTGCCATGCAACGTGAAGGTGATGATCGAAGGCGAGGAGGAAGTGGGCAGCGACAACCTGGGGGATTTCGTCAAGGCCAACAAGCCACGGCTGAAGGCGGACGTGGTCCTGATCAGCGACACGGCGATGATCGCCAACGACGTACCCAGCATCAACACCGGCCTGCGCGGATTGAGCTACGTGGAGGTGGAAGTGACCGGCCCGAACCGCGACCTGCACAGCGGGGTATACGGCGGTGCGGTGGCGAACCCGATCAACACGCTATGCGCCATGATCGCCAGCCTGCACGATGCGGATGGCCGCGTGAACATCCCCGGGTTCTATGATCAGGTGGTGGAACTCTCCGCCGCTGAACGGAAGGCCCTCGCGGAAGCGCCGTTCGATGAGAAGGAATGGATGAAGGACCTCGGCGTGAGCGCCGTGAAGGGCGAAAAGGGCTACACCAGCGATGAGCGCTGCACCATCCGGCCCACGTTGGACGTGAACGGCATCTGGGGCGGCTACATCGGTGAAGGCGCGAAGACCGTATTGCCGGGCAAGGCCTTCGCCAAGTTGAGCATGCGCCTGGTGCCTGACCAGAAGAGCGACGCGATCACCAAGCTCTTCAAGGAGCACTTCGAAAAGATCGCCCCACCTTATGTGAAGGTGGTCGTGCGCCCGCATCACGGCGGCGAAGCGGCCGTGACGCCGATCGACAGCCCCGCCTATCTGGCAGCCAGCAAGGCCATGGAAGAAACCTACGGCAAGAAGCCGATCCCCACACGCGGGGGTGGCAGCATCCCCATCGTGGCGCTCTTCGAACAGGAACTCGGCCTGAAGACGGTGCTCTTCGGCTTCGGTCTGGACTCGGACAACATCCACAGCCCCAACGAGAAGTACGGCGTCTTCAACTACTTCCAGGGCATCCGCACCATCCCGCGGTTCTTCCACCACTATGCGGCTTCACCTCGGTGAGCCAGAGGCAGGGGCAATGAAGCGTTTCGACCGCTGGGCATTCCTGCTCCTTCCCATGCTCCTCTCTTCGTTAACGGGCTGTATGAAGTACGATGACGTGGAGCTGCGCGACGTTACCGACGTGCGGGTACGGACCTTCGACGCCAACGGCATCGCCCTGCGCGTGGACGCGCTGATCCACAACCCGAACAACTACAAGATCCGCGTCAGTGACCCGGACGTGGACCTGTTCCTCAACGACAAGTTCATCGGGAAAGGCTTGTTGGACTCCACGCTTGTGCTCGAGCGCCGCAGTACGCAGCTGTACTCGATCCCGCTGCATGCCGAGGTTCAAGGCGGCTCGCTTTTGATGATGCTGCTCACGGGCGAACTCGGCACCGAAATGAAGCTCGGGGCGAAGGGTACCGTTCGGGCGGGCAAAGGCGCACTGAGCAAGCGCTTCCCCTTCGAGTTGGAGGAGACGATCGACCTGCGCCAATAGCGCTAGCGCGTCCCCGGACCGATCGGTTCCTTGCGCAGGACCACGGTCCAACCGAACAGGCCCACGGCCTCGCTTACCCGCACACGGTAGCCAACGAACGCGTTCCAATCCCGGTAAGTGCTGCGCGCGTGCATATGATCCTCCAGGTAGTGGTCCTTGAAATGATAGATCACGATGTTGCGCCCCACTTCGGCGCGCCCAACATCATGCTCGGTGATCGTCGGCGTGTCGTGTACAAGGAAGTTCACCCACAACAACAAGCTCGTGCCGATAGGTCCCACGGCGAGCAGGTTGAACAGGAACCACTCCAGCCGCTCCATGCCCAACCACAGGCCCGAGCGCAGATACGGCAGCAGGTTCCCGGCGAAGCACAGCACGAGGAACACGCGAAAGAGCAGATCCGGCGCGATCAACGTCCATGGAGCCACCGTGAACAAGCTCGCCAGCGCGATGAAAATGCCCAGGCCCATGAGCGTACCGGGCCAGTATTGTTCGCGCACCCGGCCTTTCACCACGGTGTGTTGATGCTGCGGGCCCCGCGCGTCTCGAAGCTGCGCGGGTAAGGTGTTCCTTTGATCGGCCATGGCGGACAGCGCCCAAGATATCCCTGCGGAAGACGGCAACAGGCTGGTCCATGAGACCAGTCCGTACCTGTTGCAGCACGCCCACAATCCGGTGGATTGGTATCCGTGGGGCGAGGAGGCGTTCTCCAAAGCGCGGGCGGAGAACAAGCTCGTGCTGGTGAGCATTGGTTACAGCAGTTGCCACTGGTGCCACGTGATGGAGCGCGAGTGCTTCGAGAACGAAGCCGTTGCCGCCGTGATGAACGAACACTATGTCTGCATCAAGGTGGATCGCGAGGAGCGGCCCGATGTGGACCAGGTGTACATGACCGCTGTGCAGCTGATGACCGGGCACGGAGGCTGGCCCTTGAACTGCTTCACCCTGCCGGACGGACGGCCCGCGTTCGGTGGCACCTACTTCCCACCACCGCAATGGACCCGCGTGCTCACCGAACTGGCCACCACCTGGACCAATGATCCGGATCGCGTAACCCGCTACGCGGAACAACTGCGACAGGGCGTGGCGAACAGTTCGCTCGTGGAAGCCCATACCGGGCCCTCGGAATTCGACCGCCGCGATGTGGACGCGTTGGTGGCAAGCTGGGAGCGGCACCTGGACAGCACGCACGGAGGACCTGACAAGGTGCCCAAGTTCCCGATGCCGAACAACTACGAGTTCCTCCTGCGCTACGCACGGCTGGCGAAGCGCAGCGCGCTGGAGCGGCACGTGGAACTCACCCTGGACCGCATTGCGCTCGGCGGGATCTTCGACCGGATCGGCGGTGGTTTCGCGCGGTACAGCACCGATGCATTGTGGAAAGTGCCGCACTTCGAGAAGATGCTGTACGACAACGCACAGCTTATCTCCCTTTACAGCCAGGGGTATCAAGCGTTCGGAAAGCCGCTGTACAAGGCCACGGTGGAACGCACGATCGCCTTCCTCGATCGCGAAATGAGATCGGACGAAGGCGCGTACTACAGTGCGCTGGACGCGGACACCGAAGGCGAAGAGGGTTTGTACTATGTGTGGACCCGTGAGGAGATGGAGAAGGTGCTCGGCGCGGAATACGATCTGGCGGCGGCCTACTACGACATCGGTGGAGAAGCGCTGTGGGAACACGGACGCAACATCCTGCAAGGCCGGAACGACCATCCGCTCTTCGCGAACGAGTTCGGCGTCGGTGAAGTGGAACTGCGTGATCGGATCGGAGCGATCAACAGAAAGCTGCTTGAAGCCCGGACCAAACGCGTCCGTCCAGCGCTGGATGACAAATCGCTCACGTCGTGGAACGCGCTCATGGTGAAAGGCCTGTGCGATGCGTACGAGGTGTTCGGCGAGGAAGCGTGGAAAACGGCGGCAGTGCGCACGATGGAATTGCTCCTCGCCAAATGCCGCCGCAGCAACGGTGGTCTATGGCACAGCTACAAAAGCGGAACGGCAACGATCAACGGCTACTTGGAGGACTACAGCTTCATGATCGAAGCGCTCATCGCCCTGTACTCGATCACCTTCGAGGAGCGCTGGCTCCACGATGCCCGCGCCCTCGCCGAGCATGCCATCCGTCACTTCCACGACCCCGCCACCGGCCTCTTCCATTTCACCAGCGACCTCGATCCTCCGCTCATCGCGCGGCCCATGGAGTTGCAGGACAACGTGATCCCTGCATCCAACTCCAGCATGGCGAAAGGGCTTTTCCTGCTCGGCACCTTGTTCGATGACGCACGTTACCTGGAATTCAGCGCGCGCATGTTGGGCACGGTCCTTTCACGCATGGGCGAACACCCCACCGGACATTCCAATTGGGCCCAACTCCTGCTCATGCACACCTTCCCCTTCCACGAGATCGCCATCACCGGCCCTGACGCGATGACCGCACGGGCTGACTTCGCGGCGCATTATCTGCCGAACCGCATTTTCCTGGGAAGCACTTCCCGCAGCGATCTGCCGTTGCTCAAGGACAAGGCCCTTCCCGGCACCACGATCTTTGTATGCGTAGAGAAAAGCTGCAACCTGCCCGTGCCCTCCGTTCAAGAAGCCCTCTCACAGATCCAATGACCCGTTGCGCTCCGTTCTCGATCCTCCTGCTCGCGGCGAACCTCGTCAGCGCGCAGGCGCTTGTCGTTCTTCCGGGCACGGATGATCCCAACGCGTTGCATTTCAACGAGCGCTTCATCGCACGGAACCATGTGGCGAGCATCGTGGGCCAACAGTTGATCAAGCGCGACAACCGGCCCATGCAGGAGCAGAAGGAGAAGTACCTCTACCGCTTCGATGAACAGGGCCGCACGATATACAGCAACAACTCCTTCGGCCAGCCCGGCAGTGGACGCGATACCGCCTCGGTCATCTATACCTACAACGACCAGGGCCAGGTAACGCGTCGGCTGCGCAACGACCTCGCCGGTCATTTCGCCTACACCATCGAGCGCGACAGTGCAGGTCGCACCGTGCGCGAAACGTACACGCGCATCGAGAACCTCGGCACGGACCGGTACACGTTGGTCCCGGGCGCCACCACCGAGATCAGCGATGAGCACTATACCTACACCACGGTGAACGACACCACCTGGCGCAAGCGATACCTGAACAACCTCAACCTGCCCTACCGCGAGCAGACCTTCGTCTCCGACCGCCGCGGTTACCTGCTGCACATCGAGGACCGTTACGTGATCACCGAACGCCGGTCGCGCACGACCTTCAGCTACGACCAGAACGGTCGTCTCGCGGAGCGCGTGGAACAGCCCGATATGGACCGGCCGCGCAAACTGCGCAACCTCTGGCATTACGATGCGGCGGGCAACGTGATCTCCGGCGAGCTATGGCACGACGAGCGCCAGGTGAACCAACTGGAGTACCTCTACGAAGAGTCGAGTATGCTGCTCAAGGCACGGCTCACCAAGGACATGGAGACCGGGCAGATCAATGTGGTACGGTACCACACCACCTTGCGTTGATGAAGACGCGCTGCGTGCTTTTGTTGATCGCGATCGCGCCGCTGTTCGCTGCGGCACAGGGCACCGTTGTACGTTGGGCCTACGGCCCGTTCGGCACCTTGGGTGACGCGGCCTTCGTGGTGGACAATGGAAGGATCTACCAGGCACATGGACCCTTCGGTTCTAAAGGACCGTGCATATGGCTCTTCACGAATGAGCAGGTCTTCCACGCCGGGGATGCGGCGGGCAGCAAGGGACTGGGGGCCTACACCGCCGAGGGCGGGAACTTCCATCGCTGCACGGGAACCTTCTGCTCGAAGACCGATTGCGTGCTCGTAATGGAGAAGAACAAAGTGTTCCGCGCCGCAGGTTCGTTCTGCACAAAAGGCGATGGTGCGTTCGTGATCGACGGCAATACCATCTTCCTCGCCGAAGGCGCCTTCGCGAACAAGAGCGACGCGATCCTCCAGGTGGAAGGTGATATCCCGATGATCGCGCTGCTGACGATCCTGGCGGGGCTTTAGGCGCGCTTCTTCGGCTGCGTCACGTTCGCCGCCTTGCCATATTCGGGCACGAGGTAAGCCAGATCATCAAAGCGACCGGCAGCGAAACGCCATTCCGCCTCGGCGAACATCGCAGTGGCATGGGGCCGCACACCGGGGAGGAAGTTGATCCCTGATCGTCCGGCCCAGAGCGCCACCGCTTTGTCCGCACCATCACCGAACACCGTTCGCTCTTGTGCATCGGCCCATGCCTCATCGAGTATTAAGGGGATGACCGGTCCTGTCGATCGGCCGTCCGCATCATACGGCTGCGTGTACACTTCCATGCGCCGCGCATCGATCATGGGCCAAAGCCTCTTGCCGCCCGCGTTGGCATTCCGCGCCACTTGCGTCAAGGTGCCGAGGGTGCTGAGTCCGATCAACGGCATATCCAGCGCGTAGCACAAGCCCTTCGCGCAACTCAGGCCGATGCGCGATCCCGTGAACGAACCTGGCCCGATGCCGACCGCGATCGCATCGAGTGCGCCGAGCGTTGTACCGGCCTCTTCCATCACCTGCGCGATGAACACGTTGATGCGTTCGGCGTGGATGTGATGATCGCTCTCCTCCTCCCGCATGGCGAGCACTGCGCCATCGCGGGCCAACGCAACACTGCACAATTTGGTGGCGGTCTCGATGGCGAGGATCAGGGGCATGGGAGAACGCGCCGCGAACTAGAGCGTGATCGGAAGCCCCTGCAGGATGTCCAGGTACTTGCTCGCCATAACGTACTGGTACTTGGCATTGATCAGGTCAGCTGTGGCGCGGTTGAGAGCGACCTTGGTGGTGTTCAGTTCAATGGACGTGATGACGCCCTGCGCGAACCGCTCCTCGGCGAATTCCTGGGAGAGCGTGCTGGCCTCCACGGATTTCTCGGCAGCGTGGAACTGGCTGTACGCGGAACGCAGCATCACCAGCGCATCCAGCACGTCGCGTTGCAGATCGTTGCGCACGGTGATCACTGTATTGCGGGCCTTCTCGTGCTGCACCCGGGCCTGGGCGATGGTATACCGGTTGCGCATGTTGTTGAACAAGGGCACGTTCAGCGTAAAGCTGAAGGACCGGTTCAGGTTCTCGTCCAACTGCCGGCTGAACGGGACCAGTTCCGTTCCGTACGCATAGGTCGGTGCGTAAACCAGTTCGTCGCTCTCGGTGTAGCCGATCAATTGCGGTGCACCTTGTACGGGGTCGCCCACCGGCTCATAGTTGCGCCCGCTGTAACCGGTGCCCATTGATCCGTTCAGGGTGAGCGTGGGGATGACACCCGCTTTGGCAATGGAAACGGAAAGCTGCGCGCTGCTGGCCTGAAGCTCCACCTGGGAATACGCCGGGTTGCTCCGGAGCACATTGCGTAAAACCTCGTCCGCGGTGATGGCCGGTGCCTGGATGAGCGTTTCGGTGATCGCGGGCGCGGTAACATCGAAGGTGCGGGTCTCCTCGGCGTCCAACTGCAACGCACGAGCCAATGCGAGCATGCGCTGATCGTGCTGGTTGCTCAGATCGATCACGGTGTATTCCTCCTGGGCGAGTTGTGCTTCCAACGCGAGCAGGTCAGCGCGGGCCAGTCTACCGGCGTTTACCAAGGCGGTGGTGCGTTCGATCTGCTGCCGTGTGCTCCCAGCCTGCGCCTCGGCGGCGGCCCTGCGCTCGCGCAAGCCCACCACGTCCAGGAACGCTTGCACCACCGCGAGGCGGATGTCGTTGCGCGCGGCTTCGATCCCTTTCGCCGCCGCTTCCGCGTCCACACCGGACCGCTTGATCGTGTTCTGTTTCCGAAAGCTCTCGAACAAACTCACGCTGCTGACCAGGTAGAGGTTGTCGGTTTGCACACGGTCGGTGGCGAACGTGTTCGTATAGCGATCGACCACGCGGCCATAGTTGTACCCGTGCGTGGCACCGGCGTTCAGATCCGGCAACAGGTCCCAGTAAGCCTGGTCCTTCGCCTGCCCGGCCAGCTCGGCATCAAGGGCGGCGTTGAGCATGGCGATGTTCTTCTCCTCGGCGCGTTTCACGCACTGCTCGAGGGTCCAAGGTTGCTGGGCCTGTGCACTGGTGAAGGCGAGCAGCAGGCCGGTGGCGATCCAGGTACGCATTGGTCGGTTCCCCCCGCAGGAGAGCGGGGCGAACAAAAGTATCGGGGCGCACGGCGGGTCCGAGGCGGTTATGATGAGCGGTGGGGGCCGGGGGCGGATGGCGCGATCAAAGCACCTTGATCTCCACCCGGCGGTTGGCCTCGCTCTCCTCCTTGTTCTTCGGGGCGGTGTAGAGCATCATCGAGTTGCCCAGGCCGACGTAGGCGATGCGTTCGGGCTCGATCTCGTTCACCAGGAGGAAATCGTACACGGTCTTGGCGCGCGCGGTGCTCAAGTCGATGAACTCCTTCTTGTTCTTGAAGGTGGGACCGTTCACATGGCCCTCGATCTCGATCCGCACCTTGTTGTTCTCCTGCATGAAACGCAACAGCAACAACAAAGCAGCCTCGGACTGGCGCATCACCTTGTCCTCGTTCCCCACGAAGCGGATGTCGTCCAGCACCACCTTTTCGCCAGCTCCGATCGGGGTCAGTTCCACTTCCACGGTCACAGTGGCTTCGGTGTTCCCCTTCACGCGTACCGTCCGGAACATGTAGCCCTTGCGCACACAGCCGATACGGACGTTGCGGTACATGTCCATCGTGTAGGTGTAGGTGCTCTTGCCTTTCGCCTCCACCACCTCATCGAAGCGCATGCCGTCGATGGTGAGGCCCGCATCAATGGGTTTGCCGGTCTTCGCGTCCACGATGTTGATCACCAGTTGCTGGCTCTGCTTCTTCTCCTCCGGCTCGGGCGGTGGTGGTGGCGGATCATAATGGAAGCGGATGGTGTAGCCCGCGAGCGAACGGTCCTGGTAGTCAATGACCAGGTAGAAGAGATCACCCTGCTTCACTTCGATCGCCGCGCTGTAGCTGGCGCCGACACCGGATCGGATGAAGTGCTCGGGGGCGTCCTTCGAAAGGCCGCAGCGTGAACCGTCGGCTTTGTTGTTGCGGGAGATGTTGCTGCGAACGGGCGCAACCTGTTTCAGAGCCACCTTGTCGCAGATGCCCGGGATCGCGCCCTCGAAGAGCAGGAAGTCGATATCGTCCTCGATGTTGTCCGGAACGATGTCGAAGGTGAGGATGGTGGTGGCGGGCGAACGGAAAGTGTACCAGGTGGTGTGGTGCTCGCGCTCGAACCATTGGGTATGGTCGCTCGGGTTCTCTTTGATCTCGAGCTTGTTGCCGAAGCCACGGACGGCGCTCGGTTGGTGGTAGATGGAGTCGTTGATGGCGATCGCGCCGGTGCAATCCCCGTTGCCTTGCGTGAGCCCCTGCGCATGCACGGTCGCCGTCGCCAGAAGCGGCAGGAGGAGCAGGCCGTTGCGCAGGTTGAGGTTCAAGCGTTCCGTTTCTATCAGCCTACCGGTGTCGGGTCATAGGCCAGGTTGCTTCCGAGCCATCGTTCCATCTGGTCCAGTGGCATGTTCTTGCGCTCAGCGAGGTCCTTCACCTGGTCGTGGGCCACGCGGCCAACGCCAAAGTACTTCGCTTGGGGGTGCGCGAAGTACCAACCGCTCACGGCGGCCGTCGGTAACATCGCGTAGCTCTCGGTAAGGGTGATGCCGGTGTGCGCGGTGGCGTCCAACAGGCGGAAAAGTTCGGGCTTCTCGGTATGGTCCGGACAGGCGGGATAACCGGGCGCCGGGCGGATGCCTTGATAGGCTTCCTTGATCAGTTCCTCCTTGCTCAAGCGCGTGGTCTCGTAGCCCCACAGATCCTGGCGCAGTGTCTCGTGCAATTTCTCCGCGAAGGCTTCGGCCAGACGATCGGCAAGTGCTTTCAGCATGATCGCGCCGTAGTCATCGTTCGCTTTTTCCATGCGCTGTACATGAGCGTCGATCCCCTGCCCTGCCGTAACGGCGAAGCCGCCGATGTGGTCCATGGTCCCAGTTGCCTTTGGAGCAATGAAGTCTGAAAGCGCCAATTGGGGTATCCCTGCGGCCTTTTTCAGCTGTTGCCGTAACGCGTGGAAACGCCCGATGGTTTCGCCCCCGGAAATGTCCCGATAGACCTCGATATCATCGCCCACGTTATTGGCCGGCCAGATGGCGGCGACGCCGTTGGCCTGCAGCCAGCGTTCCTTCACCACGCGGTCCAACATGCGCTGGGCGTCGGCGAAGAGCGTGGTGGCCTCTTTCCCGACCACGGCATCGGTCAGGATGGCTGGATAACGACCGTGCAATTCCCAGGCTTGGAAGAAGGGCGTCCAATCGATGTAGGGCACCAGCTGATCCAACGGGAAGTTGCGGAACGGGAACACCCCGGTGGAACGAGGCGGGACCGGCGGCTCAGCAGCCCAGTCGATGCGCAAGCCACGGGCGCGCGCCTCGGCGATGGGCAGGTACTCCTTGCTGCGCTCATGCCCTTCGTACTGCGCACGCACCTTCACGTACTCCTCCTTCATCCTCACAGCGAATCCATCCCGCTCGTTGGGGCTCAGCAAGCTGCTCACCACCGGCACACTGCGGCTGGCGTCGATCACATGCACCACGGGCTTGCTGTAGTGCGGCGCGATGCGCACAGCGGTATGGACGCGGCTGGTGGTAGCACCGCCGATGAGC
>Ga0105046_10006593_pt1 | contig 18359 bp, 17 predicted proteins | sample MAT03_FD_78385 | JGI IMG/M metagenome (GOLD analysis project Ga0105046, IMG submission 78385) | Freshwater microbial communities from Lake Fryxell liftoff mats and glacier meltwater in Antarctica - MAT-03 (megahit assembly) | ecosystem: Environmental > Aquatic > Freshwater > Ice > Liftoff...
ATTTCGCCTATGAGGGCGATGTCTGATTTGTGGCCATGGCCGTGGTGAAAACGGTGCATCAGCTTTTCAAGCCAACCCGTGCCTTCGCGGCAAGGGGTGCACTGGCCACATGATTCATGGTGGTAAAACTTCATCAGGTTGTAGATCGCGCTCACCATATCGCGCGTTTCGTTCAACACCGTAATGGCGCCCGAACCCAACATAGTTTTGTTGGCGGCCAGACATTCGTAATCCATCGTAACTTCATCAACCTTATCGCCCTTGATAAGCGGAGCTGACGAACCACCAGGAATGACAGCCTTGATTCGTTGGCCCTTCACGCCACCGCCGTAGTGGTTGATCACTTTTGAAAGCGGCGTGGCCATAGGGACTTCCATGAGTCCTGGTTTGTTCACGTCACCCGAAAGGCAGAACAACTTGAAGCCGGGGCTCTTTTCTGTGCCCCATTGACGGAACCAAGCTATTCCGTTCTTCAAAATGTGAACGACGCTGCAAATCGTCTCGACGTTGTTCACGATGGTTGGGCAACCGAACACGCCAGAGACAGCGGGGAATGGCGGCTTTACCTTAGGGTAACCGCGGCCGCCTTCGATGGAAGACAACATGCCGGTTTCTTCACCACAGATGTACGCGCCTGCACCACGAACAATCGTGATGTTTAGATCGTAACCTTTGCCGAAGATGTCCTTGCCAACGAAGCCATTTGCTTTGGCTTCATTCAAAGCACCCAACAAGCGCTCGTAACCAAGAATGAATTCACCACGCAGGTAAATGAAGGCGTGGTGGCAATCGATGGCATACGAAGAAACGATCACGCCTTCGATCAATTGATGGGGATCGAATTCAAGGATGTAGCGATCCTTGAAGGTACCGGGTTCGCTTTCGTCGCCGTTGACAGCCAAGTACGTGGGCTTACCTGTGCCCTTGGCCAAGAAGCTCCACTTGAGGCCCGTGGGAAAGCCAGCACCTCCACGGCCACGCAAACCGCTGTCTTTGACGGTTTGAATGATTTCGGCTTGCGGCGTGCCCACAAACTTTCGAGCCACGTCGTAGCCGCCGTGACCTTGGTAATAAGCCAGCGTGTGGGAATTTGGTTTGTTGAAATGCGCACTTACAACAGGCTCAAAAGGAACCTGATTGATGGGAGCAGGTGGTGCAACGGCGGCAGGAGGCGCGGCGGGGGCCGGAGGAGCAACGGGGGCAGGAGGAACGGCGGGGGTGTCAGCCATGAAATTGTTCTCGAGGTATTACGACCCCGAGCCTCCAGCGGGGCCGGGACCCACGCGCAATTGGTGAAGCGTTGGTTGCACCGGCAGAACCGAAACGCGAACGTTCATTTTGACGCCCGCCTTTCCTTTGTAATCAGCGTCGGTTTTGCCTTCGCTCTTCAACAGATCCTCGACATATTTTTCAAGGGCTTCGCCTTCAAGGCAGGTGCGGTGATCAAAATTAATCTGCACAACCGGAGGCAGATGGCAATCAGCCAAGCATTCAACTTTTTCGACCGAGAACAAACCGTCTGCCGAACGCTCGCCGGCTTTAAGGCCAAGACGCGCTTCGATTTGATCTAAGGCACGATCCGAGTGACCGCCCATGGAGCACATCAAGGTGGCGCACACCATGAAGCGGTGTTTGCCGTGATACGGCCGCTTGAAGTGCGTGTAGAAAGTGACAGCACCTTGCACGTGAGCGTCGCTAACTTCGCAGTACTTCGCGGCCAATTCCATGCCGGCATCTTCGATGCAGCCGAATTGTTTTTCCACCAAGCGCAGCATCATCAACAGTGCTGATTTCTTGTTGGGGAAGTCGGCCAGCAGCGCCTCGGCCTCCCGCTTCATATCGGGCGAAAAGTCGATCACCGATCCAGCTCTCCAGCAATGATGTTCATCGAGCCCAAAATGGCCACCATGTCGGACACCATATGTCCGGGCAGGATCTTGGTTACGACTTGGTAGTTGTAGAACGAAGGGGAACGAACCCGCATGCGGTAAGCGTTTGCCGCTCCGTCTGAGACAATGAAGAAGCCCAACTCGCCATTGGGAACTTCCGTTGAAGAATATCGTTCACCCACGGGAGGATGAATGCCGTGCTCTGAACCTGGCATCACGACTTTGAAGTGGTGGATCAACGATTCCATGTCGTTGTACACTCGCATCTTGCCGGGCAGGGTGTTCTTCTGGCTCTCGAAGTTGATGGGACCTGGTTCAAGCAGATCCAAGGCCTGACGCACCATCGAGATGCTTTGTTCAAGTTCATCAAGACGAATAAGGTAGCGCGCCAGCGAATCGCCTTCGGTGTACAGAGGTACCTGGAATTTCAGTTCTGGGTACACCAAATAAGGACGATAAGTCCGCTGATCACAAGCCACGCCAGAAGCGCGCGCCATTGGGCCTGTGATGCCGAACGACAACGCATCTTCCTTCGTGATGACACCAATGCCCTGGGTGCGATCAAGGAAGATACGGTTGTTCTGGAAGCTTTCTCGAAGCTGCCCCACCGTATCGGTGCAGGTGTCCATGATCTCGCGGGTGCGGTTTTCGAATCCGTCAGGCAAATCGAACGCCAAACCACCAATGCGCGTGTAACTGGTCGTCAGACGCGTGCCCGTGGTCGCCTCGAAAATATCGTACAGCTTTTCGCGCTCGATCATCGACCAAAGCACCGAGCTGAATGCACCCAAGTCCATGGTCATTAAGCCCACGGCGACGATGTGATCGGCGATGCGGCTCATCTCGGCCAGAATCGTGCGAATCACCTGACAACGGCGCGGAACCACAATGCCCATCAGCTCTTCCACCGCTTGGGCGTAGCCGATGTTGTTGTTTAGCGGTGACAGGTAATTCATGCGGTCGGTGACCGTGATGAATTGGTTGTACGAATGGAACTCACCCAGCTTTTCAAAGCCAGTGTGCAAGTAGCCAATCTCTTGCTCAACGCCGACGATCTTCTCGCCTGAAAGTTCAAGCTTCACCCGTAGCGTGCCGTGCATCGCGGGGTGCGAAGGGCCAACATTTATAAAGACCGTGTTGTCGGTTTGTTCTAGGACTTCGGTTTCGTAGGAATACATCTGGCAGGCGTCCTGGAATTTGGGCTACTTAGAAAACGCCCGGTAAACCTCGAAGTCAGCGCGTTCGCCGCGGCCTCGGAGGGGGTATTCTTTACGCAACGGATGGTCTCGGTATCCCTCGGGCATCAGAATGCGCTTGAGATTGGGATGACCAACGAATTGAATGCCGAAGAAATCAAAGGCTTCGCGTTCGCCCCAATCTGCCCCTTGGTACAAGGAGGTGACGGAATCAATGCAAGCGGGTTCTGCCGGAACAAAAGCGCGCACTTTGATGCTAGCGCCAATCGTGGGTGCCATCAGGATGTAGATCACGCCGTATCGTTCAGGTTGTGGCTTGACGTACTTGCTGTAATCAACGGCCGTAAGATCAATGAAACCCGTAAACGAGAGTTCGGGATCGTTCTTTAAAAAGCCTAAAAGCGAAAGAATATCCTTTGCGTGAACATCAACACCCAGCTGCAAACCTTCCTCGTAGGTGTGCAAAAGTTCTGATCCGAGCTGCGCTTGCAGACGGGCCAAGACTTTGGCGTTCGCCGTAGCGTCGAAACGAATTAAGGGGTGGTCCATAAATCAGACCGCCCCTTCTTTAACTGTGTATTCCTGCGACTTGGCCTGCCCTTTGGCAGCCTTGGCTTGCACAGTCATCAACGCATCAATGAAGGCTTCAGGACGGGGAGGACAGCCAGGAATGTAAACATCCACTGGGATGAACTGGTCAATTCCTTGAATCAGAGTGTAAGTATCGAAAACGCCGCCGCTGGAAGCACAGGCGCCCATCGAGATGCACCACTTTGGTTCCGGCATTTGCTCCCAAATACGAAGCAAGACGGGCATCATTTTTAGGGAGATTCGCCCAGACACGATCAAGAGATCGCTTTGACGGGGCGCAAACTTCAACACTTCAGAACCGAAGCGCGAAGCGTCATATTTAGACATTAAAGAGGCCATCATTTCAATGGCACAGCAAGCGACGCCGAAGGGCATCGGCCACATGCTGTTGGAACGCGCCCAGTTGATGGCGGTGTTTAAGGTGGTGGTGGTGAAATCGTTCTGAGGTTTTAGTCCCATTCGAGAGCCCCTGTGCGAATGACGTAGAAGAGCCCCAAGCTTAGCAGGACCAAGAAGAACAGAACCGGCAACAGGGCCCCTGTTCCGATCAATGCCTTAAAGCCAAAGGCCCACGGCAACAAGAAGATGGTTTCGATGTCGAAAAGAATGAAGAGCAGCGCGAAGGTATAGAACTTGATCGCCACCGGTTTGTGAGGCGAATCAAGTTGCTCCAAGCCACATTCGTAGGGCTCGAATTTTTGTCGGCTGCTGGCCCGTGGGCCCATGGCCGAGGCGAAGGCCAAAACGGCCGCCGCAAACAAGAACGCCACCACGGCGTGTATGACGATGGGGAGATATTGAGCAAGCATTCGATGAGCTACCGCGAAACGAAGGGGAACGTAGAATAACTGTGGGGGCTTTTCAACCGCCGCGCCGGAAGTTCGGAAGGTTTTGTGTCGCGCTGTAGCTTTCGTCCCCTAAGGCCCGCCATCAGGCCCTTTCGAAGGGTATTTCGCAACACTTTGGCAACCCCTGGTTCATCATGTGGTGACAGAAACAGGAGGCATGTAGGACCTACGCCTACATATACTGTGTTTTTCGAAACGCGAACAAGAACTGTGCGAAGTAGCCTCGAGGCACCTCATATCCGTACATGCCATAGGCCGTTGGCTTCTTAGCGTGGGGAAGATACGCCGTACGAAACATCCAGTCCCAGATGGCCAGCTTCGTGCCGAAGTTCAAGTTGCCGTCCGTGATCTCCTTGGCGTGGTGCCATCGATGCATCTCAGGTCCGTTCAAGATGTATTGAAGACGGCCCGATCTAACGTCGATGTTCGTGTGAATGTACATGCCCCAAACGGCATCAACCGTGATCTTAAGAATTGCGACCAGCGGATCGGCACCCAAAAGAACCAATGGTGCAAACTCAATGGTTTGGTTGACCATGATTTCTAAGGGGTGTGATCGTGATCCGGAAAGCCAATCAACATCCTTGGTGCTGTGGTGCGCTTCGTGCAAGCGCCAAAGCCATTTGAAGCGATGTTGAGCTCTATGGAAAGCATAGATGTATAGGTCGTGACTAATCAGAAAGAATGTGAACTGAAACCAAATTGGCCATCGCGATACAAGCGCAAGTCGCGATAGACCTGTTCCATGATCAATCCATTGAATCAGGCTCGTGATAGCGAGCCCAAGAAAATAGCTTTGGACGAACGTATAAAGGAGCAGATCGCTCCAGAACTCATCGCGAAAGACAACTTGGCGCTTGTCGTAAGGACACCGCCGCTCAAGTCCGATAAAGATGAAAGCAGCGGCAACAATGATTGCCAACGAGAGAGACTGCGCTGACACCCCTAGTTTGTACCTGCCACAGGCTCGCTTTGAACTCGCCTTAGTTTGCGACGCATAGCCAGCTCGGGCTCGTAAAGCCGCTTTATGCCGTCACCCATCGAACGTTCAATATCGCGAATGTTTGAAACCAAACGCATCAGTCCACCGATCTCGACAGAAGCTGCCTGGTCCGTTCCCCACATTGCACGATCTAAGGTGATGTGCCGTTCGATGAAGGTTGCACCCAGGGAAACAGCAGCCCAAGTGGTCGCCAAACCTGTTTCATGTCCCGAATACCCTACGGGCACACCCGGATAACGGTCGCGCAAGGTGTTGATCATGCGCAAATTCAGGGATTCGATCGGACAAGGATACGCCGACGTCGAATGCGCGACCATAAGATTGTGCGTTCCCAACATCGAAACCGCGGCGTCGATCTCTTGCAAAGTAGACATGCCAGTTGAGATCATCAGAGGCCGTCCGGTATCTTGCATCTTCTTGAGCAGAGGAAGGTCCGTGAGCGACGCCGAAGCGGCTTTGTAGCAGGCGGGTGAAAACGCGTCGATAAAGTCGACCGAAGGTTCGTCCCAGCAAGATGCGAACCAATCTATTCCTCGCTCCTTGCAGTGTTTGTCTATCTGTTCGTATTCAGTCTGACCGAACTCGATGCGACGTTTATATTCGATGTACGTCATTCGGCCCCAGGGCGTATCGCGTTGCAGTTCCCACTGATCACGAGGCACACAGAGCTCAGGTGTGCGCTTCTGGAACTTGACGGCGTCCACCCCGGCCAACACGGCGCCGTCGATAAGTCGTTTGGCCAATCCAATGTCACCGTTGTGGTTGATGCCAATCTCCGCAATGACGAATACGGGCATACCCTCTCCCACGTTGCGGTCGCCCACTTTGATCACGTTCGCGTTCATATGCTTGCTCCTCGCAGGTGAAGTATCCATTCACAAAACTCTCGAAATGCACCGTGGCCACCACCGGTCTCGGTTACTAGATGTACGCATTGACGAACCTCGGTGGCGGCATCGCTCGGCGCAGCAGTTAAGCCACCGGCCGAAAGCACGTGGCTCAACAGCTCAAGGTCGTTCACGTCATCGCCGACGTACGCACACGCATCCGGTTGCGTGTTCATTTCCTTCAGAATTGAAGGAAACGCAGCGCGTTTGTCGCGGACACCGCTGAACAGTCTTATCTGCAGCTTGGCCGCCCGCTGTTCAACAATTGCAGAAGCCTCCCGGGTAATGATTGCCACTTCTATTCCTTGGGAACGCAGGCGTTCAACACCCATCCCGTCACGACGATGAAAGCGAAGCATGGCCTCTCCTTTACTGTCGTAGTAAACGCCTCCGTCCGTAAGCACCCCATCGCAATCAGTGAAGACGGTGACGATCCTGCTCGCCCGTGATTTGTATTCTTCTGCGTTCAACGAAGACGATGCGTTCACCATGCTGTCCAACCTCCGTCGACAGAAAAGACAGAGCCGGTCACATACGACGCAGCATCACTCGCCAAGAACACTGCAGCGCCAGCTATCTCGGCCGGTTCTGCCATCCGGCCCATGGGCGTTCTGTCTGAGTACTGCTGAACAAAATGAGCGTCCTGGTTCTGCGCTACACCGCCTGGACAGATAACGTTGCAACGGACCCCTTGTTTTGCCCAATAAGTGGCAACAAAGCGGCTCAGCATGACGACGCCACCTTTGCTGGCAGCATATCCAGCAGACTTGAAGAACATTTGTGTGCCGTCAGGTCTCCTGTAGATGTCCTGTACCGGGGCAACCAATCCGTAAGTAGACCCGATGTTGATGATACTGCCGCGGCCTTGACGGGCCATCTCGGCACCAAGCGACTGGCAAGTGAGAAATGACCCAGTCAGATTGACATCCAGCTGTTGCCGCCAATGCTCAAGCGAATAGTTCTCGAACTGCGATTGTTCTACGGTTTGGTCGTCACTAAACTTGTCGTTGACTGCAGCGCTGTTCAATAGGATATCGATGTGATCGAAGCGCTGAAGCGTTATGTGGCGCAGCTCTTCGACAGAGGCTGGATCGGTGACGTTTAACCGGGTGGCAACTGCATCGCCTCGTCCCCTAGCGCGCAATTCATTTGCCAAGGCATTCGCAAGCTCTTCGTTCACGTCAGCAACGACGACATGAGCGCCAGCTTCAAGGAGTGCGAGAGAAAACTGACGGCCAAGCAAACCGCACGCACCCGTCACCACGGCCACGCGACCATCAAGCGCAAACTTGTCGTTTCCTACGTAGACTTGCTTTGCCATGTGCTAACGAGCCCCTTGCTTTTCCGTGTTTGGGTTTGAAGAGTTGTCTTGTTTTGGCTTTGTATGAAACCCACTGGTCCGTCTGAAAACGGGTTCCAATGGGGACCCAAGTAACAAAGAAGCAACCGAGCGGTTTTCGAGCGCCTGTCTTAAAGTGGACAGCGCGTGTCGGTATGAACCAAGCAAATGGTCGATATCCGCTTCCGAGTGCGCCGCGCTTAGATTGTGAAAACCCGTCCAAAGAATTCCGCGCCGAATCAACTCTTGCTGCACGAGTGATTTCTGCAGCAACGGCGATGCGTTTGCCCCGAGTTCCTGATCTCCAAACGCTATCATCGTGCGTGCGCCGTACCCTACGCAACGAACAGACGGCATCTGCAGTTCGTCGCAAAGTGCCGTGAACCGCTCGCGCAGTTGCGAACCCAGCGTTTCAAGTTTCAAAGGAACCTTGTCTCTTTCCAACACGTGCAGAGTTGCTTGCGCCGCAGCCAATGAAAGCGCTTCGCCGCCAAAGGTCGTGAAGAAGAAGACGTCCTTTTCCAATAGCGACATCACGTCGCTACGGCCAGTGAGCACAGAAAGAGGCATGCCGTTCGCGACAGCTTTGGAGAAGCATGCCAAGTCCGCGGTCACCCCGAACCGCTCCTGAGCTCCGCCCAAGGCCAATCGGAATCCGGTCCACATTTCATCGAAAACAAGCAAAGTGCCGTTGCTTTTGCAGCGTTCGGCTAGTGCTTCGAGGAAGCCTGATTTGGGAGCTTCAAAGACAGTGGGCTCCAAAACAACGCATGCCGTGTCGTCGTCGAGCGCGGCGCTCAATGAATCTAGGTCGTTGTACGCAAACGTGTATGTGAGTGCGGCCGTCGCATCTGGAATCCCAGCCGAGCGATCCGTTGTGGCGATGTACCAATCGTGCCAACCGTGGTAGCCACAGCACACGACTTTGTTTCGCTTGGTGAATGCCCGCGCAAGTCGCACGGCGGCGGTTGTGACGTCGCAGCCAGTTTTTGAAAACCTTACACTTTGGGCGCCTGGAACCACACGCCGTATCTGCTCAGCGACGATCACTTCTAACGGATGCATAAGTGAGAACGTGATGCCGTCGGAAAGCTGCGATCGAATCGCTTCGTCCACCTCTGGGTGCGTGTAACCCAGAACCAGCGGTCCAACACCCATTGTGAAATCTAAGAACCTATTGCCATCCACGTCCCAGACATGCGCACCTTTACCTCGAACAAGATACTTGGGGGCAACGCCATTGACGTACTGGGTGGGTCCTTTGGCCAAAGTTTGGGTTCCCGCAGGAATAAGCCCGGCAGACCGCGCCCACAATTCGTTTGATTTCTCGATGCAAGGCAAGTGATCTCGCGTTTCACTAGACATGTTGTCGTCCTTCCGTGGCGCCGAATTGACTTACGAGTTCCACCGTGGAGCCACTGGTGAGCGCGCGTTCAATGCGTGCCGCAATCGCTTTGGCGTTTAGGCCTTCACACTCCAATACGTCTGCGAGCAAAGCGGGAGTGAACCATCTTGACTCCAGTGCAATTGGCAGTACACGGGCGGTGTGTCCCTGCCGCAACATATGCTCTGCCAATATTGAAAACAGACCGCCCGTGACAAAATGGTCTTCAAGAGTCACGATGAGCCCGCATTCGCGTCGGGCCTGTTCGATTTCGGCGGTGTCAATCGGGCTCAACGTTCGCAAGTTTACGACACGTGTGCTTACGTTTTTACGCGACAGCAGGCGCTCGGCGGCAACGGCCTCGGAAACCAGCGTTCCGTAGGTCAAGATCGCAACGTCAGTACCTTCGGTCAATCGTTCGGCGCGACCAAACGCAAATGGTTGTTTGTGCACGACTTGTGCCGGTTGCGCTGTGTGCCGTATATAGCAGGGACTTGCGCTTGCCATGACAGCCGGCAAGGCGGCTGCGAGCTCCTCGGCGTCGGCCGGGCAAACAACTTGCATCCCCGGAATTCCACGCATCAAGGAAATGTCCTCAATTGCCTGGTGTGTGGGTCCATTCGCTTCAGACAACAATCCAGGCACGCCGCCAACGAGCTTGACTGGAAACCTTCCAATACCCACGTCGGTGCGAATGAACTCGAATGCGCGCATTGTTAAGAACGCCGCAAGCGCGTGCACAACCGGGATTCGGCCACGCAGCGCCAAACCCGCAGCGGCACCGACCATCGTTTGTTCGCAGATCCCAAAATCTATAAACCGAGGTCCCAGCAAGGCGGGCAGATTGCGGATCGCAGCGCGGTTTTCGGCCGTGAGAACCACCACGCGGTCGTCTTTGAGAGCTATCTCTGACAGAACGTCTTCGTAGGTTTGCAAATCGTTTCCTTCTTTTAGCGAACCATCAAGGTTTCAGTGCTCAGTTCTGCCGTCGCGTTCCCCCGCAACTCCTCCAGCAACATCGCTACTTCAGAGTCCGAAAATCTTACAAACCAACGGTCGGCTCTTTGTTCGATGCTGGGCAAACCCTTGCCGCGCATGGTGTGGGCAACCACTATCGTAGGACGACCGTTCGTGTAATCGACGGCATCAAAGGTCTCGGACATTTCCGAAAAACTATGTCCGTCAGTATCAAACACGTCGCAACCGAAGGTGCTGAACTTCGCCGCCAATGGCTCGAGAGGTATCAGATCCTCGGTAGCAACATTGGCTTGAAACTGGTTTCTGTCGACAATGGCGACAAGGTTGTCGAGCTTGTGAGCAGACGCAACCAACAGGCCTTCCCAGATTGTGCCTTCATTCAACTCGCCATCACCAAGCACCACAAACACTCTTTGATCAGATTTTCGCAACTTAAAATCAAGAGCGATGCCAATGCCTACTGAAAGAAGGTGCCCTAACGATCCTGAGTGAAATTCGACTCCAGGCAGGGCTCTGTTGGGGTGCCAATAAACGTGATCAGTGGGCGCTAGATGATTTGAGAGCCGGGTCACGGGTAGCTCGCCTAGCTCCACCATTGTTCCATACAGAGCCGGAACATCGTGCCCCTTGGAAAGCAGCAGATAGTCCCGTTCGGATGAACGCACCGCGTTGCCTAGGGGTCTAAGCACCCGGCTATACATTTGCACCATAATGTCGGCGCAACTTAAAGACGCACCAATGAAGCAGCCTCCGCCGCTCGACATGCGAATGATGTGCTCTCGCACCCTCATGGCGGTTGCCTGCAAGGCGCGGAAGGAGTCATCTGACGATTGCTGGTTCAGCACAGAGTTCTCCATTAGTCGTCCTCAAAGACGACCGTTTGCCGCCGTGTGATTGTCCGAAGTTCCGACAGATTGTTGCGGTACCAGTTCACCCCTGCAAAATGCGAGTTGACGCGAACCACGTCCGGGTTCTGTTTCAAGAAGCGCAGAATGTCACCAAGTGAAAACGGCGCATCTTCGTTTCCGCAAATGCTTTCGAAGACTGTGCGCACGAACTCGTAGTCCTCAGCGTAGTCCACTGTCATGCGGTGGCTCATTGAGTAGTCGAGTCCTGTTTCCCACGTAACGTTGCCTACGCGAAAGCGCTCTGGATGATCCCAGATAAACGGAGTGGTGTGCTCACGTTCGTGCAATTGATTGGCCTCTGCATGCGCGATTTCAAGCACGTTCATCGGAACCACTTCGACATCGTTGCCATCAGGGTATGTGGCGGGATGAAGGTTTGAAACAAAGTCAAACGACGAAGAGCTTCTGCGATAGAAAGCTAAGACGCGGTCGATGATACGGGGATCAATGAGAGGGCAATCTGAGGGAATCTTCACTACAACGTCGGCTTTGTGAATCCGTCCTGCCTCAATGTGACGAGACAACAGATCGGTGGCGTGTCCCGTGACGAATGGAACGTTCTTTTGCGAGCACATCTGACGAATCGTCGTGTCTGCAACGTCGGCCGTGGTGGCTACCACAACTTCGGATAGTTCAGCCGCTGCACGCACCCTCTGAATCATTCTCATCAGCATTGGCTCGCCGGCCAGCGGCTTCATCACCTTTCCTGGAAGCCTTGAGGAACCCATGCGTGCTTGAATCACCCCTACCACCTTCATGCTGTCACGCCCAAGGAGCGTTCAGCGAGGCGGCTTTGGTTGGGCACCGCAACAGGCATAGGTTCCAGGATCGATTTGCACACCCGGGCAATTTCCTCAGCGGCTCTGCCGTGTTGTACAGGCAAGAGCCGATCCAGCTCGACTTGCGTGTAGTAACTATGAACTTCCTTTCGCAGAGCCACACCCACGAACGCCAGCGTCGAGTATTGACAAACCAATACGTCGCAGTTCGCCACCATTTCTTCGGCGCAACCCTTTGTGTAAATCAGGGCGTTTGGCGCCAGGGCCCGAATCTCGGTTTCGGCTCGTGTCCAGTCTTCGTTGGGGTGAAGCTTAAACACCAATGGCCGGGAAGCCGCTATTCGTAGCGCCTTCTTTAGGAAACGTTTGCGGCTGTCTAACTTCAGTGTCTCCCGGGCGTCGGAAGTGCATACCAAAACAAAGCCCTTGTGAGGGAATGTGTTCGAGACATATTCTCGGCAGTTGTCAAAGTTAGGTATGCCTGTGACAACCATCTTGCTGGCGTCACCTCCTCGTCTTGCGAACAATTGGCGGTAGCCTTCACTTGCCACGCACATCTGATCGTATTGGTTTGATGTACCTGTCCAAGCTGTGCCCGACGTCCAACGGGGGATGAAGGGCAAAAACCGACGGGCCCAGTACCAAAACAGTTCGGGGTCTGTGATGCCCTCTTGAACAGCAACCACCTTGGTCTTCGTAATGTTGCGAGGTACTATGACGTCGGAACATGTGACCACTAAATCATACGGACCGTGCTTTCCTTCGTGGTCTACGGGCAATCCATTAGCGCGTAGATACCGAAGACATTCCTTTCGACGACTCCAGCCGAGAATCGTGAAATCCAGGATTCCTGTCTTGCGTAAAAGTTCAACAAGCCCGTCACAGTAGTAAGGCGAATATGTGGCTTCACAATGTGGCATCTGCTGGGCAATCTTGTGCATTTGCCGGGTCTGGTTAAGTGATCCACAAATGAATAGAACTCTCGGTAACATTGACTACCTTCTTTTCACGAAGCTGAGACACAGCGCCGTTACGATCCAGAAAACTTCTTTTGACCGTTTGGTGAACGACAAAGCCGTCGCAGCTCCTTTTGGGTCAGGGACACCGATGATTCCAAGCAAGAAAAAGGCCGCTACTTCTTGGGCCCCAAGTCCGCCTGGCAAGAAGAACATCATCGCCCTAACTGCCGACAGAATGCTTTCCACAAAAAGCGCTTTTGGAAAAGTCGCAGGCAGACCCATTAGGTTTAGAATCAGATAGGTCTCAGCGGCCTCAAAGAGCCAATGTCCCAAAGAAAAAAGGAACACAATCGAAAGTGTCGCGGCTCGACCACGTGCAAAGAACTTTGCGAAACCGCCGGATGTCGCCGCGAAGAAGAGTTCCTGACGATGCAATCTCGTACGCAGCACTGCGAGAGGAACCTTTTGCAAAAGCCAATGTAGGACCCGAACCGCCGACCCCTTTTCCATCCAGCGCAAGAGTAGCGATCCAAACACCAACAAGAAAAGACCGACGGCAGGAAGAGCCTGCCAAATCCAAAGCATCGGTCCAGTGAATGATTGGTTTTCCGCCGACAAAATCGGATATGCAAATCCCATCGCCAACAAAAGGTACGCACCTTCAGATTGGATAATGAACGCCTTGGTCAACGCGACGCTGGCCGTGGCCGTGTCAAGCGGCATTTGGAATCGGCGTTTGAGCCAAAACGGCTTTAGCGTTTCTGACACAACGGATCCTCCCGGAATCGCCGTGACCAGCGCTTCTGCCACGATTCGCATGCGCAACAGCGGAAGGAATTGAACCGAATGCCCAATCCGGGCAAGTGTGATGCGCCAGGCCGCTGTTCCACAAAGCATGGCAAAAAAGAACGGGAACAACACAAGAGGCGCTTTGATTCCCAATTTGGATAGCAGCTCTCCCCCCGCCGCCCAGTCTGCCCGCGTTGCGACATAGGTGACTGCAGCAATTCCGGCGGCACCACTAAGGATACGCCAGCCGCGAATGCGAGAGGCGAATCGAAAGCGGAAAGGAGCCATAGTTGCTTCGGCGTTCACTGTACTGAGCGAAACATGGCAGCTGCCCGTTGACGGGTTGATGACGCCTGGGCAACGAAACGGTTACGAACCGCGGCCTAGCTCGATTCGGTTCTAACACGGGATTGTCACAGTGTTGGTCAGGACCATCAAGTAGACACAATCCGCAAACATGGATAGAGCCCCGCCGGACGTTTCGGGAATGATGCTTCGCCGGTGGTACGCTTACTATGTTGAGTTGGTTTGTCGGCGACGCTCGGTTGCTGCTATCGCACTTGGCCTCCTCTGCATATGGCCAACGCTTCAGAGCATCAAGCTTTTCTCTAGCGTCAAAGCAGACCTGCAGGAACTACTGCCGCGCGATTCGCAGGCCACCAGAAGCCTAAACGTGATTCACGAACGCATTGCAAGCCAGGGCCACATCACTGTGGTGGCGCACGGCACTGATCCCGGCGCCAATCGTGCCTTCATAGATTCGCTCGCCACCCACCTCAGAAAGTCTCAGTCGCCCCTCATCGCGTGGGTACAATCAGACGTGCGGGACGAAAGGGATTGGTTGCGCTTACGTTCACCCCTCCTCATGCCGCGCGAGACGTTTGAGGGTTTGATTGACGATGTGAATCAGATCTTCAAGACGGCTAAGGCGCGCGCCAATCCCCTGTTTGTTGCCATCGAAGAAGACAATGACGATGAATGGCAAGTCCTGCGCGCCGATATCAACGAAGTTACGTCAGCAAAGGACAGATTCACGCGTGGGTATCTTGAAACTGGATCGGGAGACACCGTGGTTGCGATCGTTTGGCTCCGCGGTTCGGACGTTGACATAGACGTTGCGCGCAAGTTGAAACGCGTGGTGGCTCTAAGCGTCGAACGCGTCCTACCCCGTTTCCAAGGAAAGCTAAAGGTGGGCTACACGGGAGACGCCGCAAACTTCATTGAGGAGCATGACGCAGTCATCGAGGATCTCTCACTGACATCCCTTGTGGTTGTCGTTTTGGTAACTGCGCTCATTGCTGCGTATTTCCGTTCCGTTCGCAGCGTGGTCGTGGTGATCACAACGCTGATTCCTGGTTTGCTCGTAACGTTTGGCGTCGGGCGTCTATTGGTGGGACACCTGAATTCCAACACGGCGTTCTTGGGATCGATCATCGCCGGAAATGGAATCAACTATCCGTTGGTACTGTTGTCATTCTATCGTCGCCGGGAAGCGACCGAACGGGTACCCAATGCCATTGTTGCGGCTGCCATTGCTGCGCTTCCCGGAACGCTTGGAGCCGCAGCCACTGCATCTGCAGCATATGCTGGGCTTGCAGCTTCTGGCTTCCGAGGGTTCTCCCAGTTTGGATACTTGGGAGGGCTCGGAATGTTGGCGACATGGGCATTGACTTACGTTGCGGCGCCAATCGCCATCGCATGGATGGCTCCCGCCAGGCTAGGGCAACGAGCCACTCGAGTCGAAATCTCGATTCGTAGGTTTTTTCGTACGCCGTTGTTGGCGAAGGCAATGGCTGTGCTTCTTTTGAGCGTTGCAGGAGTAACGGCAGCAGTGGGGATGAGCCGGGCGCAGAAGGAAGGTGTTTACGAGATGCGACTTGATGTCTTGCGCAACCGTAGGTCTTTGGCCAATGGCAGTGCTTCGTGGGACGAAACCATGGGTCGACTGTTTGGCTCGTGGGTAAATCCTGTGGTTGCTCTGGTGGACGCCGACGAAAAACGAGAGTTAGCTGCGAATGCACTTCGAGGTTCGCTCATGCAACCCCAGCAACCGTTGGTAGATCGTATTGAGACCATCGAGACCTTTGTGCCACCACAGCCGGATCAACGTGGCAGGCTGGCAAAGCTTCAGGATGTTAAAGGCAAATTGGCCCAGTTGCAGGCGGAAGTGCCGAAGGGCCAAGTGCGAGATTATTTGGACCTGTGGCTATCTGATAAGGCGTTGAGGCCAATCACAATTGATGAGATTCCACGCACATTGTTGCGCAACACGCGCGAGCGTGACGGAGACGTTGGCAAAACGATTCTAATCTACCCTTCGTCCAAGGTGGATTACGTAGATGGACGCAACATGATTCGCCTTGCTACGGCCATTAATGAGACGGCGTTGCCGCAAAACACAGTGGTGGGTGGGCCATTCTTGTTTATGGCGTCGGTCTTTGAACTTGTACACAAGGAAGCACCCGACGTGGTGTTGGTGGTCTTTGCCTTGGTGCTTGCATTGCTTTGTGTTCTTTACTTCAGGAAGCCTCGGCGTATTGTTCTTTGCGCCGTGATCGTAGGTCCGGTGGCCTTGATTGCGCAGCTTGTGGTGCTAGCAATGGGCATCCGCGTAAATATGTTGAACTTCGCCGCCGTGCCGATCACAATCGGCGTGGGCGCCGATTACGTGCTTAACCTGTTCGGCGCAATGGACAGTCTTGGCATGAACGCTAAAGCAGCGTGCGCTCGGATGGGAGGCGCTATTCTGTTGTGCTCCATGACGACCATAGTGGGATATGGATCGTTGCTAATGGCGTATTCAGGGGCGTTGCGAAGCTTCGGTTGGGCAGCGGTGGTTGGTGAGGTGATGGTCGTCGCCACGGTGCTGGTTGTCCTGCCCGCATTTGAGAATGTGTCGACGGCGCCAACCATGCTTGAACCGTGTTGCACAGAATGACGTGAGAACGTAGCGCACTCGAAACACGTTCGACCACATACCTGAAAAATTCTCAGTCAACCTACCGTCAAGGAGGTCTAATGAAGAAGTTTTTGGACGAATTGCGAGAGCAGCGGTGGGACGATCATCGATTTTACCACCACAACTTAGTGAACCGATCGCTTCATTTTGTGAGCGCGATCAGTTTCATCTGCACCTACGTGCTGGTGTTCACCCAGCCCGTGATGGCCGTGCTTGTGGGTTGGCTATTTTCAATGGTAACCCGCCAGTCAGGACACTTCTTCTTCGAGCCCAAAGGCTACGACGAGGAAAACCAGGCGACGCACGCTTTTAAGGAAGACGTCAAGGTGGGGTACAACCTTCGCCGCAAAGTTGTGTTGCACGCGATATGGGGAGCAACACCTTTTGTGCTATTGGTAAGCCGAACGTGGTTTGGTTTGTGGCCAGCGTGGACTGATTTTTCTAGCTATTGCCATCATCTGTCCAAGCTTTGGTTTGCGTTGGCAATAGGCGCACTTCTGTTCAGGACGATTCAATTGTTCTTTGTGCGCAGCGTATTTACGGGGCTTGTTTGGTTCACGAAAATCCTGACGGATCCGTTCCACGACATGATGCTTTATTACAAGGCGCCCTTTCAACTGCTACGCGGCGATCCGATGAACGCTACGGCGTCCCACCAGGCAGCGCCGGGTTCGGTGCAAATCTAGCGGAAGGCTCTGCCACTGCGGGACTCATCGGTTGTTTGCCAGTCAGGCGACGACGGATGAGTTCCCGCAGAATGCGACGACGGATAGCTTTGTTGGTGTTGTGCGGAGAAGACCAGAGGAAGCCGCAGCCACGAGCTTGCACAGCGGCAGCCACGAAACGCTTGGTCACCTCATCAAAATCAGCGTCGCTGTAGTTGAGGCTAAAGATAAGGCGCCCCGTTCCTACCCAACTTAAAGCAAGACCCTCCGCCCGCAGGAAGTACTGCAACATCCAGTTGTAACGAGCGGGTTCGGAATAGCAAACTGTAAATATGGAAGACAGGTTGGCCACCTTCACGGGGCAACCTGCCGCGGCAAGGGCGGCATTCAGACGGTCGGCGCGCTGATTCCAGATCTGGTCAAGACTGCTGTACTGAGTACGAGCGCTGTCCGTCTCAAGGTACATGAGCCACTCGTTCATAGCCGCCATCACATAGGGATGGGAATTGAAGGTGCCGCGGGCAAAACAAACGTCCGCAGGGCGATCGTCGCGAAACCTTTTCATCAAGTCTTTGCGGCCGCAAACCACGCCCACTGGCAAGCCTCCCCCCAATGACTTCCCATACGTGACGAGATCGGCCTTTACGCCGAAATATTCTTGCGCTCCACCCATCGCCAAACGGAAACCCACAAAGACTTCATCGAAAATCAACACGATCCCGCGAGCCGTGCACACTTCACGTAGTTGGACAAGCCATTGCGTGTACTCGGCGCGATTGAAGGCGGCCGTTCGGCTGCTGTCTAGTAACGATCCATCGCTTGGAGCACTTGCATTCGGGTGAAGTGCGTTCAGAGGGTTTACCAGCACGCATGCGATGTTCTTGCGGGTCCGCAACACACGAAGGGAATCTTCGTGCATATCCTTTAGCGTATAGGTGTCTCGTGCCGGGCGCGGGTTGCCAATGCCCGGTTGCACGTCCCCCCACCAGCCGTGATACGTCCCGCAGAAACGCACGATGTGCGAACGCCCCGTGTGGTATTGGGCCAAGCGAACGGCCTGCATCACTGCTTCGGTGCCCGACATGTGGAACGACACTTCGTCCAGCCCGGAGATTTCCTTCAGACGTTGTACGTTGTACGCAATGACAGGGTGGTAAGAACCCAGTACGGGGCCTAAGTCCTTCA
>Ga0105046_10006594_pt1 | contig 18356 bp, 15 predicted proteins | sample MAT03_FD_78385 | JGI IMG/M metagenome (GOLD analysis project Ga0105046, IMG submission 78385) | Freshwater microbial communities from Lake Fryxell liftoff mats and glacier meltwater in Antarctica - MAT-03 (megahit assembly) | ecosystem: Environmental > Aquatic > Freshwater > Ice > Liftoff...
AGGTGCTCCAGACCTTGCACGCACGACATCGCCTTCATGTAGTCGCCGCTTTTTTCCGCATCAGCAGCGCAGGTGACGATGGTGAGTTTGGGATCGCCGGCACGCAGCCCCGTCGCCATCGCTTCGAACATCGTGCGGTAGTCGGCGTCGCGCCACTTTCCCGGTTCGTTGCCAACCTCGGCGGCGTCGACCAGCTTGGTCGATGACGGACCGAAGGCCTTGGCGAATGCGAGGCCGTAGGCCTTGGCGTCGCGCGGCACGTCCTTCCATACCTTCTGCTCAATTGTCTCGAACATCAGACTGGCGTTGATGTGGTAGCCGGCCTTCTTCCACGAGCCGTAGACTTGCGACCAGTCGACGCGGTTGCGCGCGAAGGGGAACGTCGTCGGCACGTCGGTCTCCTTGCCTAGGTCCCACTCCACCGGGTGGTAGTCGCGCACGATCTTGCACACCGGACCGTAGAGCTCGGGCTTGAACTGCACCGTGTGGCCGTTGAGACCGATGAAGTCCTTCATCAGCGGCTTAGGGTGTTCGGCAGCGCTGGCGGCAGTACCGAAGGCACAGGTCAGAAGTGTGAGTGCGGCGAAACGCATGGTGAGTCTCCTGTCCCTCAACGGGTGGAGGTCACGCCGTGACCGAGGGTAGTTTGCACAATCCCGCTGGCGGGCTGAAATCTAGACCATTGGAGCGGCTACAGTCCACAGGCTTGAAGCATCGCGTGATCAAGTGCCACCGACCAGCGACTGCCGAGCCTGTAGCCCGTGGTCCGTGGTCGAAAGAAATCAGCCGTCGGATTTATTTTTTTTGGGCGCCGCCGACTCGTCGACGTACAGGATCGAATTGGTGCCACGTTCGATGACCAGCTTACCCATGCGGATCTGCTCGATCATGTTGTGGCTGATGATGCTGCCGTAGGGCGTGCTGCGGGTCTTGGGGTCGATGCGCATGAGCGGCATCTTGTGGTTGGCCTTCACCAAGCGCTCGTAGGCCTCCAGGTAGGCCGGGTCGAGGGTGCCGCGGATCTCGTCGTAGCGCTTTTGCAGTTCGATCTCTTCGTCGGTCAGTTTGATCGCGGTGGCGTTGGTGGTCTTCACCTGCGAGGCCTTCGACTGTAGTCCGGCGGCCTGCTCTTGCGCGGCCTTGGCTTTGGCCTGCAGCGCTTCGACCTTGGCGTTCAGTTCTTTGACGCTCGCTTCGCGGTTGGTTTTTTCCAGCTTGGCGGCTTCGATGCCGTTGATGATCGCCATGTACTCTTTGTTGGTCTTGGCATTCATCTGCTGAGAGCGCAGGTCGGCGATGGTTTCGTCGCAGCGCGCGGTGTCGGCGGTGTACTGGCGGATCAGGGCGCCGAGTTTGTCGACTTCACCAGCGGCGGTGGTGGCGGCGGCTTCGGCGGCGGTGGCAGCCTTGGCGGCTTCATCGACCTGGCCGGATTGCGCTTCACGGGCCTTCTTCAGCGTGAGCCGCTTTTTGTCGATGACCTGGAGGTCGAGCAGGGCTTCGATGCTGGAATTCATGCGCACAGGCCTCCGGGGGCGCCGCATGATCATTGAAGTGCCGGGATGGCCAAGAGGAAACTCGCCGGCGGGCGAGCAGGCCGGTCTTAAGTCGGCGCGATCAACCTGCCGCCGTTGCGCAGTGGTGGTGGCGGGTGGTGCGACGGGTGGTGCGACGGGTGGTGGAACGGGTGGTGGAACAGGTAGTGCGACGGGTGATGGTCCCCGCCGGCTCCGCGGGCCCCGGGCAATTGACCTCATGCGCCAGCGTCCCCATAGTGCGCCCCAACCTGCTGCGGCTGCTGAACGTGGTGTCGTAGGACACCGCACTCACCAAGGCCACGACCGCAGAGCCGCCTGCCGCATCACGGAGCATTTTCAAGGGACGCATGGCTGACGTTTCCGCCGCAGTGCAGCCCTCGTCACGCCAGGACGAGCAAGACTACCCGATGGTCGGCGAGACCCTCGGTCTGTGGCGGCTGGTACGCGGCCTTGGCCGCGGCGGTATGGGCGAGGTCTATGAGGCCGAGTACGACTACATCCACCTGCTGTCGCTGCGTTATGCCGCCGATCAGCGAGAGATGATCCGTCAGGAACTGGCCGCCATCAGTCGCAACGATCAAGCGCTGCTCGCTGGCGATATGCTCGGTACTAATTTGCCGCCAGATTCGCGCTTCGCGATCAAGGTATGCAACGCCCGCAGTGGTACCGCCGGACACAAACGCTTCCTGATGGAAGCCGAAGTCGCCCAGCGTCTCGGCGACCATCCCTACATCGTCACGGTGCACGCGGTCAACGGCGGTCTGGATGAACACCAGGGTCCGGCGCGACGTCTTGACCTGGACCGCGGCAAGTACCGCGATGTCGCTTTCATGGTCATGGACCTGGCGACGCGCACCTACGACCACTGTAAACTGACGGTGATGGAGACCGTCCACGTGGTACGCTGCATCGCCACCGCGCTCGATCATGCGCACCGCCACGGCATCATCCATCGCGACTTGAAGCCAGAGAATATCCTTGGCCCGATCGAACATCCGCTGCTGACCGACTTCGGCATCGCCAAGGAAATCGACCAGACCGACGGCCTGACGCGCACCGGACAGATCATCGGCACGCTCGACTACATGTCGCCGGAGCAGGCCACCGATGCCAAACGCGTCGACCATCGCAGCGACATCTACTCGCTCGGCGTGGTGTTGTACGAGATGTCGACGCAGGGCTGCCTGCCCTACTCGCACAAGCTCGACCGCGATACGTGCTTGGCGGCGATCCGCAGCGAGCGCTACGAGCCGCGCTGGCCGCGGGAGTACAAACTCGACTTCCCGCCATCTTTGGAGCGCATCATTCTCAAGGCGATGGCGCACCACATGGAGAATCGCTACCAGGCGATGAGCGAGTTCATCACCGACCTCGATCGTTTTGCCCGCGGTGAACGCATCCCGTTCTTGGGGCGGGTTAAGGTCAAGAGCTGGGGCCGCTTCCAGCTGCGTCGCCGGCCGAAGTTGATCTGGGGTGGCGGTTTCCTCGCGACGGCGGCATTGCTAATGGTACTGGTCATGTGGGTGCGTCATGCCTTGGATGAGACTCGTGCCACGCTCGCCTACGAACTGCGTAACCTCGAAACGGCGGTGCGTGCAGTCGAGGAGCGGCGTAAGCCGCAGCTCGGGGGCGAAGACCTTAAGACCCGCACCACCATCGAAGATGCACTCAAAAACCTCTCCAAGGACCGCTACCCGCAGGAGCGCACCCGTCTGCAGGAACTCCTGACCCGGCTCGACAGCAGCCGTTGGTTGCGGGTGCAGTTCGCTGGGCGCATGCCCAACGGCAAGGCGGTCACCGCGCAGGACTGTGTGGCGGCCAAGGATCATCTGCAGATCGCCGCGAATGCGGTCGATCCCCAATGGATCCTCGAAGGTACCGAAGGCTTGCTGACTTACGATCCGATGACGCTGAAACTCGGGCCGTACGGTACCGGCACGGTGTACTGCATCGTCCACCTGACCACCGGCGAAGGGTTCCAACTGACGGTGCGTGAGCGCGATGACGAACGTCATCGCACCACCTGGGCGCTGACCCAGGGCCGACTGGTATTGATGACCAGGGAGGACGAGCGTCCAATGGAGGAACTGAAAGGCGAAGTGCTGGCACCCAACCGTCAGAGTTACGACATCAGCATCTTCCTAGAACTGAAACCCAACGAGATCCGTTCCTGGTGGCCGATCGCTGGCGGCATCAAAGAACATCGTTTCCCAGACAATCGTGGTTTGCGCGCCGGTGCCCCGGCGATGGTCGATCTGACTCTGCCCAAAGGCAGCCGACTGCGCCAATTGGAAATCTGGACGAAGGGTCCTCCTTAGGCCACGGACCACAGGGCACAGGCTACCGGTTTCGCGACTGATCATCGCAGACCTACGCACACGACCTGTGGTCCGCAGCCTGTAGCCGTTCGGTAGCCTGGGCCGTTTCAATCTTGCGGCTTTGTCGTCCACCCAAGAATGCTGCCCATGTCCGGAATGCCCGACATTGAAGCGTTGGCCAAAGCTGCCGGGGGTTACGCCCCCGAAGCGATCGCCTTCATCGGCGAGAGCCTGCGCCATGCTGCCCGCTTGTTTGGCAAGGAATCGGCGGACATCGACAATCGCCATCTGACCGCCCATGAGCTGGTCGAGGGTATGCTGGACCTGGCGACCGTCCGTTTTGGGCTGATGGCGGAACTGGTGCTGCGCGAATGGGGCCTGAAGAGCGCTGAGGATGTCGGACGCATCACCTTCGCGCTGATTGAGGTCGGAGTGTTCAGCAAACAGCCCACCGATCGCCTTGAAGATTTTTCCGGCGGTCCTGATTTTGGCAGCGTGTTGACCCGCCGCTCACGCCAGCGCCTCTGTCCGACCGTGGCCTGAGCGCATGCCCCTGCTCGTATGCTAGAGCTGCTGCGCCATACCTGGGTGCGGGTGCTGCTCATCGCCACCACCGTGGCCATGTGTTCGCTCGCCCTGCGCGAGACCGCCTCCATCACCTTGCCGATCATCACCGCGCTCAAAGAGGTGCTGATCCCGGTCGCCATCGGCTTCACCATCGCTTACGTGCTGACGCCGGTGGTCGACTGGTTGACCCAGCGCATCCACCTGCCGCGCAGTCTCGCCGCGAGCCTGCTGTTCGGCCTGACGAGCGTTGTGCTAGTGCTGGTGGTGACCCTGGTGGTGCCGACCGTGATCCGTCAGTCGGCGAGCATGGCCGAGCGCGTGTTCAAGGGCGAGGCCTTCACCGACATTGATGCGAATGGGCGCTATGACGAGGGTGAGCCGTACGGCGACGCCAACGGCAACCGTCGTTACGACGCGCGGGGACTGATCGCCAGTGCCCAGGTGTGGGTCCAGGAGCGCCAAGGGCAGTTGCGACAATTCGCCAAGTTGGAAGTCGATCGCCCAGGCCGCGCGTTCTTGGTGCTTTACCTCCAAGAAACTGCCGCCGAACGGGCGGTGATCGAGGCGGCCCTGACGGTTGCACGCGACCATCGGCCATTCGAGCAGTGGCCAGCAGTCTTGCGTGGCGAGCTTCCGGCGGATGCGCCGCTGGCGTGGAACGCCGCGTGGCCTGGTGCGGATAGCGCGCAGATCGCTGCCGCGCAAGAAACTCTGGGACCAGACGTGCAACAGCGCTGGATCCGGTATCTAACCACCGCCGGCCAGTCCTATGCCGCGAAACACAGCGCCTTGTTGGTGGCTCTGCGCCAGGTGCGTCGCGGCAAGGATAGCTCTGGCGACGATCCCTTGCGCTTGGTGTCAGAGCGGGTGCGCAGCGCGCTGCTTGAAGCGCCAGCGGGCGAGTCGGACAAGGCCGCACTGGTTTTCGCCCAGCGCCTGGGCGACGAGGAACGTGACGGCCAGCAAGCCGCCGGTGAACTGCTGGCCGAGTTGCGTGGTGACGACAGCACCGCGCAGTGGTTGGGACCAGTGGTGCAGAATCTGGAAAAAGAAGTGAACACCCAGCTGGAGACCCTGCCGACGCGTCTGGGAGGTTGGGCCACCAGCGGGCTGACCAGTTTTGATCAGGTGCTTGCCCTGGGGCTCAATATCATCCTGGTGCCGATCTACTCGTTCTTCCTGCTCATCGCTATGCCGTCGATGCGCACGGGTGTTCACCGCTACTTACCACTGTGGCATCGTGAACAGCTTATCCGCATCATCCGCGATATTGAAAAGGTCGTCGCAGCGTTCTTCCGTGGTCGCCTGATCGTCTGCCTGATCTGTGCGACGCTGACTTATATCGGTTTCCTCGCCGTGGGTTTCACTGGCACCGGTGTACCGTATGCGGCCTTGTTCAGTCTGTTTATCGGTCTGGCCACCGCGATCCCGCTCGCCGGCCTGCTGTTCCTGGTACCGGCGCTGATCATGACCGGGCTCGATGGCGGCACCGCGGTCACCGTGACGTTGGTGGCGATGACCTATGTTGTGGTGCAGGTGTTGGAGACCGTGGTGCTGACGCCGATGATCATGGGTCGTGAGGTCGAGCTCCATCCGGTGACGCTCATCATTGCGTTGCTGTTGTGTGGCAAGCTGCTCGGCATCCTTGGCCTGATCCTGGCCGTGCCGATCGCGGCGACCTGTCGCATCCTTGCGCGTGAGTTCTTCTGGCCGTGGCTGACCGGGTACGTCACCACCGGCCAGACCACCATCTTCCGGCGCACGGAAAAATTATGACCCGGGCGCTCGACCGCTTGATCGATGCCAATGGCAATCGTGCCGCCGAGGGACTGCGGGTCTTGGAAGACGTGTCGCGGTTCCTGTTGGACGACGAGCACCTGTCGCAGCTGGCCAAGACCCACCGTCACGCGGTACGCGCCGCCATTCCGGCGGCTGCGGTTGCCGCGCGCGACACCGCTGGCGACGTTGGCACCACCATCACGGCTGGCGATGAGATGCAGCGCACCCGCCTGGTCGATCTGATCCGGGCGAATGCCGCGCGGGTGCAGGAGGCCCTGCGTGCCTGCGAAGAGGCGCTCAAACTCGCTGGGAACTCTGCTGCTGCCGCGGCCATCGAAGGCGCACGGTATGCGGTCTATCGTCTGGAGACCGGCATGCTCGCGCGGTTGCCCGCGTGGCGTCTGCATCAGGTGCGGCTCTATGCGCTGGTCGACACCAGTTTAACTGATGACCCGGTGCGGGTTGCCGGCGCGGTCGCGCGCGGTGGTGCCGGGGCCGTGCAACTGCGCGCCAAGGGCCTGACGCTCAGCGCTTATCAAGAGCTGGCGCTGCGCGTTCAGGAAGCTGCCCGTAGCAACGGCGCCTTGTTCGTGGTCAACGATCACGTGGCGGTGGCGCGTGCCATCAGTGCCGAAGGAATCCACGTCGGGCAGGACGACTTCAGCATCGCCGACACTCGTGCCGTGGTTGGTCCAGGGTGCGCGGTGGGCATCTCCGCTCATACGCCACAGCAGGTCGACGCCGGTCTGACGGCTGGCGCTGACTATATCGGCCTGGGGCCGATGTTCGCCACCAGCACCAAGCCGCACGAACCGGAGCGGGGCCCGGCGTTGCTCGATGCGGTACGTGAGCGCTTGCGCTCGCCGCAGGGACGACCGAGTTACGCCATCGGCGGACTCGATCGCGAGCGCATCGCCGCGCTCCGTTCGCGACTGCCTCATGGGGTGGCGGTGGCCGGTGCGCTCTGCCGTGCGCCGGATCCGGAACGGGCGGCTGCTGAGCTATTGCTAGTGCTTGATCCAGATGAGTTCGCCTGAATGAGCGACGTCACTATTGGCCCGCGTTTGCGTCGTTTCGCCATGGTCCAGTTATTGCAGGTGCCGTTTCTGTTGTTGGCGATGGCTGGTTCGTGGCCGGTGGCGTTGCTGGTTGCGGCGTTAGGCGGTTCGGCGGTCTGCGCCGGCGGCACCGATTCGACCAGCGGCCCAGGTGGCAATCTTGCGCGATGGCTGAACCGGGTGCTGGTGCTGGAAGCAATCATCTGGATCACCGGCGCGTTCGTACTTGGCCTGCCTTCCTGAATTTTACTACGAGGTCACCATGGTCACCTTCATCCTCACTTACGACGGCGCCTTGCGCTGTTCTGCCACGCATGGTCCCAGTGGCACCGCATTGGTCACTGATGCGCCGAAGGACAACCATGGGCGCGGCGAATCGTTTTCGCCCACCGATCTGATCGCGACCTCACTGGCTACCTGTGTGCTGACCACCATGGCGATCCTGACGCGTAACGACGGGCTGGCGCTGGAAGGCATCCGCGCCGAGGTCGAGAAACACATGACCACCACGCCACCGCGGCGCATCGCGCGCATCGTCGTGCGCTTGGCGATGCCGCGCGGCATCCCGGTCGCGGCACGTGAGAAGCTCCAGAAGGTCGCTCATGCTTGCCCGGTGGCGTTGTCGCTGCATCCGGATATCGCACAGGAGATTAGTCTCGTTTATCCGGATTGAGTGGAATCGCGCTGCTCAGTACTCAGTGCGAAGTGAGGGCCTAGGATTCGCACCTCGCACCTTGCACCTCGCACCTGCGAGCAACGCGAGCAGCAAGTCAGCGCAATCCGAGCTGCCGTACCTTGTACCTGATCTGACGGAAGCTGATGCCGAGCAGCTTGGCCGCTTCCGTGAGGTTGTCGTCGGTGACGGTGAGCGCGGCTTCCATCAGCGAACGTTCGTAGTCCGCCAATTCCTTTTCCAGATCGATGGATTCGCGCAGGCCGATGCGGGCGCGAAGTTCTTCACCAGGTTTGATCAACGCCTTGCTGGCCGCCCCTACTGGACGTGTCGCGAGATCACTGAAGAGCGCGTCGTAGCCAATGTCGCCGCTGACGGTCATTGCCGCGCCACGTTGGATACGATTGTCGAGTTCGCGGATGTTGCCCGGCCAGGGGTGGGCGAGCATCGCGTCGAGCGCGTCCTGGGTGAAGCCGGTGATGCCACGGCGGAGTTTCACCGCATGACGCGACAACAGATGCCCGGCCAGAATCGGAATGTCCTCACGCCGATCGCGTAGCGGTGGCAGGTGAAGCGGGATCACCGCCAGGCGGTAATAGAGATCTTCGCGGAAATCACCGGCCTTAACCATGGTCAGCAGATCGCGGTTGGTGGCGGCGACGATGCGCACGTTGCAGGTCTTCACCTCACGGCCGCCGACCGGCAGGTACTCGCCGTTTTCCAACACCCGCAGCAGCTTCACCTGCGTTTCTTGTGCGAGTTCGCCGACCTCATCAAGGAACAAGGTGCCGCTGTCGGCCAGGGCGAAGAGGCCTTGCCGGTCTTCGATCGCGCCGGTGAAGGATCCTTTCACGTGGCCGAACAGTTCGCTCTCCAGTAGCGAGGGGGCCAACGCACCAGAGTTAATGCGCACCAGCGGACCATCACTGCGCATGCTGGCGTAGTGCACGGCACGCGCGACCAGTTCCTTGCCGGTGCCGCTTTCACCAGTGACCAGCACGGTGGAATCCGTGGTCGATACCTGTTCGATGGTGGTTTGGATCTGCTGAATGTAACGGCTCTGACCGACCAGATGGACCGCCGGCGGTTGCGCGGGGGAACCCTGGGAACGCGTTGCCAAGTAGTGACCGCGGGCATCAAGGGCACGCGTCACCAAGGCGCGCACCACCTGGTTGTCGAACGGTTTGCGCAGGAAGTTGTAGGCGCCCTGGCGCATCGCCCGCACCGCGGTGTCCCATTCGGCAAAGGCGGTCATGATGATGACCAGGATGTCCGGGTGGTACTGGCGCACCTGCGCCAGCAGGCTCAGGCCATCCATCTGCTCCATGCGCAGATCGCTGAGCACCAATTCGATCGCGGGGTCGGTGCCGATGATTTTGAGGGCTTCCTGGCCATTGGCGGCCTGGACCACCTGATGGCCATCCCGTCGCAAGATGATGTCGAGCATCCCGCGCAAACCGGCTTCATCATCTACGACCAGGATACGACCCATGGCTGCACAGCATGCGAGGTTTCATGCGGCGGCTCAAGTGCGGTGTGCGAATGCCGACCAGAAACGAAGAAAGCCACCCGCATGGGTGGCTTTCTTCTGCCATGGCTGCATGCCATAGCTTATTGCAGATCTGGAAGATCCCAGTTCAGGGCTTCCACTCGAAGCCGATGCCGAGGAGGACCTCAGCGGTGTTCTTGCCCTGGTTCTTCAGGAACTCACGGTCGTCGTTCTCCAGCCAGAAGTGCGCTTCCAGGCGGGCGGTCATCCACAGCTGATCAAGGAAGAACGGCGCGACGTAGCGCACGCCAAGGTCGAGCGTGGTCAGACCCTCGTCTTCATCACCGATCAGGAAGCGCTTGTACTCGCCGTTGCCGAAGTTGAGCACCTCGTAGAAGGCGATGTCGAGCGGCGCGTTCTGAATGAACTGACGCGCGGCGATGGCGGCGCGCAAGGCATGACCACCAGAGCCGCCGCGGACGCGGTATTCCTGGTCTTCGCCGTTGTAGAACGGGTTGTAGTCGAATCCGGCACCGACTTCGAAGCCCGGCCACGGCAGCAGGTACCAACCGTCGACACCCACCCAGAGCTGGTCATTCTTGTACGGCTGTTCGACCCAGTCCGGATAGATGATGAATTCAACGTTGGGGATGATCTGGAAGACATCCTGCATCTCGAACAGGTAGTCGATACCCAGGTTGATCTGGGTGGTTTCACCAGTGGTGATGTCATTGGCCGAATCGCTGTTGGCGGCCATGTACCAGTCGGCATGCACGCCGATGTCCCAGATGCGCCAGTCAAGGTGACCGATGGCGGTGACGTTCTCATTACGGACCACGCCTTGGTCGTAGTGCAGGTTGACCAGTTCAGCGCCGATGCGCAGGTCATCCGGTCCGAGCTGGAGTTCTGTTTCCAATGCTGCTGCGGTACCAATGGACATGGTAGCGAGGCAGACGGTTGCGAGGACGGAGCTCAGGGCCGGCTTGTTCATGCGTCTTCTTCCTTAGGTGCGCGGGAAAGGAGTTTTTCCATCGCGGTGGGCACGGGTGTAGCAGCCCAGATGACATTTGCCACCTGAGATGCGATGGGTAGCTCGCAGCCACAACCCTGGGCGAGCGCGATGGCGGCCCGACTGGTCCAGGCGCCTTCCGCCACGCCGGAGCGCGCAGTGAGCAGCGACTGCGGATCACGTCCCTCGGCGATTGCCTGACCCAGGCCGCGATTGCGACCGAGTGGGCTGTAGCAAGAGGTCAGCAGATCCCCGATGCCGGCCATGCCGGCGAAGGTGGCGTCGACCGCGCCGAGGGCACGACCCAGTCGGCGTATCTCGGCCAGACCACGGGTGATGATCGCGGCCTTGGTGTTGTCACCGAGTTTGAGGCCGTCGCAGATGCCGGCGGCGATGGCGATCACGTTTTTCAGTGCGCCGCCCAGTTCGACGCCAACGAGGTCGGTCGAGGTGTAGAGGCGCATGCGCGGGGAATGCAGGCGTTCTACCAGCAGTGCGGTCACCGTTTCCGGGCCTGCGGCCACCAGACAAAACGGGCGGCCAGCGGCACATTCGCTGGCCATGCTGGGACCGGAGATCGCCGCATAGGGTCGACGGGCGCCCAACTCACTGGCGAGCACCTCGCTCACGCGGGCCATGGTGCCCTGCTCCAGCCCTTTGCTGAGCGACACCACCGGAGCGTGTGGCGGAAAATGCAGGGCGAGGGTGTGAGCGAAACTACGAGTCGCCTGCGTCGGTACCGCCCACAACACCAGGTCGGCGCTCTGCACCAAGGTCGGATCGGCGGTGATGGTGAGGGACGCCGGCAGTGCCAATCCCGTCAGCGAGGGGTGGCGACGTTCTTGGGCCAGTTGGGCGGTCTTGGCCGGATCGCGGCCCAGCAACACCACCTGCTGGCCATCACGTGCGGCCAGCGTTGCTATCGCGGTGCCCCACGCGCCGGTCCCGATGACAGCGGTCAGCGGCATAGGTGGGCACCTTGGGCTGGTGAGAAGAGGCTGCAAGCAGGACGGGGCGCACTCGTGCGGAGCGCAGCGTCAGAGCGCTTCACCGTTCGGGTAATGGTGGGCGTTCCTGCTTGGGCGCTTCGACCGCGGGTTCCGGGCGGGTTCCGCCATCGGAGTCGGTGGCGCGGGCCTTGCGGATAAGATCATCCATTTCGGTACGCTGGGTCTCGACCGCGTCGTAGGCAAAGGACAAAAGCGGCAGCATGCGGGTCTTCACCACCGGCGCGTATTGCCGTTGGACGTAGCCCTTGGCTTGTTCGAGCGCGTGACCTGCTTGGCGACGTTCACTCGGCGTACCGAACACCGTGTAGAACGCCTTCACCTGCCGCAGATCTTCGGACAACTCCACCCGCGTCACGGTGATGAAGCCGATACGTGGATCCTTGAGCTGCTGCTGGATGCAGGTGGCGATTTCGCGGTGGAGCAGCGATTCGAGGCGCAGCTTGCGACTGGGGCCGGATTTTTCAGGCATGGTAGCTACAAGCTCCGAGCTCCGAGCTACGAGCACATCGCAGTCGCGTCGCAGCAGTTAGGGGTGGACTCGAAGCTCGCAGCTCGTTGCTCGAAGCTGCGCCGGCAACGCCGGCGCTAGAGCGTACGCGCGACCTTCTCCTTGGTGAAGAATTCCATGATGTCGCCGACCTTGATGTCTTCGAACTTCTCGACCGTCAGGCCGCACTCGAATTTCTCGCGCACTTCTTTGACGTCTTCCTTGAAGCGGCGCAGCGAGCCAACCTTGCCGGAGTGCAGGATGTTGTTCTCGCGCGTGATGCGCATCCAGGCGTCGCGACGGACCAGGCCGTCGGTGACGTAAAGACCGGCGACCACACCCACCTTGGTGATGGTGAAGGCGGCGCGGACTTCGGCGTGACCGATGACCTTCTCGACCGTTTCCGGATCAAGCAGGCCACTCATCGACGCTCTCAGGTAGTCGAGCAGTTCGTAGATGATGGTGAAGCTGGAGATCTGCAGGCTGTAGCTGTCAGCCAGGCCACGGGCCTTGCTGTCGGCGATGACGTTGAAACCGACGATCATCGCCTTTGACGCTTCAGCGAGGGTGATGTCGCTGGAGTTGATGCCGCCGACACCCGAGTGGATGACGGTGACCCGCACTTCTGGGGTGGCGAGGTCGTTGATGGTCTTGTTGAGGACTTCCATCGAACCAGCGGCATCCGACTTCACGACGATGCGGATCTCTTTCTTCTTGGCGTGAGCCAAGTCACCAAAGATCGACGACGCAGTGGTGGTCTTCTGCTTGGCCGCGAGCTCGCGCTCGCGCTGCTTCTGGATACGAATCTCAGCGACTTCGGCGGCCTGCTTCAGCTCGTCGAGCACCTGGAACTTGTCGCCCGCACGTGGCATGTCGTTGAGACCAATGATCTCGACGGCGTGGCTGGGGCCGGCGAGTTGGATACGTTCGCCGGTCCATTCGCTCATGCTGCGCACGCGGCCGTAACCGGTGCCGGCGACGACGATGTCGCCGATGGCGAGCGAGCCGCGCTGGATCAGGAAGGTCGCGGTGACGCCCTGGCCTTCGTTGCGGTGCGCTTCGATGACCGTGCCGCTCGCTTTGGCGAAGTGGTTGGCCTTGAGTTCAAGCACGTCGGTTTCGAGCACCAAGCGTTCGAGTAGTTCTTCGATGCCCTGGCCGGTGGTGGCACTGGTGCCGACCACAGCGATCTCACCGCCCCATTCTTCAGCCTGGAGTCCGGCATCCGCAAGTTCGCGGATGACCTTCTCGCGCTGGCCTTTGGCTTGCGCCTCGGGCTTGTCGATCTTGTTGAGCGCAACCACGATCGAAACCCCCGCCGCCTTGGCGTGGTTGATCGCTTCCTTGGTCTGCGGCATCACCCCGTCGTCGGCGGCGACCACGATGACCACCACGTCGGTGACCTGCGAGCCGCGCACGCGCATCTCGGTGAAGGCTTCGTGGCCAGGGGTATCGATGAAGGTGACTTCGAGACCATTCGGCGTGGCGACGGTGTAGGCACCGATCGCCTGGGTGATGCCACCGGCTTCACCGGCTGCGATCTGAGTCTTACGGATGGCGTCGAGCAGGCTGGTTTTACCGTGGTCGACGTGACCCATGATGGTCACCACCGGCGGACGCGGCACGAGGTCCTCGGGCTTGTCTTCTTCGCGGTTGGCAGCGTGTTCGGCTTCGACTTCTTCGGTGACGTCGGAGGCCACCGTGATGGTGACGGTCTTCTTGAACTCCATTGCCAGGAGTTCGACCGCATCCTTCTCGATCACCGAGTTGATGTTCGCCATCACGCCAGCCATGAAGAGCTTGGCGATGACGGTCGACGACTTGATGCCCGAGGCTTCGGAGAACTCACGCACGGTGCAGGGCAGCGCGATGGAGAACTCGGTCTTGCCCGAGAGGTCCATGTCTTCGGTCGACAATGGACGACGACGGCTGCCGGGTTTGACTGGATTGCCGTCGGCGTCGACTTCGGTGTTGGCGCGATGATCGCGCGAATCGCGCTTGGGACCACGACCGGCCTGCGGGCCGCGTGCAGGGCCGCCAGGACCACGGTTGCCGCCGGGGCCACTGCGACCGGCCGGGGCCGGAGTTTTGCTGCGATCGATAGGGGTGAAGCCGGGCTTCTTGCGCGCCTGGAGCTTCGCGTCGCGGACCTTCAGGGCCATCGCGAGGTTCTTGCGGATGTTCTCCTGGATCAGGCGGCGACGGTCCTCAGGGCTGAGGCCTTCGGTCGAACTCGCAGCTGGGGCGCCGATGGCGGCCGCGGCGGGTTTTGGGATCGCCTTGATGCTGTGGTCGCCCTTCTCGTGCGTGGCCTTGGCCATGCTGGCGAGTTTGCTGCCGAGGCCTTTGACCGCCTTGATGTCTGCCACGGCCGCTTTCTCGGCTGCCTGGGCGGACGCCGTCTGGGTCTTCACGGCGGGTGCGGGCGTCGAGGTCGTCGGAGTCGTCGAGCTCGGTGCCGTCGGCGCGCTCGGCTGGACGGCAGGCATGGCAGGAACGTTCGGCTGCACCGGGGCGCCGGTGGGTTCGCTGACGCGAGCCTGTGGCTGGACGAGCGCACTCGGCTCGCTCGCAACCGTGGTCGTGGCGCTGTGGCTGTTGCTTTTGCCATTCGCGGCCGCACTGGCGGCGTTGGCTTCCTGACGCATGGCCGACAGTTCGCCGGCGATGCGCTTGGCTTCGCTTTCGCGCCGCTTCATGTCTTCTTCGGCGGCGATGCGCTGGGTTTCAGCGTGGACCAGGGCCTCGCTTTCGCTGCGCACGCGAACGTGCTCGGCTTCGACGGCTTCGCGCTCTTGGCGTTCGACCTCGCGGCGGGCGAGTTCTTCGCCGTGTTTGCGACGTTCGCCATCGACCTTGGCGTCATCTTCCTTCTTTTTCGCTTCGGCCTCGGCCTCGGCCTTGCGCTTCTTGGTCTCCTGACCCTTCTTGGTCGCGACCTTCTTTTTATGCTTCTCCTCGAACTCCTTGGGGATGATCGGGGTGAAGGGTTTGCCGTCGGCGGTTTCGAGACCGTCGCAAGCGAGGATGCGGCTGATTTCCGCTTCCTTCAATATCGTGTCCAAGCCCTTGGCTAGCCGGATAGACAGGTCTACCTCGACGACCTCCTTCAGGAGTTCGGCGTCAAGGTTGTGTTCGGAGGCCAGCTCGCTGAGCTTCATAGGATCTCGGTACGTCTCTTCAGGAATACGGTGGCGATATCGGTGGCGATAGCGGAGTCGATGACTGGATGATCACGCAGTGGGCTGAGTTCCATCGCCGCCAGCCTGGAGCGCCGCCTGGGTGGCGGCGAGGGCTTCGGCTTCGTCAGCCACGAGGGCGCGGGCGGCTTCATCTGCCGCTTCGCGTTCCGCCTGTTGGCGGCGCGCGATGATCTGGTCGCGTTCGGCTTTTTGCTCCTCAGTGAGCAGCTCTTCGGCCTTGGCGATCAGCTTGGATGCGGATTCGGTGGTGACGTGGTGGCCTTCGAAGGCCTCGACCAAGCGCTCGGGCGTCTGGGCTGCCAGCACTGCCATCGAATCGAGGTGGTTGTCGAGGAAGATCTCGCGCAGGAAGTCCTCCATCAGACCGGCAGCGATGAGCTTCTGCAGTTCTTCGGAGCCCTTGGTGCGGGCCTGAGCTGCCGACTCTTCGCTCATCACGTCGATCTTGTAGCGCGTCAGGCGTGCGGAGAGGCGCACGTTCTGACCGGCCTTGCCGATCGCGAGGGGGAGCTGGTCCTGGCTGACGACCACGCGCGCACGATCGCGGAAGGTGTCGTAGCTGATGCGCAGGACGCGGGCGGGCTTGAGCGAGTTCTCGATGAACTGCGCGGGATCCTCGGCCCAGGGGATGATGTCGATCTTCTCGCCACCGAGTTCATCGGTGACCTTGGTGATGCGGCTGCCGCGCATGCCAACGCATGAACCGACCGGATCGATGCGCGGATCCTGCGTGGCGACGGCGATCTTGGTGCGGCGACCGGGCTCACGCACGATGCCTTTGACTTCGATCAGACCGTCGGCGACTTCCGGAATCTCAGCCTTGAACAGTTCACGCACGAAGTTGGCGTGGGTGCGCGACAGGACCAAGCGCACGCGCTGGCCCTTCTTGCCGACCGTCAGCAAGTAGGCGCGGATGACGGAGCCCGGACGGTAGACTTCGCCAGGAATCTGTTCTTCTTTCGGCAGGATCGCTTCGGCGCGACCGCCGAGCGACACGATCACCATGCCGCGTTCCTCGCGCATCACCGTACCGGAAGCGATGGTGTGTTCGCGGGTGACGAAGTCCTCGTACAGCATGTCGCGCTCGCTCTCCTTGAGCGCCTGCACGAACACCTGCTTGGCCACGTTGGCGACGATGCGGCCGAGACGTTCCAGCTCGACCGGCTTCTCATCCTCGAACGCACGGATCTCACCGGTCTCGCGATCGATGGTCAGCGTGAACTCACCAACAGCGTCAAAACGCTTCTGCGCCGCCTGCACGAGCGCGCGCTCGATGTGGTCGATGATGACCTTCTTGTCGAGATTGCGCTCGCGTGCGGCCGCGTCGACCAGACGCATGAACTCGCCCTGATTCATGGGTTCCCCGGAATGCTGTAGTTACTGAAAGTGTGTTGTAAGTGCTTGATATAAGCCAACGGACGTCGATTCGATCGATAAAAAAAGCGTGAGCCCCGCGGCCCACGCTCGGTTGTGGTACCGAATGTGAGGCGGGGAAGCTAGTGAGACGGCAGGTGCGGTCAAGGTTGAGGCCCGGTCCGGCCAAGGGACTTTAAGCGTGCTTCCGGGCCTCCCGGTCGGGTGGTTGGTATTCGGCGACGGTCAATCGGGCTCTTTCGCGCCGGACGGCTATCCCCTACAAGGCCGTCTCATGCAACGCATCTTGCTGCGGTTCACCCTGGGGCTCCGGATCTACCACGTATACCGCTGGGGAGCTGAACATCCTCTCCTATGCATCATCCGATCACCGGGTCCCAGGTGCGCATCCTGGTGGGGAGCTGGTTGAACAAGGAGATCGATACCGTCATCGGTTGGCGTCACTTGGTTACGCTTTACGAGGAGCTCGCCTTCTCCGAAGTCAGTGCGCAGGCCCCGACCTGTGCGCACCTCGGCGACTGGCTGGTGGAGCAGATCCGCGGTCAGCGTTTCCGCTTGTATGAGGAATTGCCGCCGATGAAGCCGGGGCAGTCGTTTGAGGAATATGCCAGGATTGCTCATGTGCCTGTAATGGTGGCGAAGCCAGTCGAAAAATTACCCCAGGCAAGTTCAACGACGCCACAACAAGCATATGGAGTGATGGACGCACCGGGTGGACCGGGCGGACTGAGCAATGAGACCTCACCAGAATGCCCCTCGGCATCATTTCGTTCTGAGCGGATGGCAACCGTCCATCCGAGCGTGTTGACTTGGTTCAACGACACGAAAACGCCGCCAGGGTTTCGCCCGGATATCCTGGGTGAGAATGAAGGCGGAGGGTTTCTGGCGACGACAACCCGAGTCGTTCCGATCGAGAAGGGCACGGTTTTATTCCGTTATTTCGGAGGGGACGCCAACGCACTATCAACATGGTGGTTCACCGAACCGTTCGAAGGAGACCCACGAGTCTTCGCCGCATTGCCCGTGAAGAGTTCAGCTGACAAGTTGGTCAAAGCCCGGGTAAGGAAAGACATTAAGGTGCTGGCCGGAATAGGCGCGCCCAGGTGCAGCAACAAGCCTGGAGGGCCCGTGCAGTATTTTGTTCAGTACCAACCGGCACGAACAACGCATGACAAGGTCGAGAATGATTTCCTGGAACTCATCTGATCCACGCAAAAAAAAGGCACATGCATGTCTGCTGACCAAACAGAAATCCCGCAGATTAAGGATCCGATGGAGTTCGCTGAACGCCTGGATGCGTCGCTGCTGATTCTACGGGATGAGATTCTGCAAGTAGAAGGGGGCGCTAAGGGTGCGGTTACCAAGCAACAACTCGGCGCCATGCTGCAGCACCTATTCGAAATCAGAGACGTGGTTGTGCAGCGTAAACTACCTCCAATTGCGGAGCGCCAGTCTAAGTCATTAGGCTGGATATGGAGAGAAAGTTGGGATTGGGCTGATCCGCGCGGTGACTTCACCTATGGCGTTGTCAGTTTTTATCTGTGTCAATTGCGTATCCTCTCCCAATTCCCTGATGAAGCTCAGAGGCCTGATCTTGTGTCCGCCCGTGCATTATCTCAGAAATTGATCAGCCAGCGAGAGATCGCTGATCGCGCCAAACTCACCTGCCCACCAGCCGAACACCCCGATGTCCTCACCATGCCCCACAATCCCGACAAGCGATCGGTCGATGTGTCGCGGGATTATGCGCGTGAAACGGTGGCCAAACGCGCTGACCAGATCGCCTCAGCCCGCGAGCAACGCGATGGACGGTTCTTCGTAACCGTCCGGTAAACCCGGGTCGACGGGAGC